>Ga0208872_1000948_pt1 | contig 19171 bp, 15 predicted proteins | sample CryBogCBH12Aug08_FD_185508 | JGI IMG/M metagenome (GOLD analysis project Ga0208872, IMG submission 185508) | Freshwater microbial communities from Crystal Bog, Wisconsin, USA - CBH12Aug08 (SPAdes) | ecosystem: Environmental > Aquatic > Freshwater > Lake | place: Crystal Bog, Wisconsin, USA...
TGAGAGTTTCGAAGTAGATCAAGGGCGGCATCCTGGTTCATAAGAAGAAGCCTGCCATGAATTATTAAAGCTGGTGGCGGGTGAAGGATTTGAACCTTCGAAGGCAGAGCCGGGGGATTTACAGTCCCCTCCCATTGGCCGCTCGGGCAACCCGCCAGGTTGATCTAGCCATCAGAATGAGCGCAAAAGTACCTCAGTAATGGTGCTTAGGGTAATCCTAAAGATTACTCGCTCAGTCCGGTGTATGGAAAGTGTATGAGTTGTAAAACAAACCTTGGTGGTCTGTCACTTTTTGACAGTCCCCCGGCGTTTTTTGTGATTGCTGAGACCCTTTCGTAATGCGCACTAAATCAGTGTGTTTCTTAACGAAATGGATAAGAACATGTCAGAACCAACACAAACTAATCGTAAGAAGTCACGTCGCCGCAATGGGGATGGAAACACCTACCGCCACAAGAATGGGTGGCGCACTGTGATCTCACATAAGGGTCATACGGTCACAGCTATGGGCCGCTCAGAGCAGGAGTCTCGTCGATTAGCAAAAGAAAAGATCAAAGCGCTTCCTATTTACGATGGTTCATTAGTTCCAGCTGCTGCAAAGCTAACCACTGGCGAATACTTAACTAATTGGATTACCAAGAAACATAAGACATCTATTGCAGCAACAACCTACCGCCGCTATGCCTCACTCATTAACATCCACATCATCCCTGCACTGGGAACAATCAAATTGCAGGCTGTTACCAAGAATCATATAAATGCGCTGATGCTTCAGATGCGCGAGAAAGGTCAAAGCGCTCGCTCTCAGCAACAAGCACGTGCAGTGCTATCGGCGGCATTTGAATCTGCCATGGAAGATGATCTAGTGGCGTCTAATCCAGTCGCTAAGTCTCGAACAATTTCCTTAGACAGCGCCCAGATCCACCCGCTTTCGCTTACAGAAGTTCAAACTCTCCTCACTAAAACAACGGGAGTGCAGATGCAAGCGCGTGTACGCATGGCAGTTCTTTATGCAATGCGTCAAGGTGAGGCCCTTGGTCTGCAATGGAAAGATGTCGACTTCAATAAAAAGACTGTCTTCATCTGGCAACAAGTTCAGAAGATCGAGGGTGCCTATGAATTTGTGAAGCTTAAGAGTGAGGATTCCAGTCGAACTCTGGAGATCGACGATGAAACCTTGGCTGCGCTTAAGGCCCATAAAGTTCAACAGAATACGGACCGCTTAGCCATGGGTGATAAATGGGAAGATCATGATTTGGTCTTTACAACCTCAATTGGAAAACCGATTGATTGTAAGACTGACTATCGCCAGTGGCATCGAGCGCTCGCAAATGCTGATCTACCAATCAAACGTCTTCACGATGCACGTCATACTTCGGCAACACTTCTATTTGACCAAGGGTTGGATATTGAAGTGATTCGTCGCTTTATGGGTCACTCATCGGTGCTACTTACGTCAAAGACATATGTGCATCACTCTGCTCGACAGTTAAAAGGTGCAGCAGATCTCATAAACAAAATGACTAGAGGCGCTTAACATGATCCGAAGTAAGTTTGGGAAAGACCCACCACAGCACAATCGATGCTCAAATCAAGAAGATTACTTAGATAATAATCCAAAAATCTGATTCATCGATTTCGAACCGAATGTCAGAAACTCCATTTTAGTTGAATCTGCAAAATCTCTATCCCACGTAACCAATGACTGCAGAGGCTCACGACTAGGTTGAACGATATTGAGACTGTATTGATTGTCGTCAACCTTCTCGAACGTTATTAGAGGCGTTTTCAAGCTAAGCAATATGCTCTTCAAATCGCTAGGTTTAAAATCGCTTTCTAAAACCGGAGGTTGTTCAAGGATCGTTGACCCAACATCTGTTATCTCTACCGGGCGAGCTGCTAGATCATCAATCTCGTGTTTCAATCTAGATATTGCTTGATCTATGGCTGCATCACGGTCCTTGGGATTTTGTAAAGAAAGCTGCTCAATAGTCTTCTCAATATCAGCCAGTACTGGTTGGGCGGCACCAACAATATCTGTGAAGTCGGTGTAATCCTTTTTAATGCCGCTATATACCCGCTCTTCAACGGTTCCCGCATAAAAATAATTAGTAACTTTTATTGTCTGATAACGTGCACCAATACGATCACAGCGACCATTTCTTTGCTCACTTCGAGCAAAATTCCACGGCATCTCAACTTGGAACACTCGTCCACAAGTTTGAAGGTTCAATCCTTCACTCATAGAGTCTGTGCCCAGTAATATATTTATTTCACCGTTGCGGAATGCTTCTTTGATCTTGCCTTTTGCTACATGTTTCCATTCGCCAGTTGTATGGTCAAAAATCTGACCACCATCACCGCTATAACAACCTATCTTTGTATACGAGCCGAGCGTGAAGCGGTCTCTTAAATAATTCATCGTGTCTGTGTATTGGGTAAAAATAACCACCGAGTCATAATCCAAGAGAGCTTTCCCTACATCTTTCATCAGTTCTTCTGCCTTAGTATCCGCTCCCGTCATTGATTCGAGATCTCTGACGAATATTTTCAACTCATCAATCTCCTGTCGGAGCAGCTCCGTGTTTGTGTCTAAGTCCTCTGGATCAAGTAATGAATCCTCAACGTCAAATTGATCATCGGAGTCAAGAAGTGCCGCAAGCCTTTGGCGATTTTCCAATGCATCGAGTCTCCTGCGCATTGAAGACCTCATTGCAGCAAATGATGAGGTTAAACGCCGTCTGTAAACCGTCATAATGAAACCAAGGGCTTGCGTGGCTCCCTGGTTCTTATATGCATCGTAATATTTTGAAATGTAATTATCGATACGGTCGTAGAGATCTGCTTCTTCTGGACTTAAAGCAATGAATCTATCCTCAACTTCTCGTCTCGGAATAATCACATCAGCTGGTATCAAACCCATAGATTGGTAACTTCTCATCGTCTCGCGTGTGTTTCTAAAAGCACGATCTCGCATTGGTGTGTGGCGCTTTAGCCAACGATCAATTGCTCCTACTTCTTGATCCGTTAATGAAGAGACTGTTTGTGGGGCCAAAGAATTTGCTTCTAGTTTCAGCACCTTATCCGAACCAACAAATCCAAGCTGTTTCTCGATTTCAGATTCTAAATTTTCATCTCTCACGGCTCCTCGATCACTAAAATAATCTTCCAGCATTGCAGAAAGAAAATCCCAACTTCGATCCTTAGGATCTAATCTGAGTTGCTCATAATATGACAAGAAATCATTTGCACTGCGTCCCCACATTTTGGGTAAGTCAAGCAACTCGAGGAGATCCCAAACTTCATGTGCATGCATTTGCATTGGTGTTGCACTCGCAAGATATAAAGCCTTCCAAGACTCGCTTCCTCGCATGGCGTGAAGCAACTGAAGTAATGAATTTGCAGAGTCCGAAGGTTTTGAACCTTTTCTTCTTGCGTGATGCGCTTCGTCAACTACCACTACATCCCAAGGCCCCGCATCGATCAATTGTTGTCTTCGATCACGCCTTCTGGCTAAATGGGAAGACGCAAGCACTATAGGAAATGCACTCCATGGATTTGTAGTCTTCGGTATTGGAACCGGACGGTTCATTATGTCTAAAAAGACCCCATCCCCAAATCTGTAAACTTCTATACCGATCTTTTCCGACAACTCCTCTTGCCACTGCTTTAGGACTGAAGCTGGCACTAATAGCAAAATTCTCTCAGCTTGACCACTTAAATAAAGCTCACGTAATACAAGTCCAATTTCAATTGTCTTACCCATACCTACCATGTCAGCAAATAGGTATCCGCGTGGGAAAGTGTCAACCACTCTCTTGACCATATTTGCTTGATGTGGAAGTGGAGTTGCTGGAGCGGTACCAACTGCAGTCCAAGGCTTCTCCACGGGTATTTGCTTTAAGGCAGTGAGTAATTCGATTGTCCGAATATCTAGTTCATCGCTTAAATCCTGATCAACAGGAATAGGAGCTAGTTCTGGCGCAATGGAAATTAATTGTCGGATGACCGCCTCTGGCAGTGGCAAGGCCCGCCATTCTGGATCGTTGGTACTTTCCCAAAGTTCTGTAAATCTCTGCTTGGTCTCGACGCCGTAACGCATCCAAATTTCTTCATCCCAAGAATAGAAGGCTTTAAAAGTTTCGTAGTTATCTTGCCAACCTGTTGTAGTGGAATTATTAGAGCCCTCAAAGGCTACTTCATTTCCCAGCACATCAACGAAGAGCCCATGCTTTGTATGGAAGTACTTTCCACTTTCTTCTTGAGTTAGATATTTTCCATCTTTAAACGGCACACCAACTTTAATTTCAAGCCTATTTTCCTTTATCATCCAAGCAATGACTTTATGTGGCGAGGAAGAAATAGCTTGGGCACCAGAAAGTCCCGGATCTTCTAAAATCTTCTTTGCGATAACGGAATCAATAGTTTCCCCGTGAGTAATAGCGTCAACATCCTTTTGGCTAAGTTGTGCGCCAACCAAAAGACGCATTTTTCCATTTCCGGCGATAAAGTGTGCAAGCCCTTGCGCAGCATAAGCAATCTCAGACGACGACCAGTATCCAACTGCTCGGTCATATGAGATTGCTCTTGTCAATAATGGGATGTAAAAAGAAGTGAGAGGATTTTTTGATGGTTCGTAATTATATAAAAGAGCTAATTCGTTAAACGCGGGAACACTATTGTCCATGGCTTAATCAAAGATCTCATTTGAGTCAGTATTTGCAACATCAAACAATGTAGGCACTGCCACTGCCGGCTTGATTTCCTCTTTAGCCGGAAGATTTACTTCTGGGAAAAAAGCTGTAACTAAAATGTCCAACAATCCAGCTTCAGGAACTATCCAATTACCTTGTACAAAAGTCCGAGGTATTGCATTTACTAAAGCTTGAACCGCGTCCCTAAAGTTTTCATTCATCAAAAGGTTGCTCTGATCCAAGAATCGTTTTGCAGCTGCCATGCCGTCTTCTTGGGCGATAAACAACATCGTGTCGATTGCATCCACCATGAAATGAAAAGATGTTCCCTCTATTCTTACGCCCGCAAGATCCCCATCCGAATCACGTCTTAATCTCTCGTTCGGAGCTAGTAATCGCACTTTACCTGCACTCTTTTCGACAATTTTTTGCCTTACTAAGAAATCAATATCTAATCCACCAACTGCAAGAGCCAATAATCTCCCCGTATCAAAAGCAAACTCTCTCGCTTTGAATGTGTCCCAAGCAATCACAACAAAGTCAGTCAGAGAATCAAGTTTTGCGGCATGTCCGACAAGGCGTTTCTGGCGTAGCGCAACCAACTCTTCTCTTGCAATGTTCAGTGCTTCTTCTGGGCGTAAATAGCGGTCTTTGCCTAACTCATCTGGTGTGCTCGAATAAACGGGCCAGTACTTAGATATCACCGAGAGCGTTGGTCCATAAGTTGAAAGGAGTAGATCAACTCCAGAAATTCCATCAGTTTCAAATCTCTGCACTGCTTCACGCGCCGAGATTCGTACCTCGTCTGTGATGTCCTCTAAGAATGTCTTTGTACTAACTTGAGGAGCTTCCTTTTTACGGCAAACGAGCATTATCGTCGATGCGGCAGAATTCATATTCGCTTGATGCAATGAATTTTCAGGTTCCGTGTTAACTGGCCATGATGATTCAATAGTGAATCCAGAATTAAGCAAGCCGCTTCCCAGCGAATCCCACGCCTCAGCCTTCTTATGGGTGAACATTACAGTCATAACACCTTCATCATGAAGGACTCGACGACACTCAGAAAATATTGCAGTCATTTTTGCCTGATAGTCCAGTTCGGCTAACTCCATCTTGCGTTTACCGGAGCTTTCAAATCGTGACAGATTCGCGACCGCTTCATCATTTTTGTCAGATAGTTCAGCGTGATAAAACTCAGGATGAATTCTCCCCAGAGATCTCTTCTCCCAAACATAGAAAAAGTCTGCAAGTTCTGCATACATAACGTTGTCAAAGTACGGAGGATCCATGCATAGATGCGTAATTGAACCCGTAGAAATTTCACTCATTGAAGCCGCGCTCCCTTGATGAATCAGCACAGTTGGTTTCTCAATCGATTCCGAGGTAATTGTTTCTGGGCCTACATCCCCAAGCATTTTGCAAATTCCTTGGTAAGCATCAATCAATTGACTCAAAGACCACTCAAATAGTGCCTTCCCTGCATCAAATTCAGCAAAAGTCCATTTAAATGAAAAATCATGACGATCGAAAACACTGCGCATCACCTGTCTAGGAGTGTTCCACGAGGCTAGTTTACTGTTGTAGTTCAAGGCTTTACCTTGCATCATGGAAAGCTCCGAAAGGATAAAACTTGATCTTTCTAATTCCTCGGTTTCGACAACAGGAATCAATTCATCAAAACATTTTGCAAAAGTTCCATGTGCGAGTAGTTGGCGATCAATAAACATATCTGACCAACGATTCATCCCATACCTAAGTGGTTCGGAAGTTTTAAGGCCAGTCGGAATTAATTCTGTAGGTAAATAACCTTTTGATTCCCAGTCGTGTCTAACTTTACTTAAATAGTCACTAGCGAGTGCTAAAGCATTCTTATCAGTCTCATTTGGTGCTCTAAATGTACGTTCCCCGTTGGGCTTACGGATAGCAATAGCGTAAAGAACATGGCTCAACTTTCCACTTTGTGCCTCAGATTTAATGTAATCGCCATCAATAATCAGATTATCAAAAGGAGAAATCCCTTCTCCCCGCTTTATAGTCCCTTTATCTGCCAATTTTTGATCAACGTCTTTGCCATATTTAAGGAGATATTCAATTTCTGGGAGATCGTTACCTGCAGAGTCTTTTGTAACTAGCTCGACTGCGATTTCGAAACCTTTTTCTTTCTTCAGCCAGAACTCTGGCATTAGAGGCACTAGTTTTCCTGTTCTGGGACATGCGATCGCATTAGCCCAAATATAAGCAATAATGTCCTCAGAATTTAGCTTTGGAAAATATAGATCTAATTCAGTTGAAATATTACTCACTAACATTTCTCCATACTTCTTAATTGCAGGGAGGATAGACATTCCAGTGTCTACTGGTGTCTTCACTCCGGAAAATAGGAGTGATGCAGCCACACCATTCAACTCGTTAGCAACAGTATCTATGCCCAATTTTGCAGCAGAGAAAGGTATGGACCCGCCCCCCGCGGTTGGATCGCAAACGACTGGTTTAAATCCCCAATGGTGCTGTAAAACATCAGCAAGTAAATTCTTGTTTTTTTCACTCACAACATTACGAAAAGACTGCTTATAACCATATCCATTGCCAACCAACTTAGTTCCAGATAATTTTGCGGCATCCACATTCATTTTGCCTTGAATTGGATCACCCCAAATTCCAATTAAATCCATAAACCACTTCTTATAGGCCTGATCATTAGCGAGTTCAGGATGAGACTTAAAATGATTTGATAACGATTTGCTCCACGGTGGTAGTAATCCAGCTAGTACGACCCCGGACGACGCGGCTATTGGTCTGCGCGCCCACCAAACGTGCAAGAATGAAATAGGAGGGAGTGCAGATGCTGCGCCTCTCTCTCTTCTAGACTCAATACCCATTTCTTCAATAGGTAACCAGTCTTCAATCAATACTCTTTTTGTAGCCATCTATCAATCTCCCGATAAGAGAGTTCGCAGAGCTTTTCTGGCTCTCGGTGCGTCCGGACCAAGACATTTTGCATACCAGTAATATGTTTCTTCAGTACTCATTGCGTTAACTCCAGCCACCAAGGAGCGCACCCTTTCATGCTTCGAGACTGGCAGTGTCGTGAGTAGCGCAAGTGCAAGTCGCACTCCTGAAGATTCCTCTAAAGTTATTGGCAATTTTCTATTAACCGAAATTACTGAACCTTGGTGTCCGCTTTGTTTAGCTGCGGCAAGTAACGTGTCGATAATTCTATGCGTCTGCGAAGCAGAAGCATTAGTTACGGCGCTTGCAAGTGCATGACCATCTGCAGCGTATGTTTCTTCAAGTTTTACACCAAACATGTCGACTGAGGTTGGAATTATCGTCAGTCGAAATGCTCTTGCGTCTTCTATCATGATTCTTTTGGCGCTCACTTGCTGACCTCTGCTCTAATTTCAACGTATTGGAGCCCAATTTCCTTAACAATTTTCGCTAGTTGTTCATAATCTGTAGCTGATATGGCAACAGGTGGTGAAAAATCAACAGTCAACGTGATGGCTCCACCCACGGCCGAAGCCTGAGAAAATAGCTTAGAAATGTTTGTCCATGACTTTTGGAAGTCTGCTCTCGCAGCGGAGCCTTGTACTTTCATCCCGCCATTCATCCAATTAGGGAACTCGGCTTTGATATCTGCATTGGCGATAAGAGCAAGTGATGGGAGCATGCCTAGGCAGGCAACCAACAGATCGAGGTCTTTAGTGCCTTTATGATCATCGGCTAACGACTTCAATTCAATTCTCGAGATTGTCTTGATCGTGAAGTCGCTGATCTGATCAGTAATAGATTGGATAGCTTGACCGCCCGCACCGCTAGCAGTGAATGTTTTGCCAGTTGCAGTTCGGGTTGGAATTTCGACTCCTTGCGAATCTGCGTGCGCACGATCCATCACAAATAGACCATCTAATCCACGCTTGGAGATCTCACTTGGAGTAAGTGCTCTAATTCCACTTTGCGGTTCAATATCGGTAACTACTAGGCGTCCGTATTCATAAGCTTGCACAGCGGTTGAAATTGCCTCAAGAACATCACCCTTTGACGGTTCTCCGCCACACTTAACTTCTAATGCGCTTCTGACTTGCGCGCCACTTAGGAAAGGATCAAATGTTAAAGATAGTAAATCTGCTTGTGTAGGTTTACGGACAAGTAATCCTCGTTTTGTGGCTTCGGCTACAGACATTAATTCGGCATCTGTTCGAAACTCTATCTTTAAGTCACCCATTGACGTTGCAGTCCATGCTTTACCGACAGATGAGTCGAAATAAACCCATCCCTCATTTCTAATGCCAGATGCAATAGCTTCTCGAATCGGAGGCAATGTAACAATCATTTGGGATGAATGATCAATCCAGAACCAATCAGAAAGACTTTGGGTGCTTACCGATGCCTGAGCATCAGGCCAGGCTTTTGATTTTAGATAGCTAGCAGAAAGCTGATCTGAACGAATCTTTCCTTCATCACTTAGTAAACGAAGAATTGCCTCCGTTCCAGTCGCCTTCACATTTCCTTGTTGTTGCGCTGGCAGATCTCTATGGCGCAAATAATTATTCGATTTTTCGCCGGAGGGATAATAAACATGCTTGTAGCATCTAGTAACCGCTATGCGTCCTTGCAACTGAGCTTCCTTCTGATACTGCTCGATCTTCTTTCTGATCTCTTCGCTAAATTGAGCCATACGTGCAGAATCTGTTGCCAAAATATCAGACGCAATTTGTGCTCGTGCTCGGTCCTTCAAAACTTCAATATTTAATTCGTCGGCCAAGACAAAAACGACACTGTTTCGAAACTTTCTAGGAGCACCAGAGGATCCTGTGGAATCAAGAATTTCCACAATTCTTAATGGCGCACTCTCTGCTTCTTTTGAGTCGACAGACAAAACAGAGTGATGCATAACAACAAAACGTAACTTTGCCTCATCGGATACATCACTTGGACCTGTGGCAAAGTGAATTACATTTGCGTTTCCATCATTTGGAAAGGCGCGCTTAACCAGATCATCTACCAGCGCAGATACCTGTGTGTTGGCTATGTTTTGCTTCTCAGTTTCGATGATTGCAATAACATTTGGCTCTGGAGTAAATCGATATTTCGATCCGTCATAAACCAAGTGCCAGAAACGCTTCTCTGCTTCATTCAGTGCTTTTTCAATAAGACTGACATCTTCTCCTGGAAGAAGTGTTCCGATGATCCAATCGTTCCTGGATGCTCCAGCATTTGCAGTGAGTTCAAGCGAATGCGCGAACACTGTTCTTCCCACGCGAGTTGAGTATGGCGGTCTTTCGGGAAAAACTTCTGCGTCAAGTGCAACAGAGTGAGAAGTTGAGCCAGCTATATCTGCTTGGGCAACTGTAGAAAATTCTGCCCGCGAGAGACCGACAGTAAGGTGATTGAGGATTGATGGATTTCCGTAGTCAATATCTGCAACATTTATGATGCCAAGATCCTTTTTCTTACCCCAAATATCTGCAACTACTTCGGCGAGAAGTTTTAGAGCACCACGAGTTCTTTGGAACTGAGGAATTGCACCCAGGCGGCGATCTAAGACACGAATCAACTCAGGATGAAAAGGATAACTTCTTGCTATTTCAAGCGCATACGTGGCTGGTTTTTCTGGTCCCCCGGCGAGGCTTTCGTTACGAATTAGATTTTCATATAGAGATTGGAATTCGTCCCCAGCAGCTTTAGCTGCTTTTTCGTCGACATTTTCAAATAGACGCCGTTTTAGGATTTCTCCAATTTCATTGTCATCCGCTGGATTAATCATTGCGCTAGGACGCAAGTCGCGGGACAAGACATCATGAATTTCAGATAAGCCACTCTTCGTCGCCGTATTTGATTCATCCATTAATTCGTTAATCTCATCGGTCTCGGTGCCAAATGCTGATGTACCTACCGCCAAAGTCACAATTGCAATTGCACGATTATCAGGGTCTGCAGCTACTTCAAAAAGGTTTTTTAGAAATACCACAATTGCGCCTGCCATGCGTCTAACGTCTTCATTTCCCGAGGACGTTACTTGGCGTAGGTACTGGGCAATTTCATCAATAATAATTACCGTTGGCTTGCCACCAAATGCATCTCGAATTGTGTGGGTACTTGGTGCTGAACGTTCACGATCATTTGCTTCAAGCACCTTGTATGCTTCTGCACCGATTTGGGCTGCCATCTCGCCCCATAACGTGTAAGTCTTGATTCCATTTGTAGTTACTCCTGCGACAGGATCAAGTGCGTCTCCAACTAATGCTGCAACCTGTACAGGCCCCTTTGGCAGAACTGAAGAATCTACGAAGGTCTCTATATCTTTAGGGCGAGCGCCCTTTGCTAAATGGTAAATTGCAGTGAGTCCGTGTGTTTTACCCCCACCAAAAGAAGTCGTGGGACGAAGAACTCCACTTTCTCCTGGTTCGCCTTTTGTCTTTGTTATACGACCAAAAGTTTTGGTAAGTAAGGAGTAAAGACCCTTTGTTGGGTGCGTAATTGCGAAGAATTGTTCAGGATCTCCATAAACCGGATAATTTCCAGGATCGCGCACTATTTTGTCTAGTTGGGCGGCGAAGTGGTTATCCGTCAGACCGCCTGCCAATACGTCGGCTCTCGGTGTGCAAGTTGCGATGATTGGCTTTAACACCCGACTTTACCCCCACATAATTTCCAGCTAGATCTGATGGGGTAAAACTACCTTGTTGGACTGACAACTAGCGACCCTTCTCCTAGATTTATCTAAGAATTGCTCGAAATTAGGTGTTTTCATGACTAGACATTGAGAACTAGCAGATCCTTATCATTAGGCATCAAAATTTAAGATTCGTGAGGTCTTTGCATTCATTGCTCTGGCTTTTGCCTCCATAAGGTCCCGCTCTTCCTGGCTTTTCGCTACAGGTAAAAACTTATAGCCGCCAGATCCTCCACTACTTTTTTGTCCAGGTGTTTTTGGCTTTTTTGGCTTAGCTGGGCCTTGCATTTTCTTCGGGTTAATCTTTCCAAACTGTTGTTCATTTAACATGAGGGCTACTGTCTTTCTTTAGAAGTTGGTTTCTAAGTGCGTGACCGGGTGTACACGGCACTTTTGTTTAACTATCAGCTATTTCTGTTCATGGAAGTTCAATGGAGTACAAGTCAGATGCCCTCTTATGCGCATAACAACGCAACTTTCCGCTTTTAGCCATTGTTCAAATATCTAATTACTATATAACTTGTCAATTACTACTTCTGGTCCGCGTTTTGTTAGGTAATCCCTTACATGGCCCGCAGTAAATCGGCGATTACGACCTACCTTTACTGAACCGATTTCATTATTTCGAAGTAAACCGTAAATAGTCCCCCGCGATACATGTAGGTAATCGGCTACCTCATTAGGGGTGTAGAGAGTTGGCATATCCATATTTATTCCTTTCGATTGGTCTATGTTCAATGATGACAAGGTTTGTTGATTTTGTACCGTTAAAGTCCAATAAATAACATCAAGAACATACGTAACCGAATTCGGCCTAAATGGGTTACGGATGTTCCTGACGTTTCCACAGGTTCCTATACCTCCTTAATCTTCTCTTTGAGGCGATAGGTGTGTTTTGTACCTCCAAGAATCAGCTGGATGTTCTTGCGGCCAGAAGGTGTCTCGATCGTGAAGTGCCGATCTAGGAGGCTCTTTAATAATTTGCCTGCATTTGATACCTGGGCACGTGGCTTGATATCAAACCACTTGTCTTGGATATCTAGATCTGCAACGTTTGCAATTTCAACAATTTGCGTAGCTGTGAGATTGGCATTTTGATTTGTCTTCCACCACTCCTGAATTAGGTCACGAACTTGCTCGGTATCTGAGTTAACGGAATCCTTCTGATAATCCATATCCGTCATAAACCCCTCAACACCTGCATTTTGAAGGATTCCACCCATTACTTTGGAGAACTCCTCAAAGCTTCCAAGTGGTTGTCCGTGCCATACAGGGCGTCCAGCATTGATCCACGACATCACGATTGTTAAACATGCATCCACTAAATCAGCACGATTCTCCTGAACCCACTTCATGAGTGGGTTATGCAGGAAGTTTTCTCGCAAATATGGCTCATCGGTATCAGGAATTAATCGAGCGCGGATAACACGGCGTTTCAGCTGACCAGAAAAGTCTGGGTTATTACCCGTTGCGATCCATGGCCCTAGATTTTCTAACTTCACATCGTTGTTAGTACCAAGAGCGCGATCACTATAAATAGTAGAAGTAACAACGCTTGCCAACACGTCAGAATCAATCTTGCGATCATCCGGCAAATTGTCAAACAAATAGGGTCCACCGCCAGACATCAAGTGTGAAGTAATCTGCTTTCGCACTTCTTCCTCGTTATTAGAGAAAACCTTTGTTGGTACGGAACTTCCCATACTTGGATAGCAAAGAACTGTCGCAAGTAGTGTTGCACCAGAACCGTGGATTGGTTTATCCAATAGAAAGAATGGTGAAGGCCCAGTAAAGAGATTCCGTGCAAAGTCATGAAGCATTAATGCAAGCGCGTGTGCCTTATCTTGCTTGGTTGCTAGTGGAAAATCATGTAGGCAGTCGTCAAGGATAAATGAGGCAGCTTCTGGCGCATCTTTGAACCGCGACTTCTCCCCTAAATCCAATCGAGAAAGATCCAGACTTCGGACACGGTAGATCTGCGAATCTGCGTCATAACCAAAAGCGCTAACTAAGCGACCATCAGATGTAATCACCGGAATGGTCGTTACCTTTTTAAGGTAAGGAAGTGGTGGATTTATCGTCTCGAGCAAATCATCAATAACCATTTGCTGAGGATCTGCCGGAGTCAGTCCTTTGCTTGAAGGACGAACCCAGTCAGCGATGCGAGCAAACTCATGGCGGGCTGATTTTGAATCCAATAGATCCCACCCAACTTCACCAGGATTAATTCGCAGAATGCCAGTTTTGTTACGGAAAATACGTGGAGGCTCATTGGCAACGTAGACAGCCGACCATGCCTGTGCAGTTTTTGTTGGTAAATCTCCACTATTTGAAATGATGTAACGCTTTCCAGGAAGGCCTAGATCCACTGGGGAATTAATACCCCCTCGAAATGGGCACTGGTTACAGTGGTTAGCACCATGGAGTGATGTGGCAATACTTTCGCATGTCCGTTTAGCTTTTTCAGGCTCGACTTGGTCAAATAAGGCATCTGTTTCCACAGCATCGTAATCTGGATGTTTTTTTGACCACTCGTGAAAGCGAGCGCGACCATCATCGGCAAAGTAAAGGATGGACGCTACTGCAAACCACTCTGGGTACTTCACGCTTTTTGGATTCACTAAAGCGTTATTAATCCAAGAGCAACCCCTACTAACTTTTGCAAGTGACATTACACCTGGCTTGATTTGGAGCGATTGCTTGGGCAAAGAGGTTGGCTTAGCAATACCAACCCTTTTGATTTCAGAGATGGAGTATGTGCGCTCTGGGTTCTCTGAAAGAAAGACAACTTGTTTTGGGTTTTCGGGATCTTTAAAGTTCCACGACCCTGGAAAGCGCAACATGCGCGAAAGATCATGTGTTGAGTCGAACTTAAATGGTTGTGCGAATTCGGCAAAGCCTCGATAGAAGCTGCGAACTAACTCTTGTGCATCTTTCCGTTCTTGATCATTGGTAATTTCGATCTCTTCATTTAGTGCCCAATATGCATGCACTCCAACTCCGGATGAAATAGTAAATGATGGTTTTAATGTGAAGGTTTCTAGAAGAGTCAGTGCTTCTTCTTGTGATTGCGGAAGTTCTTTGTCCGGTTCTTTAGGATCACTCACGTCAATATCCATCCCAATGATGCTGATGTTACCGACGTCTCCGTTACCCCCACGCTCTCCTACGGAAAGCAAATGGGAACGACGATTGATTCCGAAATAGACCTGTGACTTTTTGGAAAGCGATGCTGCTCGATCCAAGATGAGATCACGATCGGTCGCTGGAAAGCATTCACTTTTAAGGAACTTAGTCTTTGGGTCCTGCGTGTAAGAAAGTGTTACATACCCTCTACCCGACCCAGCCACGCTTTCGATAAAGCTCTTTGGTGCGATTGTCTTGATATTTGAAAAACTGTTATTCATGGTTCTCCTTAAGCGGACGAATGTTGTGAGCGGCTAGCAGTTCGTATCCAGCCTGCGTGGGCACGTATTCTTTGATTGGGTATTCGGAATCTTCAGCGTCCGTCGATCGCAACAGCTTTAAATCCTGGCTGATTAATCGGAAGTAGTCATATTCATTCTCTGCTTCATTAGATCTGGTATTGATGTACATGCACTCATCTGATCCAAAACAAGTTGCTTCATGAACTAGTACTGCAAATGACTGTAGGGAGATCACTTGGCTCCTCCCTTTAAATAAGCAGGTAGCGCAAGTGGCTCCGGTTCGGCGAGAAAATTGATGGCCGACTCTGGGATTCGCACTGCCCGCCCAATACGTTGGACTGGAAGCTCGCCTGAAATGGTCATGCGGTAAACCTTGCTTTCGCTCAGGCTTAGGCGTTCGGCTGCCTGCCGAACAGTTAAAAGAGAAGACATACTGTTTATTCCTTACTAATCTGTAGTCACTTGGTGTCACTTTCTGTGTCACGGGATAATTCTCCGGCAGGTCGCAAAAAGAGAGGGGTCGCTGTCATTTTTTGACAGCCATGACATGGCAACAAAGAATCAGAAAAACGAAACAGGTTTCAAACCTTTACGAGTTACGGCAAGTATTACTGACTTAGTTAGAACAAATCTCAAAGGCCTCTTGAGTGACAAGCAATCTGATGCTGCAATTCACAATGCATTTGTTGAAGCTTATGAAGAATTCCTAAAGACTGGAAAGAACGCATCACCTTGGTCTTTCAAATATGGAATCCCAAATTTTAATTTCGCCAAGAGGGATAAAAAACGTTGGTCTATGGCACGTCTTGCTGCCGGTATGGGCGTTGATGTTGGAGTAATGCGCCGTATTTTTGAGGCTAAGAAAAAGAAAGGAGCAGATCAACTAGGTATCGACGAAGTCATTGAAATGGCTCTTATTTTTGAAGTGACACCTGGATATCTTCTTCAACCCTTGCGCGAGCATCTAGAACGTAATGCAACCCTATTTTTTGAAAATATAGGACCAAATGGTTTTGAAGTAAGCGCACGAGAGTGGTTGGTGTGGGTGCATGGAATTAGAGCGCCAAAAGATAAGTTTGATACCAACATGGAACAGAATTTGATGTCGCTGACACCTGAGGTAGGAATGAAAATTGACTCATCGCGAAATATTTGGCCTCATGAGGAGCTTGATCGCATCGTGAACGCTCAGTACACCTCTTCGGTCTCGGCCATGATTCACGCACAATCGAACCCATTGCCGGCACATCAAATGTCTAATCTAGACATTCCAAGTAAGCATCATTTTGACTCCCTGACCGCTGCTCAAACTGACATCAATCGAATTCAGCGCCAAACTCAAGCAACGCTTGCCTATATGCAACATGTAAGACAAGCACTTCGCATGATTGAGACTGATGGCCGTACTAAATGGGTCAAAGAAGATATCGAATGGTGCCTAGACCGTATGAGAGAGGATTTATCTGCAATCGCCTACTTCGGTGATAGAGGCACTTCAGCGCGACTTGAAAACGAAGCATCTAAAGAGAAATAGGTGAACATCTATTGGTTACTCAAAACTACATTCATGCTCCACTTTCCCACCAGTAGCAGGAAACCATTCTTCACAGTCAGGGCATTTAAAGTTAATTCCTGACCCATCGGAAATAAAGCGGTTGTGGTATTTGTCAGAGTTCTTATAAAAATCAGTTGAACAAGTTATGCATTTATAGTCAGGCATATCCTCAAAAACCAGGCACCCGCCAATTACAAACTTCTTCGGATTAGGCTCTTCACTAGGCATCCCGTAGAGGTACAGCCGAACGCCTTCTGTAGATTTACAAACAGGACATTTTTTCATTACTTCAACTTAGCTCTTGCCACTGACAAGTAGATAGATCATTGATCGGTGCGAACCAAGCCCCCGGCCAGTTTTCAATCAACTGATCTGCAAGTTGCTCTAGGTCTGTAAGGGGAGTTTCAGACATTCCCCTATTTTGCCTTAATGAGCCGACAACAACAATGGACCTGCAACATTGGCAACATTGGCAACATCAGCAACCTATTTGGGCTACTGCCTAACTACAAAAACCGTTACCTATCCGTAAGCCCTGGTGTATGGATTAAATACGAGTGACTTAAGGGTGGGAGTAGTTTTAGAAAGTCGTCCAATGCGTCGGCAGGAGACTGAGAGATAACCGTCTTATTTGGCCGAGAGAAGTTCCCAACCTGCTCGAATACAACATGAAAATGTTGAAGAGGCGGGCAAGTAACTGTTTGCATAAGATGAAGTTACCGTTAGGAACTGACAAAGCTATGCCCACATTTTTGCCCACATGCCCACATTTTTGCCCAGCCCCAGCTTTGAGAAGGCTTCTGCGTGAGAACTCTTTCATGGTCGTCTACCTCGTTACTCGTTGGAAAACTTGTTGAGTCGGAGCTGCGGAGCCGACAGTCGTCTGAATAGTTACTGTGGCAAGCGTTGCGGTGTAATCGACCGTGGTCGTCTCCCCATTAAGTGAGTAAGTCAGAACGAAATGTCCATTTCCAAGATTCTGACATGAAGTGATAGTGGCTCCACGAAGTGGAGGTTGAGGTGGTCTAAAGGCATGGGTTGCGGCTTGCGGATCTACCCCTCCATCCTTTTGGGAGACAACGCCTCTGAATCCGCCATTGATATATGGATAGGTCGCTGTGCCGTGATAGTGATAGCCAATTTTTTTGTAACTATGTCCATTGTAAGAATCTAGTTTCGCCATGGCGCTGCCATCTGGTTCAAGAGCGCCATAAATGGCGAACCCATCTAAGGCATACCCGATTGGGTTCCGTGCTCCGACGGTACTCTGCAAATGCAAAGGTGCGGTGTGATAGTGGTAATCATCAGCCTGTCCGCAGTGGCCACCAAAGTCATCCAACTCCCCTGCGAGAAAGGCATCATCACCGCGATTATTGAGGGCATTGAAAATTGGGATTCCATTTGCGGCGATAGCGATAGCTCCACGTAGAAAATTTCCAACATTCGATATTGGCGTTGTGGTTAGAACTGGCTTGATAGGTAATGACCAAGCATTAGAACCCGAGTAAGGCTGTGGGGTTGGAATCTGTTCCTGCCAACTCTTAATACCCACCATCATTTGATGGGCAGGGATTCCATTAGATTCAATGAGGTAGTACTTCGAACCCTTTGTCACTTTCACGGTGGAAGCAAAAGCGCTAAAACCCGGCATTTTCACCGACGATGTAGTTGCGGCCTGCGCAACAAAATCTCCAAGCGCGACCATGCCTAGCCCGATTCCTACTCCTTTGAGAAGAGAGCGGCGATCTAGTTCAGAGAGGTGCTTTATTTCATGACCATCATGGTGTTCTAGGTGCATTTGCAGCTCCATCCGGACGAGAGTAGATCACATCAAGCGTTGCTTGAGCCAGGGTTATTTTTGACATAGCAGCAAGAAGTTGGGCCCGAGTAACAGAAGGCGACGATGGACCCAAGTTTGCAGAACGTGAAAGCGCGTAGAGCGTAAATGTGTATTTCTTCGGGCCCGGCCCCTGGGAACAAGGTGGGGCATATCCGAGATTGGGATTCTCGCCGTTGCCACCTATTTTTCCAATCCCGAGATTGCCTTCGGGCAACTTCACAACTTTGGCAGGTATATCCCAAATACTGAAGTACCAGTGATCTGGCCCATCTTTCGGGATAGTAAACATAGTGAGCGCGAAATATTTCGTTCCCTTAGGTGCGTTCTTCCATTGCAGCGGTGGGGAAACACTAGCGCCATCGCATGTGTACAGAGCGGGAAGAATTCCCATCTCTGACACCACGGGACTACTTAAAGTAAAAACAGGAGTTGCCGCCCATGATGATGTGGTTTGAAGTGCCAAGCAGGTAGCTACTAGTAATACCAATCTCCTGCGCATGAGTCTAGCGTTCCAGAAAATTCCTTAATTTAGGCTGAGAATTTGAAGTAAATATAAAGAAGAGTCGCCCTATAAGCCGGATTTCTTCTTTGGCTTGGGGGCGGGGAGTGACTTTGCAGTAATTTCCACTAATTGCTTAAGCCAAACTTCGTCCCGGAGTCGTTCTCCAGAAATCTTGAAAGCGGGTTTCGCGCCAGGATAGGGAGAATCTTTTCCAATTTTCCCAGCAATCTTGCCTCCCTCTTCAGTTACTTTAATGAAGAGCCTATCGTCGCAAATGAGACCAAACAGTGTGCTCTTTAGGTATAAACCATATTCGCCAAACATCGGCTTAGCAGTCACGTTCAATGGCGCACCTTCCAACAATTCGTGTATGAAATATGTATGAAATACGAAGCGAAGTGGTGCTACAAGGCGACTAGTTAGCTTGTCATAAAGTGACAGCACCGCTAAGTAATTTCATACATACAGGCATC
>Ga0208872_1000951_pt1 | contig 19115 bp, 20 predicted proteins | sample CryBogCBH12Aug08_FD_185508 | JGI IMG/M metagenome (GOLD analysis project Ga0208872, IMG submission 185508) | Freshwater microbial communities from Crystal Bog, Wisconsin, USA - CBH12Aug08 (SPAdes) | ecosystem: Environmental > Aquatic > Freshwater > Lake | place: Crystal Bog, Wisconsin, USA...
AGTAATACACTCCCGCTTCGCCGCCTGAAGCTGCTCAAGATTTGCCTGCGTCTCTTTGGTCGCAGGATGATCAGCGCCAAGAACTTGCTGCTGAATAGCCAGCGCTCTGCGGAAAAGCGATTCGGCTTCATCGAAGCGCTGCTGGTCCATCAGGATTGTGGCAAGGTTGTTGAGAAATTGGGCTGTCATGGGTTTGTCTGGCCCGAAATCTTTGATGATCATCACCAGCGCTTTGCGTGCCAGCGGCTCTGCTACTGAGGTGAGCCCGCCTACCCCATAGAAGACTGCCAGGTTACCGAGGGGAATGGCAACTGATGGGTGATCATAACCGAAATGCTTTTCACGGATGGCAAGAGCCCCCTGGATGAGCGGCAAGGCTTCCTGAAAGCGCTTTTGGCGGAGATAGAGCGTTGCAAGATTGTTGAGGCTGGTGGCAACATGAGGATCCTCTGCCCCATAGGTTTTTTCAGCAAAGGCAAGCGCCTGCTGGATGACAGCTTCCGCTTTTTCAAGATCGCCCTGCTCATAGAGTGCGGTCGATTCCTTGTTTAACCGATCCCACTCGCCGCTTTTCGCTGAAGCTGTAAAAGAACACCAAAGTGAAAGAGAAACAAAGAGAATGATCGATGCCACAACCATACTGCTTTTGCCTAATGCTGCCATGATGGTGTGAGTTCTTTGGTTGTCTATCTGCTTCAAGCAAACGGCACAGCCCTAAAGGCGTGGGCGTGATGCCGGAGTGCATGAGGGCAAAGCTCTCGAAGCCGAGCTCGCGTGCTTTGCGACCAGCTTCAAGTTCATGATGTCGGGCGCAACACCGCCCAGGTAGTGCGCGGGCCAGCGCGTTACGGCGGCTTCTGCAAGCGTTGCAGTGCTGGCGGCGAGAGGCAGCGCGATGAGCGTGAAGCGTTGGGTTTGTGGATAGCGCTCAGCATGTGCTGATTTTATTGGTTTACTTCCTTTTCGGTAATTTAAAGTTCATCGAAGTTGAGGCTATTTAATACCGGCTTCATTTAGCTTCCGGTATTCATCACAGCCACCTTGATCGCCGTTATCGCAAGCTTTGCCAAACCATTCTTTTGCGATTTTTTTGTTCTGTCGGACACCTTGGCCATTGTGATACATTACACCGAGATTGAATTGTGCCGATGCCACACCTTGTGATGCAGCAAGCCGAAACAACCTCATCGCTTTCGGATAGCTTTGTCTGACACGTACTCCATTCATATATACAACACCAAGATTGAACTGCGCATACGAGAGGCCTTTTGCGGCATCTTTTTTCCATACTGCAATCCTTGACGCAGAGACTGAATCACTGTACTGAGGGATATAATTGGAAGAAAATCCACAATTATTCTCTTTCGATGAAGCAGAAAAGTGTCCATGCTTGAAATAGGTAGCATTCACAAGACTGTCAAGAATAGCTGAAACCGATAACTCCTTTTTCTGAACTGAACCTTCTCTTCCTGAATCGCCCTGGCCGCAAATGCTGCTATCACCCCCCGTGAAAACAATGAGTTTCTGGCCTGGAGTAAGGTCAATGTCTTTCAAGTTATTCCAGGCAATAATCTGACTGATATAGATATGATAGAGCCTTGCAATCGAGCCAATTGTTTCACCCTGCTGAACAATATGAAACTTTTGTGTCTGTCCAGAGGCACCTTGAGACACGGAATCAGAATTTAGACTTTCAACTCTTTCAGCGATTAGTCTAACAGGCATTAGGCTTCCCGTCAGTATAGCTATAAATGCTACGATGATATAGTGGTTTAAGCGGAATATTGGCATGAGCGGCGGCGGCGTTGGATTATTGGTTTAGGGGAAAGATAACGTAAAATATTGGAATGCGATGGGGGTGGTTGCGGGAGGGTTTTTGCGGCAGGTCAGCGGGGGCAGGCGGCAGGCGGTGCGCTGTGCGGCACCAGCTTGGTGATGGTCCATGAAGGGCGGCAGTCGGATGTCTGGCACAGGCTGAAGGACTTGGCTGCCACGTACAATCGGCAACACCTGGCAAGCCGAAGGCGCGCAGAATGAGCCGTTCGCCGTTCTTGCATGGCGCACAAGCCGGGAGTGCTGCCAGATGAAAAGCGATCCGGGCGCCATGCAGGGCGATTGCCTTACCGTTTCCGGTCCACTGCGAATGCTGCATCCGCGGCTGCAACCTTCCGGGATAGTGGCGGACGTCGGCGCGTTTACCCCTGAAGAAAAAGCCAGGGTATCATGCACGAGTGAGGGAGTAAGAGCGTTGACAGAGCTTTTTGTGCGGGTGCAGGATGGATGCGTGCGGGCAGGATGATGGGGAAAGGAGCTACGGGAAACAGCGGGAGGAGGGGCCGGGGTACGGATCAGCGAAGGCGCGCTTTTTGCTGGCATGAGCTTTCAGATTGATATGAATGGCGGGGCAAAAAGCGTGACTGAGCGGGCAAGGTACCGCAGGACTCCCGGGTCAGGGCGGCAGGCGGCGGAAATTCGTCAGGCTGAGAAGCAAGCCGAAGGCGCGCAGAGATAAGATAATTTGAAGAGAGGGGGGGGTTCTTATTATGGATCACTCGAGCCGGACGCTGCGGATGGCTGCCCATCAATGGAGAAGAATGTGTTTCCAGCCGAAAGAAAGCAAAACTGTGCTTCGAGCACAGGCGTTGACTGCGTTCCACTCATGGATGACGTCGCGAATAACGTTTCGTTCGATCTGCCCATCACTGGGTGACGCTATCATCACATTAAAAGCAGTTGCTGAAAATAACATTGCGATATCTACATTGTTAAGGCAGAACGACATAATATAAATGATAAGCCGCTACGGCAAGAAGATAACTCCCCCAAGTTTTCAGTGGTTTGGTTTGATTCCAAAGGCTTCATAATATCCGTCAAAATCGATCGGTGGGGTTATGACCCACCATTCCGATGTAAGAAATGGCATAAGAGGAAATCGCTTATCCCTGGTGTTATTAAGCTCATCCAGCTTGAAACCACAGTCCTTAATCTTCTGCCAAAGCTCTTTGTAAAGAGAGTTGTATGTGACCTGATCTTTCGGAGGTATTATGCTTCCATCGGGGAAAATCATCTGATCAACTGTTTGACTCAAGCCTAACCACTTGAACCTGCTCCAAAATTCGTAATCATTTAAAAGCGATATGTCGTTTGAATGCGATGGATTTATGAAATTCAGGCCAGTGATCCAATAGGGAAATATGCGGCCCCTTCTGTAGGATACCTCCGCTATAATGTCTTGCGAAGACTCGATAGCATCTAAAGCAGCGGTGTGATTAATTTCGAGAAAGTATCGGGAATCGATTCTCTTGTGATGGACGATAAAATTGTTTCGTATATATTTCGAATAAGAGAACCTTTTTTGCGTAAAATCTATACCAAGTGTTGAGACCTTTTCATCCCATTTTGCTTTTTTCAGCTTACTCCTGCTCCAACCCTCTTCTTTTGCCAAAACTTCATTAAAATAAGCCTCTACAGCTGTAACCGAAGACAGAACCACCGTCATGAAGAAGGAATGTCTTTGGTGTTCTTTGGATGAATTTATGGCAAGCCTATAATTATAAACGGCTGATGAAAAAAGCTCCCACGCCAAGTTGACATTCCAGAGCCAAACACTGTCATCGCTTTCACTTTTAATATTGCTGCCAGTCATCATCATAAGGATATTTCTATAAAAATCAATGAATCTGGTTGATAAGTTCATTAATTAATTTTTTTGTTGATTCCATTTGTGGCATGTTTTTTAGGTCACGTTCACCAATCAAAGGGCATACAGCTAATACTACACCAAATGCATCAGTTATAAAAAAGCATTTTATATCTGCAATTATTACATTGTAATATTCATTAAGATCACTTGGACCAACTATGGTTGGTTCGGAATGAGATCTTTCTTTAACAGCATATGGATACTTTGGTATAATTAATACTGCTGCACGTAGTTGTGATTTAAGCAGTCTTGCCTTATTTTGCTCTGCAGCTATTATAGCTATTATATTGTTTTCTGTTTTCTGTTCATTATTATTTTCAGGAAAGAGTCTTTTATCAAATCCGCTATTTCCTGGCGAATAGATCGTATTATAAGTTCGATTAAGACGATCAACCATAATACTTGAATTGAACAAAGTCTTTGCTCTATAAGCACCAACAAATTTTTCATATACATTTACAACAGCAAAGTGATCTTGATTACCACCAAATTCATTATAATATTTTTTTCCATAACCAAATATGTCAGAATAATCAATAGAGGCGTCGCGAACCCCATAAGATGTTATTTTAAATACTTTCAAATCAGCATCATACAAAGCTTCCTTTGATGAAAACGGTATACTTACAATAAACATATCAGGTATTTTAGCCAGTACCTTTTGCTTTCTATCATTGAATGAATCAGTCGACTCAAACTCCCCCTTTATTGTTGGAATAATTAATAATGCATCTAATACTTTTTGAAAGCTAACAGGATTTATGGAGTTCCCCTTATAATGGTCATAAGATGACTCAGCTAAGCTTATTTGTGAAAACAGCCCACAAAATAAATATATAATAAGAGTAACCGACCTCGCCAATTTATTAATTATAGTTATATGCACTTATAGATAATTTTATCTCTTAAAATAATATTTATTACATAAAAACATTGCCAATTTGAATGATCGTTATGATCGACCACCTTATCCGCCCACTCCCGCTCAAGATTTGCCTGCACCACTTTGTTAACGGGATAATCAGCGCCAAGAACTTGCTGCATGCTGATTTCCGCTTTCACCAACCCTGCCTTGCTGTTGCTTTGCTTAACGAATGTACCGCTAATTTACAGAGATTTGCCGCATATCCGCTATTTTCTGAAGCTTTTTGCCAGACGCCCGCTTCCGCTTCGCCCCTCAACACTTCCCGGCGCCTGTTTGCTTTCAGCACTTTACCTGCAACTGCTATCTGCCATTGCAGAGCTGCTGAGTCTCCCCTGCAGCAAGCACGCACCTGAAGGTACCGGCACATCTCTTGAAAACCATGAACCCGGCGTCGCAATGGGGAGCTTCCGGCTGCCGCTATGCCACGTTTGCTGCTGCCAGTTGCCACGAAACTACCGCTACACCTGCAAACCCCGCCTTACTGCTGCCCGCTTGCAACTGCCATCAGCCATTGCGGAGCTGCTAAGCACGATTGAGTAAACCGGATGATAGTGTGCCACCTCTACAGGAGAATAGTGTATCAGTTATTCCGGAGCAATTGGTATCACCCCATCATGCCTGATTTGAAACATCACAAACAGTACCTTTAGTGTAAAAAACCGGAGGGACACAATGACAAACAAAGTTTTGACTATTTTATACAAGTTTGACGTATTTTTAAGCTCTTTATGGAGGAGTCTTTCCAACGGGAAATCCCCCCGTGTACCCAAAAATTGTGCGCCTAATCGATAGCCGAACAAGGCGCAAGAAAAGTTAGTTTAAAAATTTCAGTTTTATTATCCGCCATTCATATTCGCCAATTTGCTCAACTATCCCTGTGTAATTCGTTCTAATTATCGCACCAAATGAATTTTGAGAATCGACATAGGACATTACAATAATATACCTGTGATTTTCTTTTCCTGTTCCTCTTACAATACCATTATAATGTATAGCTGGAAATTCGGCTGTTGAGGGTGATTTTAATCTTTCTCGTACTGACTCTTGCAGGTAAAAAGCAGCATCCCATGAATTGTCTTTTTCATACCACGGTGTAGGCGGTTCTTCATTCTTTGATGTACATCCAGAAAAATATACCATCAGATAAAGCATAATAGTAAAACATCCAATAAGATGTGATTTCGAGATATAATTTGTTTGATTTGGCATAAGTCATATATTTTGCGTTTAGAAAAATAAACTTTCAACAAAAGATCATTATATATCTCAGATACCTCTTTTCCCTTTAGGATGGCTTGGGAAAATTCTCTTCTTGATGCCACATACTTACTTGTGAGCAATAAAAATATACCACTGATTTACAGAGATTTGCCGCATATCTGTAATTATTTTGTATTTTTTTGCTGCCCGCTGCCCTTCAGCCGTTCGTCACTATCTATACGACCAGCGACAAGGGTTTGCTGCAGACCGCTTTGCTCTTTCAGCGGCTTGCAACGCCGCTCCGCCCCGGGCAGCAGCAAGCAAATCGCTGCCCACCTGCCTGCCTGACCACCACGCTTTATGCCGCTTTGACACTGATCACTCCCGGCAGCATCCCCGCCCGCCTCCCCGTACCAACACTCGCAAAGCGCCCCTGCAACCGCGCTGCATAAGCCTGCCTTGCCTCTGCCCGCCTGCCCAGCCACTGCGCTCGATGCCGCATTGCTGCTTGCAATGCTGCGCTGTCAGGGTGCGGGCCCGGTTCAGCAAACCGAAGGCCGGGCAGAAAAAGCAGTGCGTTGATGAGGCGAAGTGAACTGGTGCGCCAAGTGCCGGGCAACAGAACAGGGCAAAGGCTTCGGGAGGCGCACCAGCTCATGAACGCCATGCTGTGCAGCGAAGCCAGAGCGCTGAGGGGGCAGGAGTGGCTGACTGGTTTATGGGTCGGGGCGCTGTGGCGGAGTGGTGCTGGCTTCGGGCGCGGGTGCAAAGCTGGCAGGGTTGCTTCTGCCGTTGTCGTGGGCTGCGCGAGCGACAGCGAAGCGCCTACAGCGGTTTTTTTCCGCTGAACAGCGCTTTCCGACGGAGCGGCATGAAAGCGTAACGGAGGTGAAGCGAATGAAGCGACTGGCGGGAGCTGTTGAGCGGTTTGTTTGTGGATCTGGTGGTCAGATTGAGGTGAGCAAGTGCAGGGCGGTACCCGGCGCTGCATTTGCGGATGGCCGGTCGTGAGCTGGATGATCGGTTGGTGGGTGGCGGGCCGTGCGGGCCAACTGATTGATTTAGCGGCATAGTTTTCAAGCTACAGAACATAGAAATTCTGGCCGGGCATTGGTTGGGCTGGTGGTATGTCGCTGAGAGTCTGTTGGTTCGAAAACTTCACGAGCCATGTTTTTCTATCAATCTGTTGGACTGACGCTACCGATGCGGAACAGCAAATGGCCGGAGAAAAGAAGCCAAACGCGCATCGGTGAACAAAGATGGGTTGCCCACCACGATGTGCAGTTGAGCATAGAGTAGCAACTGGACCGTTGGTTTGTATAGCATCAAGGAGATTATCGCCGAGCCAACTGTTCACCCACGGCTGATTTATGTCTTGCTTGTGATGAACAACCAAATACGTCGTCATAATGCGTGAATTGCAGTGTTGTTGAAAAATTTATTATGTGGTGTGACTCTCACGACGCCAAAGTCCAAGGTCAGGGTTGGGCGTCAACATGCGGCACCCGAGGCTAAAAGAGTTTGTCTTCATGATCTTCAAGGCCGGCCTCTTGATACATTCTCCAATCGGGCCCAAGGTGCATCCGTTCAGAACTCGGGAGGTTCTTGAACTCAGCAGGATGGTTTTGAGTGTCAAAAATCCCACCGAACAACCTCAAGCTTTTGTTCCACTCCAAGGCCCAAAACCATGGGGCATTCGCACTCGGGGCGCACCGTATGACAACCTTAAAAAACCCGTTTGCTGTCACGATGTTTAGTAGTGTCTCCCAATCTTCGACTCGTTGTGCCATTTCTTTGATCCGTACATTCCCCCAATCTGAGTGCGGGTAGCTACCACCAAACCACCAATGCTCATGGCCTAGCAATCTGGTGCCTTCTGCGACCGTCGGGTCCTGAGACGTGATTAGTGAAAAGAACCCCTGAATGTGCCGAAACGCCAATAACTGAACGTAAGATGGATCGAGCTGAGGTGGCCCGACAAGATCAAATTTGGCACTGAGAATTCCTCTAGCTATCTCGACAGATAGCTCAATGGAAGCATCTTTGACTAGTTTTCCATGTTGAATTGGATGAAAATCCGTTGCAGCCTTTCTATTGGCAAGAGCGTTCACGTTTTTATCAACTCGGCCCGGAGAGGTGATTAAAGAAACGCTAGAAATGTGTCTCTCAGCTTCTGCTTTCCCCTTGTTGCATTCAATACATGCACGAAAGATAAAATTGAATGCTCTTCCACCATCAAGCGATCCATCCGGAACAAAGGATCTGCCAATCAAATGTTCCTTATTCGATGCCAAATCGCCCGTGCAAACTGGCCTGTGACAATACAGGCAGTACTGATTTGATTGAGCATAGGCCTTGTGGAACCAAGTGACAGGCTGGTTTTGCTTAAAGCGGAATAGCTTGCTATTATCGGTCATTGGTCACTACTCAGTTGCTTTTGATGCCCAACGAAAAAATCAGCCAGAGCGAAGCGATCGGCTGTATTGCCCTTGTTGGGCTTTTATATAAAAGTGTTATCCATATACTTTACCTATACTCCCGTGCGCACATAATACATTTTTTTTAAAAAGGTGGCTCCAGCTTCATATCTGACCATGCTACATTGCCCGTATAATTTGGCGCATAGGTATTAACAATATTCTGAGCAGCATCAAAGAATGATTTATCTGCTTCTGGATGAACGCGCACTGACTCAATGAGATGTTCAAAATCAAAATCTAATCGAACACCATCAGTTGCTCCGGTTTTGTTATTTTTGTCATAGAAGACTATTCGCTCCTCTTCTTCATAGCTAAACATGGGGCGTTTTTCAGTGGCAATGTCTATATGCGTAGGCGTTTTTTTATTACTTCCTGGGATTTGATAGGTAACGGAATGTAATGAATGTTGGCCCTTGATTAAATTTAATTTATCATAAGTTGTCTGAAGCGCAATTCCATCAGTGTTTTTGCAATAAATTTTCCATAACGCATTTGACTCATGTGGAGACTTATTCCAGCAACTAATAAATGTATTACTTCTCCATAAGTTTATAATTCTTTTAGCTCTTTCTTTTGCTGTTTCTTTTGGTGCTTCACCAACAGGTGAAATGGGATGGCGATCAATTACAAGCTGTAGTTGTTCTCCAGAAAGACTTATTTCCCACGGGTCACCTAATAAATCAGCACGTGACAACCATAGACACTTATTCTGAATAGTCCAAACAAACTTAGCAAAGCTCATATAACGCCATACATGCATATTATTCTCTTTATTCATTGATGCCGAACAATAATTAGATGGATCCGCCTAATCTGCGATTTTTTGAATTGTATCACCCTTATAAGAATCAACACGCTAACGATTCAAAACACTGCTAATTCAATAAATGGTAACCAGTTATACCATTTCATCAATTGTATTTCTCCTGCTTATACGAATCGGCATAAAACGCTGATGACAACCTCTTTTACTGAGGACTTGCGAAATCAATGTACACAAGAGTTTTGACTGCCGGAAGTGTTGGTGGTGTATTATTTTATGCGGGACAGTAGTCGCGCAGATGGGTTTTTGGGCGCCTTGTCGGTACTCCGATCAGGGCGCTTTGCTTTTTGTCATGGTTCTGTCGGATTTCCGATACGGCGCTCTGCACCTTCTGGAGCCGGAGCGGGTAGATTCATGGAGCTGCGGTGGAGCGAAGCGGAACGGCGGGCGGAATGAAGCGAGTTCTTCCCGCGAAGGTGGAAGAGGGCCTGCAGTGCGGTGTTGGGTGGGTTTTGGGATCGGGTGTTGGCGGGGCTTTTCTGCAGGTGCTCGGATGGTGGGGCAAAAAAGCGTGACTGAGCAGGCAGTGTACCGCTGAACTGTCAGAAAGTGAGGCGGTAGAGGTTATATGCACGGCTGCTGATGCTTCGGGGAGCTTTGGCGGAGCAGTACGGGTGGATGTTGAACTTGCATTGGCTTCGGTCAAAAAAAGAGTTTTTGAGCAAAATGATTATTGATTACTTTGCTATCGGTAGAGTTAGGTGAGCCAAGCCAGTGCCGCCTTGGTGTAAATTTTTTTGATCCGATGAACTATGCAAACCATACAAAAGACAACCCGTGACAAAACCTTTTCAATTGCGAAGGCAAAGGGCACCAGCAAGAAAGGTACGTCTGGTTGCACAGTTGCGAAGTCAACGAGCACTGGCAAGAGAGGTCCTTCTGGTTGCGAAAAGTTGAGCCGACCACTCCATGCTGATCCGCCTGATGCGCCGAAGCAATCAGTGCAATCTGAACTCGACTTCCCCATTCTCAGAAAAATGTCGGTGAACATTCGACTCTCACAGCCCATTCGGTTTGAGTCTGTTGAGGATAAAAACGGATTCATCTGAATGAGCGACTTTGCGTGGTATTCCAGGATGTCTTATTTAAGGGCGTTTACCATCACGCAGGCTCACCGGCTCAGGCTGCTTCCTCCATATCGCGAGCATTTATCCCAGGCGTTTGCACGTTATTTTATGCGTGTAGGGTTGCCTGTTGATAGCGACAAAGAGGAAATCAAAAAAATAGCCTTGTCCTGAACCGCTTTGCCGTAATCAATCATGCCGGTTCGCAGATGCATTTATATAAAAATAGCAGGCTTGATTATGCACGTAAGTCACTAATAAATTTCCAATCTTTTGTGTTCTCATCTTCATATTTCCAAAGCTGCCACCCGTTGCAGGATTTCCAACCCGTGATGTGTATTCCGACTTTTGACGGTGTGACGTATATTCGCTTCCATTACATCGCATATCTCCCTGAAGTGATGGCTCAATATTCAATGCCGTAAAAGCTGCGTGTATCAATGGCAGATCGGCGCTATGACGGACCACCAGGGGCGGCAGTCGGAAGCCCGGCGGAGCCTGCCGGAGCGTGGCTGTTCGACTGCCCTGCCCTGCCACCAAAAGCGCCGGGATACGCAGCAAGCGAAGCGCGCAGATGGGTTTTTATGGGCGCCTTGTCGGTACTCCGATCAGGGCGCTTTGCTTTTTGTCATGGTACTGTCGGATTTCCGATACAGCGCTCTGCACTTTCTGGAGCCGGAGCGGATCGTTTCATGGAGCTGCGGTGGAGCGAAGCGGAACGGCGGGCGGAATGAAGCGAGTTCTTCCCGTGGAGGTGGAGGAAGGCTTGCAGTGCGGTGTTGGGTGGGTTTTGGGATCGGGTGTTGCGGAGAATGAGGGCAGTGCGGGACAGCGTCAGTTGGCCTGCGCGCTTGGCCGGGCTGCGCAAACGGAGCGAAGCGAAGTGCGGCGCCCTGCTGGAAGAGGTTTGATGCAGGTGGTCATTCGATAAAGCAGCTCATTATTCCGCTTGACATCGTTAAAAAAAACCTTAAACTACAGGCGAGTTCATAGCCTATCGGCTTTGAATCTATCGAGGTCTTAGCCTGCTGTACCAGCGTAGCAAATCAGCGGCCTTTCTTTTTGCATTCAAGTACTGTTCTGTAAGTGTTTGCTCATCCTACCACGATAGGAGGAAGGAGTTTCGAGGCTCGATGCATCAAGATGTGCACCGAGTCTTGCGGTTTTAGCAGGATGCTACGACGTCATTATGATGCTTGCAGGCTTTTTTGAAAAAAAATACATTGCAAAAAAAGCACGTTCCCCATAAATTAGGTCAAAGGATTGGGCTATTACCGGTCGACAATGAGGCTTTGGACTATTTCCGGAGCCTTTTTGTTTTCTCTCTCTTCTCTGTTTTGAAATATTATCAGCCTGTTTTGCATGAAGGTCGGCCTCTGGCCGTTGAAGGGTATCCTTCTTAGTGCAATGATGGGCTTTTTTAATTGCTCCGTGGTGATAAGGGCAAAAAAAGGCCCAGTACGAATACGGGGCCTTAATAAGACACCATGCTAAATTGATTTTCTCTTGCATGGCGGCCACCGAGGTGGACTTAAGCCCGATCCTGACAAGTCAGGAGAGCGGGTACAGTCTCAATATACTCTTTTGTGGAGTCATCGTCACGGTTTTGGCCGTGCTCTTTTGCCTGTGGGAAGAGGTCGTAGAGGAAGTCGTTGTTGTCGAATACGATAATCATGCTTGTGCAAGACGTTTAGTACGAAGAGGCCGGTGGAGCGTTGCTGCGATTCCTTTACCGGGATGGGACGGCTGTTTTATGGGTGCTCCGAGGGAGGCTTCCCTACCCTGCGGTTCTGCGTTGATTGGTAAATATACGATATCGGGGTAAAGATTGGGAGGATCTCATTTCCAAAACGGGTCTGATCGCCAGTCTTCCGAGAAACCCATCTCTTTTTCCTGTTTGAGGGGGCAGGATTTCATAAGTGCTTTAAGGCCCGCTTTAAATGAGGTGTCGGGGCTTATAGTTTGCAAGATGTATTGCATGCAGCATAATGCGGCGTAGGGCTTGTATGGCCAAATATTTCTGTTTTGGATAAATGGGTTTGAGGGCTTTTTTGGTAAGGTGATATGGGCTGTCAACCTGCGGTTCCATAGGCGACCGTGATGTGCGCAAGTGTTGCGGATATGACTGAAGCAGAGCATCCAGTTTTCGAGCAGTTCGATATTGTTTAGCCCGAAATGCTTGACCACTGCGATTTTTTCGGGGCTTTTTTTCAGATTCCTGAACATTTGAGATAACAAGCCAAAACTACTCACTTCAAGACTCATCCATGATGGCGGATCAACAGGTTCGGTATAGGTGTTCTTGTAATGCTCAATAAACGTTTCGTTGGAACGACTGATTTCTGTTTTTAGCGAGATAATCTGGTTGTTAAAACGATTGACATCCCTGAAAAGCGCTTCGTTTAGCTGCCAATGGCTGCCATGTGGCATTGCCCATTGATAAATAATTTGTGTTCGGATGGCAATTTCAATTTTTTCCATGGCATCGAACACCAGGCTTCTCAATTTACGGTCAAATACATAGAGCTCTATGATTTGCTCAAAGGTTACCGGAACGATGAAGGGATGATTAGGCTGTGGCAAGACCTCTTGCTTTCAGTTTCGTTATTTGGTCGGGGATTGATACTGCGGGTTTGCTGTATAACATGGGCTTCAGCTTCTGAGATTAAAAGAGAAAACCCCGTAAAAAGCGAAAACCTGCCCGGGTGCGCTGTTCAAGTGGGAAGCGTGGCAGGTATTATTGCTTATAATGTAAGCAATAGAGGCTTCGATGTCAAGCTGTATTTTACAAGATTTCATGCATTCCATATGACAACTGCGTTTAAAGCGCCGACTATATTTCGTAACAATATCCTAAAAAATCAGTTACACAGTATAACCTTATGGACAAAAAAATAGCCGCCTTAAAAGCGCTATTGCAACGCCCAAGCAATGCCGCAACCCAAAGCGATTGGCGGGCGCTGTTGAGCGGTTTGTTTATGGTTCTGGTGGGTCGGGTTGAGGTGAGCAAGTGCAAGGTTGTACTCGGCCCTGCATTTGCGGGTGGTCGGGGAGGGGTTGGGAGTAGCGAAGGCGGGCTTTTTGCTTGCATGAGCGTACAGGCTGTGGCGAGTGGTGGGGCAAAAAGCGTGACTGAGCGGGCAGAGTTCAACTGAACAACCCGGTAACCGCCTGAACAGATCGGGGGGGGTTCAAGGGGTGCCAACCCCTTAAAGCATTGGCCGTACCCGGCCAGTGCTGCTCTTGCAAGCAAGCGGCGGCGGGAGCAAGCCGAAGGCGCGCAGCGAAGCGTAGGGCAAGCGAAGGCAGGGCGGGCGCTGCGAAGCTTGCTGTACTTCCTGCGACTCTTGTTGTCTCTCTCTGTCATTTCTCACATCTCCTTTTGATTGAAGATATGACTTCTCACACGTCCACGAAAATATAGCAAGTCCACGGCATGAACTGATTTCTTTGCCGCCCTTCATGCTGCCTCGATACGCCGCCAATATCAATTGCCGCTCTTGATCTGCTTTTTTCTGCTTATCGCCCTCAAAAATACTTTTTTAGTATAAATAACATGATTTGGAATTTGCCAAAATCACTTCACTACCAGATTTAAAAACACTTCAGCCATATGCTTATATCAGCTTAACTGAGTTAGCCAAAATGAGCTTTTCGGTGGCAGTTTGGACATGCTGCAATTGCATTCTCAACTGTGTCGTCACCGCCGTGGGCTAACTGAATCTTGTGGTGAACTTCAATGTATGGCGAACCATCACAACGGCGATTGAACGGTGCAGACTGATGGCATATCTCGCAGAAACCATTGGCACGAAAAAGCACCTCAGCAACAACGTCTGGATTCCGCTGGTAGAGCTTGGTTGTAACCTGAATGACATTTGCCTTCTTTGATGCTTTTGATAATCGGGCTTGTCGAGCAGATTGTAACTTCCTCAGTGATTCGCCAACCGCAGCGGAAAATTTGGCCTCTTCCACTTGCTGGGACATATGGCCAGAAAGTCCGTTCTCAAAAGTTGTCAAAACTTTGCGAAGCTTCAGGAGCAGAGTCTTCCGCAACTGCTCGTAGTATGCGATGTGCATCCAAGTTGCTGCTATAGCATTCTCAGCGGCTTCTCGGCCTCGTGTTTCATGAATTTTAGGTAAGAAATAAGAAAGAGCAAGCGGGCTCTGAGTTCGTTTGTAAACCTCACCGTTCAGCATACATCGGTACTGGAGCAGGAAATTCCTAGCAGAATTCTCATTGAGTCCATGATCGTCGCGCAAGCGCACTGCCGCATGCTCAATAGATGAGACACCATCATAGACTTTCTCTGCGAAATCGAAAGCGGCTTTAATCTGATTTAAATCAATCGATTTCAGCTTACGAGGAATAGGATTCGCCTGTTCAGCTCGCTCGAAATGTTCGCTATTCGGAAGAGTCTCACTATCCTTATTCACAGGTGTCGCTGACATGTTTTGAAGAGCAGGTATAACATTGCTACTTATCAGCGAGGAATAAGCTGCAAGCGATTTCCGGTTGGCACCCATAATTGACTCTGTGGTCTGCTCACTCAGCCAGTAAGTGCTTTTCCCAAGTTGCTTGGTCTCAGGGAATGAGTGTGGACCATCTATCTCCCTGTCAACGGAAAATTCCCAAGTCACCAGTCGGACATGCCGATAAAGCTCTTCACCAGAACGTAACGGATTAACCGGATTATACTTATACGGACCAATCGCACCAACAATAAGAGTATTATGCTTACCATCAACTGTCGCGACCAGATCACCTCTCTTGGCCTCGACAGCAAAATGAATAATCTCAGCAAGGTGCTTGTATGGTTCTCCACTGACTTTCACATTTTCTGGGTACTGCTCACAAAGCATAGTTTTTATAGTATCTGCTGAGGTAAATGAAAGATCACCCAATTTGCCCCAGCCAACAGCAACAACCCCAAGGCGAATAAATTCGTCGAGCAGCTCATTCCCATGCCCTGCTCGCACCAATAGAATTCGAGTCATTAATTACCTCCTAAAACAAGCGATACTTTGCTGATAAATCCCATTTTTTTATTCATTTAAAACGTCATCCAGAGAGCGGGCCACAACATACCTTGCAGGAGTTTCGCCAACACTGAGCGCCTTGAAATGGGCCTTGCCGCACTCAATTTTTGCGCTCTCTTTGTCCCGGAGATCATCGGTAAATAGGCCGCTCTTGGTCTCGACAACAAAGTAGATTCGCTCTTCGCCATCCTTTTCAACAAGTACCGCCCAGTCGGGGTTGTAGGTATCAAGCGGCGTAGGAATCCTGAACCATCCCGGCAGCTTTGCATAGACCTTGATGGCCAGATTCTTCTCCAACTGATCAGCAAAAGTTGCTTCGGGATCGGAGTCATAGACCACCTGCTCATAGACTGATTTCTGAACAGGGATAAGGTTCTTGAGGTAACCGGTAAGTTCCTGTTGCTCAAAAAGCTCCTGGGCGTAAAAATGTTCGTCGCCAAGCCGGTGATACTTGATGCCATCCACCACAGCAAGACGCTTGCAACGCTTGATGGCTTCGGAGGCCAACTCAATGAATTGCTGCGGATTGCGCTTAAAATCGTCAAGCCGCTCACTTCCTATCAAAATACGATGAATCGTACGACGAGTGAGCCGGGTGCGATCCTGCAGATCCGTAAGCAGGTCAGGCAACTCGATATCACTTTCATCAAGTACAACCGTTGCGGCGCCAACCCGTTCAGTAGCTTCAACGCCCGATTTACCAATCACAATATCCGCCTTGTGCCACTGCATGCGTGTCTTCAAAATGGACGGAGCATTTTGTAATGCCTTGATGCAGCTCTCCACCAGCTTTTCATTGTCGAACTCCACCCGGTAGGTCGTTTTATGCTTGATACGCTCCCAAAGCTCTTTGAACTCCGGACTGTGCAACACTGCCTGCCGGGTGAGTACCTGTCTCCGCTCATCCGCATTCTTGATCTCCAAACGACCGGCAAGCTTTTTCAGCACTGCGGTAATCTGATCAAGCTGTGGCTTGAATTGCTCCGGCACAAGAAGAGTCCCCTCCTTGAGCACCCGCTTCAGCGAATCCTGTACCTTGCCCTTGCTGTCGATATAGTTTTGCTCTTTCAGATGCTCCCACAACACCTTCGACTGCTCGAATCCAAGAGGAATGGAGATTCCTTCGTCAGTAGTAACGGAAATCGCCGCAAACTGGTGTTCTTCGACAATCCCGAATCGAATCCCGGTTTCAGCCTCAATCTCTCTCTGAAGATTCTCGGCAAACTGTTCATAACTCTCGGTTGCAATAACCGTCAGCGTATTGACTTCAAAACCACGCAGTCGCAAGCCTTGCTGATTGACGCACAACCGCAGACCACGCCCTATCGTCTGTCGGCGTTCACGCTCTGAGCCCATTTCACGCAACGCACAAATCTGGAAGACATTGGGGTTGTCCCACCCCTCCTTGAGTGCCGAGTGAGAAAAGATAAATTTAAGGGGAGTTTCAAGAGAGAGCAGCTTCTCTTTCTCCTTCATGATCAGGTTGTAGGCCCGTTCAGCACTTTCACGATTGCCCTGATTGTTCTCCTCGGTATTGGTCCAGCCACCTTTTTTGTCTATAGAGAAATAGCCGTTATGGACCTCTTCGGCGGCATGAGTCAGGTCAACTTCACTGAACAGTGTGAGGTAATCAGGTAACTTTGCCGCCCGGGCGTACTCTTCCTCGAAAATGCAGGCATAATCACCCTTCACTGAGTTACCTTCAGCATCGTAAGAGCGATATTTGGCAACCTCATCAATAAAGAACAGCGAAAGCACTTTTATACCCTGCGGGCGCAGACGCAGCTCCTTGTCGAGATGCTCCTTGATGGTGCGGCGGATCATCTGGCGCTGCACGGCAAGAGCATCAACGTCTCCATAAGCTTCTCGAAGCTTCAGGAACTCCTCACCACCGGGGAAGCGCAACTCCATAAACTCCTTGCCCTTTTCAACACGGATTTCACCGATAGAGCAATCTGCATAGATCGCCCGGCTGGTAACCATTTCAAGATTATCGCCATCAACCACAACCTGCTCTTTTCGCTTGATACCGCTGGCAGTCAGCTTATCGAGTTCAACGAGTGCGGAAATCCTGCCACGCTTGTTCTCGACCTTCAAGAGACGAAGATATGGCTTATTGTAGGCATCTTCCACTGTCGCAGCAGCAACTTCGATCTGCTTCACCAGCCCCTTGTCGTGCGCATCAACCGCATCAAGACGATAAACCATCTGGTGCTTGTCCACATGCGTAGCGGAGTAACGCAAGGTACAGAGCGGGTTCATGGCATCGAGCGCTGTTTTTCCAGCACCGGAGAGACCGCCATCCACACTTTGCGGTTCATCGATAATTAGGATGGGCCTCACCGCCTTGACAAGATCAATCGGCTTTTCCCCGCCAGTAGGCTCATTGGCACCCTTCCCGTAAATATTGTTGACATCCTTTTTGTTGATGGCACCAACCGTCATCACCATAATCTGGATTTGCGAGCTGGTAGCAAAATTACGCACCTGCCCCAGCTTCGAGGAGTCGTAGAGGAAGTATTCAAAAGGAACTCCGGCATACAACCCCTTAAAATGCTCTTCAGTAATCTGAAGTGTTTTGTAAACACCCTCCTTGATTGCCACTGAAGGGACAACAATGACAAATTTGGTAAAGCCGTACCGCTTGTTGAGCTCAAAAATGGTACGCAGATAGACATAGGTTTTACCAGTCCCGGTTTCCATCTCTACCGTGAAGTCGCCGGAAGCAAGGGTGCCGGAAGGCGGCAGGCCATTGCGGAGCTGAATATCATGCAGGCTCCTGAGCAGGTCATCATCAAGCAGCGTCAGCCGGTTGCCAATGCCAAGATCACTCTCCATGCCGGGAAACTGCATATCTTTCGTCGTCGGCATAGTAACGGTAAACTCCGTGCGGCAGATTTCCTGCCCGCGAAAGAGGTCGCAAACCGCTTCAACCGCCTGAAGTTGATAGTCGAGGTTAGGTTCAAAATGCAGTTTCATTCCTGATCCTCCAGTGCACGTGCGGCTTCAATTGCATCCCGTTCACGCTCAATCTCCAGACGAAGCTCTTCCTCCGTGGGCAGCACCAGACGGTACCGGGTAGCAAACAGTTGTTCACTCTCATGCAGCACGGAGTAGCGAACAACGGATTGATCTTTATGTTCACACAGCAAAATTCCGACGGTCGGGTTGTCGCCTTCGCCACGTTTGAGGTCGTCATACATTCGCACATACATGTCCATCTGCCCTATGTCCTGATGCACAAGTTTGCCGGTCTTCAAATCAATCAGCACAAAGCACTTGAGCAGATAGTTGTAAAAAACAAGATCAATATAAAAGTCCTGTGACTCGGTACTGATGCGCTGCTGTCGGGCAACAAAAGCAAAACCTTTACCCAGTTCCAGCAAAAAAGCTTGCAGCTTGTCCATCAGTGCCTGTTCCAGCTTTGACTCCAGCAGCTTGCCTGTGCCGGGCAGGCCAAGGAACTCCAGCATCACCGGATCACGCACGAACTCCCGGGGGCTAAGAGGCAAAGCCGCAATATTGGCCTCAGCCTCAGCCTCTACGCTGGCCTTGTCGCCGCTGAGCACCAAACGTTCGAAATAGAGCGTGCCAATCTGCCGATCGAGTGCGCGAACATTCCAGTTTTGCAAAGCGGACTCATTCATGTACCATATTCGGGCTTCTGCGTTGCTGACTCGCAACAGTGTCCGATAATGCGTCCAGCTCAATTCGTGACGCAACGCGTCACACATTGGAAAAGCCTTATAAAACAGTCGCATATAACGCAGGTTGGAGGCATCAAACCCCTTGCCAAACTCACGGGTCAACGATTCCGCCAGTCGAGGCAAGAGCTTTTTGCCATAGGCTGCGCGTGCCTCGCCACCCTGCTCAAACTCCA
>Ga0208872_1000953_pt1 | contig 19069 bp, 23 predicted proteins | sample CryBogCBH12Aug08_FD_185508 | JGI IMG/M metagenome (GOLD analysis project Ga0208872, IMG submission 185508) | Freshwater microbial communities from Crystal Bog, Wisconsin, USA - CBH12Aug08 (SPAdes) | ecosystem: Environmental > Aquatic > Freshwater > Lake | place: Crystal Bog, Wisconsin, USA...
GTAAACCCCAGTTCAATGGTAACTGCATGGTCGCCCAATTGGTACAGGCTATAGGGAAACTGATTAGAAAGTTTCATTTTTGCGGACATATTTTTCGATGATTGCCATCTGCGGTTTATCCCTACCGTTTTGCGGTTCAATAGACAAATTATAATCATTCCACCATTGCCCCGCAGCCCAATATTTCACCGGAACATGGTGTTTGTCCATAAATTTTAAAAAATTATCCATCACCACAAACCATTTTGGCTCATCATAAGGTACGCCAAATTCCCCAATCATGCCTTTTTTCTTATTTTTTTCCAGCCATTTCACAAAGGGAGCCGCCCTGGATACACCAATATCCGCATCTGCATGCCGGTTATTCCTTTTTTCATATTTACCCGAATGATCATCATCAAAATAGCAATGTGCATCATAAATAAGGTTATTTAACGGGTCTTTCAGATTTTTCAGTTTATCATTCATTGAAGCCCAATCGGCACTATAGGCATAATCCAGTCCATCCACAATAATCGCCACTGAGCTGTCTATTTCCCGGATAGCCAGGATAGTTTTCTGAGCAGATTCCAGCCAGATTTTCGGTTTTATATCATAGGGTTCATTCATAATATCAAAACCATAGATATTAGAAATACCACAAAACTCATGTGCTATTTTCTTCCATACATCCGCCAGGCATTCCGGAGGCAACTTTTTACCCAATACCAGGTCCTTATTATCCAAATGGTAACGGCCAAAATTCTGCAGGGTAATAATTACTTTTTCGTCATAGGCATTGCATTTGATAATAAATGCTTTCAGTTCATTCATTTCTGCAGAATCCAGATCCCCGTTCAGGGTATGCTGTATTCGTTCCCATTTCACCGGCAGGGAAAGTACCGGAAAACCCTTTGAAGCAAAATATTCCACTTCACTATCCAGCGGATACACATAATCCACCTGCAGGTTACCGGGAATATTTCGTTCGCCAAATTCCGGTCCGCAGATATTAATACCCACATAAAAACCATCGGTTTGGGCAGTAGAATGAATAACAATAAGTATAAAAACAAGTATAAACAGGATTTTAGGCATCAGGGGGTTGGTTTTGGATAGGAACATAACGAAACTAAAACAGTACTGCAAGTTAATTTATGATGTTTGTAATTTAAAAAAACAGTTACCTTTTATTCAGGAAAGATATTATTGCTTGGAAAGCAGTATATACTTATTTTTGCACCCCGCTTTTGTCTTCGTAGCTCAGTTGGTAGAGCAATTGACTCTTAATCAATGGGTCTAGGGTTCGAGTCCCTACGAGGACACGGAAAATGCAAAAAGCCTGTAAACTGAAATGTTTATGGGCTTTTTTGTTTGGGGAAACTTGTCTTTTGGGCTTTAAAAGGTAGCAAAAAAGGTATCATTCCAATTTCAAAAAAGGTATCAGAAAAAACATTGCTACTACAGCATTTCAAGCCCATTTTCTACACACTCTCTTTTCACAAAAAGGTATCAAAAGTTTAAAACTATGTCAAACATTATCAAAATTCTATTTTGGCTATATAAAGGTCGTTCCAATGAACAAGGATTAACACCCCTTATGTTGAGGTTAACCTACAATAAAAAAAGAATACAAGCATCTACAGGGTTTTATATGGATGCAAGTAAATGGGATGCAAAAAAAAGTAAAGTAAAAGGTGGCTCTGAAGAAGCCAAACTGGTGAATGATTACATCCGTAACACCCACAACAGGCTTCTTGAAATATTTCAGGAACAGTCCAAAAAAGGTGAGGTACTTCTTGAAGCTGTTTATGATAAGTTCATGGGAAAGGATATTGAAACCATGACCCTAATGCAGCTGGTAACCCTCCATAACGGTTTTATTAAAGAAAGGGTTGGGATAGATTATTCTCCTGCCACCTTCATCAAGTATGATGTAACCAGAAAAAAGCTTTTAAGCTTCCTGGCACATTTGGGAAAGAAGGATGTTCGTTTGGTAGATTTGAACAGGAAGTTTATTGCCGATTTCGATTATTACATGAAGTCTGTAGATGGGAATAGCCACAACACAACCACTAAATATTGCAAGAATCTAAAAACCATACTTAACCTGGCACTGTTAAACGGATGGCTGGATAAAAACCCATTTCTTCAGTTTAAGACTGTGTATAAGTTAAACCAGAAAGTTTACCTGAGCCAGGATGAGTTAACATCCATTCAAAACAAGCAGTTCAAGACTGACAGGTTAACAAAAGTGAGGGACATGTTCCTGTTACAGTGTTACACAGGCTTAGCATTTGTTGATATGCTAAACCTCAAATGTGCGGACATCACAACTGGAATTGATGGGAATAAGTGGATTATCAAAAACAGGCAAAAGACTGAAATACGTTCTGCCATCCCTCTGCTTACACCTGCAATACAGGTTATTGAAAAGTATAAACCCAATTACGCCAACACACCGCTTGACCCTTTGCTTCCAATGTTTTCTAACCAGAAGTACAATGCATACCTTCAGGAAATAGCAGATGTTTCTGGAATTAATAAGAACCTGACTTCACATGTAGGCAGGAGAACCTTTGCCACTACTGTTGCACTGAGTAACGGGGTATCTATAGAAACCATCAGTAAAATACTGGGGCACAGTACCACCAAGATTACCCACCAATACGCTGTAGTAACAGATTTGAAGGTGAGCCAGGAGATGGAGAAGCTGAAGGGAACTATGAAAGAAAAAGGAGCAGGGTAACTTGCTCCTTTTGCAAATCAATTGAGATTAGATGGTAATTTTATGGAATAGTATGGTCTCTGCATCTTAAATAAAAACACTATGAAAAGCTTCTACCTGTTACTCATAGTTCTGGTTGCTGGATGTAATCAGCTTCCAACACAGAAGGATAATGTGTTTATTGTTCGTCCAAGGATAAAGCCAATTTCAGATACTTACCGTAAAATACCACCACTTCCGCCACTTCCCCCACCAATTCAACCCTATAATCTTCCATTTAATATTATTGTAGATTCATCGGGTCAACTATACTATTTTCAGTTACAGTACTCAAGCTTTTATTGTGGTACAGGTATAAACTGGGATACTCCACCAGATTTTATGGAACTCCAACCAAAAGATATCATCTTACTTCCTGATAAGGGCATTGAAGAATTTATTAAGCAGAATATTGAACTGGTGGAGCCTAAATTCAGAAGGATAGCTATCGCTTCACTGAAAGATACTGTTCGTTCTGATGGCCTGGTTAAGGTATTAAAAGTACTTAAGGATACATCAAATCAAGCAAATTGGGTATTTAGGAAGGCAACTCAGGAAGAAAGGTTTGTACTGGATTATAAAAAAAGAAAAGCTTATTATAATGCAGATAATATAAAGTGGGATTCTACTAAAACCAGATTTCAGCCTAAGATTGATATTATAAAGTTTGAACTACAGAAAAAAGATTAAACCCTGAGGTTCCAGATGTGGAATCGGAAGGAAGCCGAAGGTGTACAAGATGGGTATTATGAACAGTGTTTCGAAATGCTCGTATTCCTGTGCCATAATGATAAATAGGATTTTGAAAAAGCTGTTAACCGTTCTGATGGCTCTATTTCTTACTTTCGTGGAAAATAGAACAGTGGAAGCAACAAAACCAGGGCAGTACATTCATTCAACCTTAGTAGGTGTAAAAACAAAAGCAGATGGTGTCATATCTTTCTTCATGTCAGTAGATAATTTTTCCAATTTTGGTTTTCAACCATGCTTAACCAAAGTGGTAACAGTTACCGTTATTGAGAAACAACTCCTTGAAGTGCTAACGGAAGTAAAAAAGAAGCATCCTGGTGTAAAACCAACAATATTTCTGGCCTATGGAGAGGAAGTAGTTTCGCAACTTTCGTCCACCTTCATCAATCAATGTATTATTGAGTATAATCCCGAGGAAGCTGACAGAATTGCTATACCAATTGTGGAAACTTTACTGGATGGTAGGTAGTATAAATGGCTAAGCAGCATATTTCAAACAGGTAATATTCCTGTTCGTTCCAGATAGCATATTCCTGCAGGTGTTGTAATTGAGAGATAGGGCAAGCGCAGCCTGTTTTATGCTCTCAAACTGTTTGCCAGTGCAAATGTCAACCACTCTTGCAACCCTTCTTCCTGGGGCAATTAAGCCCGTTCTGTGGGCATGCTTTATGTTCTCTGCATGTGTCACCCACTCCAAATTTTCTATCCTGTTATCAGTCTTGATTCCGTTTATGTGATTGACTTCTGGCTTGTTATCGGGGTTGGGAACGAAAGTTGTTGCCAGGAGTCGGTGTAAGTAGTACGTTTTATTTACTCCGTTTGTTTCAAGGGATACTGTTTTGTAACCACCCCTGTCAATTCGGGATTGGATGGGGTAATATTGTCCAGTTAAACAACTGCTCACTTCTCCATCAATTGAAATTTTGTAAGGTTCTGACCTTTCTATATCAACGTATGTTTTTCCTTTTACCATGTTTTTTGTTTTAAAATGTTATGCTGCCATCTGCACCTGTGCTGCAGTTGTTGGCATTTGATGAATGTGTTGCGGTTTTTCTGGACCAAGTTTTTCAACTGAAAGGGTGGATTTATACCCGACATACCTTTCCAACTCTTCTTCCATTACCTTTTTTACCACATCTGCATGTTGCTCCGTAGTGATGATATTATCATGTATGGTGAACATAGGGATGGTTGGGTCCATTTTGCTAATCCTCTTACAGATTACATCAATCACCAGGTAGCTTTCCAGCCTTTGAAGCAGGATTGGGAGAAGTTGGTAACGGTTAGTTTTAATCATACGGAAAAGGTTGTATGTTCTTGGAAAGAAGTCCTTAAAAAGGTCACAGGTTGCATACATATCAAGCCAGTCTTCTTTTTCAGGATTACAATAAAACAATCTCAGCACTTCTTTTTTTGTTTTCCTTCTGTCAGCAAACCGTTCAGGAAAATGTAAACCCCAAATAGACTGGATAAAAGAGTAAAAATTACCCTCTGAAACAAGTAGCTGGAAATTGGGTGCTGGAAAGTCTTGCTCAGCTTGAGTTTCAGCAGTTTTTAAGAACATAATGATTCTATTTACATCAATATACCTTTTCCATTCCTTCATTTCATCCTTTAAACCCCTTTCACCTTCCCATTTGCCTTTCTTTTCCCAAAAATCGAGGTCGTGCAGGATGAGGCTGAGGTAAGGCTGGCTGTTTTTAATGTCTATATTTACCAGCGGTTGCCCATCCCATGTCAAAAAGTTCCTCAGTTCTGATTTTAGGTTGCTGATTGGGTTATAGAAACGGTGCCCCTCACCACTGAAAGAATAATGGCATCCTTTGTGATTGATGTGCAGTACAAGCGTTTTCATGTCTTCTGCCTTGTCTATTTTTGTCCTTACCGCTTCCTGCATCTTTTTCGGGTTTAATTTTTTATTCCCTTTTACCATCTGAATGTTTCTGATTTTATAATCCTCAATCCATTCCAAAGCACCCTTCTCATCTATCTTCAGTTTTCCCGCATCCCACCAGTGTGTCAGATAGCGATAACCCCTGGTTTCTTTATCCCTTTTTTTATCTAAATAGGTTAACAACTTTTTATAGCTTTTCTGCAGTTTGTAATCATCAACTGAGCGATAGACCAGTTTTTGTCCCCGATAGATTTGAGAAAACCGATACCCTTTGCATTTTTCCCCTTTAATGAAAGAGCCGTCGCTTTCCATAACTCCCACTGCCACCAAGAATTTTAAGTAGTCATAGTAGTTGTAAACCACCAATTCCAGCAGTGTAGATGAAAGAGGCGCAAAAGTGGTACCACTTTCCTCCATCTTTCTCCAATTTACTGCCCTGCTTTTGACAAGGGCATCGCATACGAACATCAGTTTGTACTTGTTCAGTTTCATTTTCTTATACAACATTAAATTGTTTTGGATAACCTTATCCAAGTCCAGGTTCTCAGGTAATCTCATTACCATTTCTCTCTTGTTTTATTGTTCTGAATTCCCCAGTTAGGGGCTTAGGTGCATGGCCTACATGCGTTTTGTCAAAAGGAGTTGTTGTGCAAAAAGGAGTTGTTGTAATCGTTCAGAAAAGAACGACCTGTTGTGGTACAAAGGTACTTAACGGTGGTATAAAAAACAATTATTTTGCCAGATAAATCTACCAGATTAATTCCTCTGTAAATGAGGCGTAGTATGCTTCATTAGCGTGTCTCACTCTTTTTTTATTAGGAAATATATGCAACTGTTTTGAAGTAAGGGGGAGGAAGGAGCGGCACATTATATGGTTAATATCTTATCAGTGACTACATCGAAGGGGTTAGAAAAAAGTGATGCATACTGAAATGGTATACAATACCTACATAAAATATATAAGCACAGCAGACTAATAATGTTACAAGTCTAATCTTTTGATTTTGGGTTGTATAGTGCGTAACAATTGTGATGAAAAAAGCAACCACACTGGTTATCAGTAAAATCATGATGTAGGCTAAGCTGTACATAGCTGAACTTGGTTCTCTTTCCAACTCTTTATTGTAAAAAGCTAAAATGCAGGATAGAATGCTCACCAGCAGTATGATTAAAATGCTTTTCCCAATTGATTTCATACACTTTTGTTTATCAAGCTAATAAGTGTTTTGACGAAAAGTTGTTGTTCATGTTACAAAAATATGCAGGAATAACCCCTCTACTTCGAAACATTATCCTCATTCCTACACCTGTCTAAGCAGGTGAGTGAAGCGCAGGAACCAAAAGAGTGCTTTAGCAAAATGAAAAATAATAGAAAGGAAGATTAATTTTTCATGAAAATCTCTAAAATCACAACTGCTATTTCACATGCATAAAATAAATAGAGGTAGTTGTTTGATTTTCTTTTACACTTCCGTGTAATCTCATCATCCTGGAATTTAATGTTTACTGGGAAGAACAGTTTCGAAGTAAGGAACCAACCATAAAATCGGGTATGTTCTAAAACCTTGGCATCTTTTGAGCTATACTTATAAAAAAATACGTGCATTGAAAAGAAGCTGAAACCACATATGCCAAAAATTGCAATAAAAATGTTCATTTATTCCCCCCCCTTTGTTTGGTGAATACTGGTAGTACAAATATAAGTAGCCCCCAGCCTTAAAAGTACCCCTCTTTTTGTACCCTCCCCATTCTATTACTGGTACTTCCTATTTTATACCCCCCTGTATTTTTTTCCTATTTCTGAGGGACAAAGGGAGTCCCTCCAATCACCCTTGCTCACAGCCGCAGACACTTGGGTACCCCCTATCTGCACATTTATCATTTTAAAAACTTAAACGTTATGGTAACCGTAACAAAATTCGCAAAACGGGTTTCAAAAGATGGAACCTCCTTCATTGCCCTAGAATTGACTGGGAAGCTGGAACTCATTAAGTCCCAAACCACTGGCCGTTTTTATGCAACCGTCAGGCGTTGTTCCCTTCCATCCACATTTGATGAAGAAGTAGCAGCCTTAATGGTAGGCACCAAAGTGGAGGGTGACATCGTACGGGTTGAAGTAGAACCTTATGAACTGATTAGCAAAAGAACAGGCGAAGTGCTTCTTCTGACACACTCCTGGGCATACCAGCCTCCCAACTCAACAGAACTGGTGGCAGAAACTCCTGTCATGGAACTGGAAAACGCTTAGAAAAAAAGGGCAGTTAATCTGTAATGTTTAGCTGCCCATTCTTAACGACTCAAATTAATATCATGAACTTACAAAAAGCAACCAGAAAAAAAGTAAAGCTGAGGCTAAACATAGCTTCACCTTCAGGCTTTGGTAAAACCTACTCCGCATTACTCATTGCATTTGGATTGACTGGAAGTTGGGAGAAGATTGCCGTTATAGATACAGAAAATGATTCTGCATCCCTTTACGCACATTTGGGTAATTTCCAAAGCCTGCGATTAGACCCTCCCTACTCAGCAGAAAGGTATATAGATGCCATTCGCATCTGTGAGAAGGCTGGAATGGAAGTCATTATCATCGACAGCATCACCCACTTTTGGAAAGGACAGGGTGGGATACTGGAATACCAAATCTCAATGGGAGGTCGTTACCAGGATTGGGCTAAAGCAACTCCTCTTTACCAGAAGTGGCTCAACGCAATCCTGCACTCTTCCTGTCACATCATCACCACCAACCGCAAGAAGCAAGGATACAACATGATTACTGTTGGTAACAAAACCAAAGTGGAGAAAGCTGGATTGGAGGATGAGATAAGGAGTGGCTATGAATATGAGATGAGCCTGGCTTTCGAAATCATCAATGAAAACCATATGGCTAAAGCCAGTAAGGATAGGACTGGATTATTTGCAGATAAACCAGAATTCCTGATTACAGCAGATACTGGCAAACAAATCCTGCAATGGTGTATTGATGGGGAACCAGAGTCAGAAAATACGGTGTTTGAAAGAATAAGTGATTGCAGAAGCATGGAGGAGCTATTGCGGCTTTACTACCAAAACCCTGTGGAAGATGAAGTGGTACTAACCGCATTCACACAAAAGAGAACTGAATTGGAACAGGCACCAGTGCCCCCCTCATTACTCAATATTAAAACCCAACCACAAAATGGACACTTTAAATAACCAGCTTGCCATCATACCAAGGCAAGAAGCCGTTTCAACATCTAAACCATTCATCCAGGCAAATACCATTGAATGTTCGTTACACGACTTAACACATACCCACATAATCCCTGTTTATCTGAAGGACAATGAACCCCTCATCTCTCAAGCTGATTTCATTGATACCACTTACCAGTTGGTGAATGATTTTTATGCTGGGGAGAGGATTTTGAAGCCCAGTATCAGGGTATCACATGCTATTAAGGGCAGAATACCCGATGCAAAACACAAATCTGCCAATGAGCTGCTGGATAATGAGAAAACCCTTTATTACGAAAGGATGGCGTTTATTATTGAGGTGCCCTCCATATCTACATCGATAGAAGGTTCTTCTTTATCCCTGACAATTGGTGGTGTAAAGGCTTATAACCTGGATAACCTATACAATAAGAAGGGTGCAGATGAACATTTCAAAGTGTTTATTGGGTTTAAGAATACAGTCTGCACCAACCTTTGCGTTTGGACAGATGGGTTCTTAAGTGATTTAAAAGTGAGTACCATTGGTCAGTTAAAAGCCTGTATCAGAACCATGCTGGAAAATTATAACGGCAATTTCCACTTCTTTAACCTGAAGCAATTGACAAACTTCGCACTTTCGGAACACCAGTTCGCACAACTCATCGGACGTTGCAGATTGCACCAGTTCTTGCCACCACACCTGCGACAGGACATAGTTCCCCTGCTATTGGGTGATACACAGTTGGGAATGGTGTGCAAGGATTATTACAGGGATGAGAGTTTTTGCAGGAATTTAGATGGCACTATTAACCTATGGAAGCTGTATAACCTGCTCACAGGAGCCAATAAGAGCACCTACATCGACTCTTTCCTGGACCGTAATGTAAATGCCTACTCCTTTGTGGAACAACTAAGATGGGCTTTGGAGGGTAGTGGGAATTGCTGGTATTTGACCTAATTATCAACCACTTATGCCGAAAGGTGTAGGTGGTTTCTCAGCTCTTTCAATTCACGGTGTATTCCCGTAATTTTACATTATAAATAATCTGCTTGCTTAACTGTTTCTATGTTTTTTTTATAGAAATGAAACTATGTAAAACAATAATGTTTAAGAACTGTAAAGTTTTCCTATTGATACTAAAAGAAAGTGAATCTAATGCTACAAAATGTAATTAACACATTAAATGTCCCATATGAAAAAAGTAATTTTTACTATCTTATTTTTGCCACCTATAATAATAGGATGTGACCCAGCTGTACCAGTTCATAGTTTTGTTCAAATATATATAAATGGACAATTGAGACCGAATGATAATCAAAAGGAAAGTACTTTTGTTTTTAGTTATAGTTCTGGAAAACTAACAATTTTTGTAGCTAATTTTTTTGCTAATTCAACAACAATAGGAGTTGGGAATTCAAATCAAAAACTAACAGATTCCATTATTCTTGGCAACACATATGGGTCAAGTCAAAATTGGGGTCCACAAATCTCATTATGGGATGTACAGTCATTAGGTAATAACAATTCTGTAATTCTTTCTTCACCCTCAGGAACTGTTTCACCTTATTTATTTAATTTTACTGTTACTGAAAGAACTCAGAATAGTATTTCAGGTACATTTTACGGAATTATGCAGGGTATAAATTCAGTTAGTGGTTCAAAAGTGACCGATACAATTCGGGGTAGTTTCAATGAAGTACCAATTTTTAGAATATTTAATTAAATATCATCTCAATTTAATCTGTTTCACTAACTGGAAATACTAAGTTCACCTACATTGATATCGTCATTGACCGTTATGTAACACTACTTATTCATTTGTGAAACTAATAAGATGGGCTTTGGAGGGTAGTGGGAATTGCTGGTATTTGACCTAATTATCAACCACTTATGCCGAAAGGTGTAGGTGGTTAATGAAGCATCTGTTAAATATTAACATTATCTGCACTTGTGCAGGCGAATAGGTTTTGGGCATCATTAATTCTTTATTAGGCACTTGGTTATCTATTTGCATCAAATCTTACCAAAACTATCCCATTATTTCTTTTTTCTATATAGTCTTATAAAACAAATAGTTAAACCTATTAGTGCAATAAGTATTCCTGTTTGCCATTCCAATGCGACTACCATTAATGTTTCATTATCTGGATGGATACGACTGCCTACTGAGTCTGCCCAATTTAAAAAACCAATTTTAGCAGCAAGATAAATGCAGCTACAAATTATAACAGCAGTAAAAGGGAACAGATTCCTCTTGCTTAATTTTTTTGTTATATAATAATTTGTAGTAACTAAAATAAATGGAAGTAGAAAAATAGAGAAAAATAATTGGAACAATGCCAGGTTTGTAAGTTCCTCACTTTTATAAAACCAAAACTGTCTAAGGATACATTCAACAGATATTGTCACTCCGTAACTAAACGAAAAAACAAATAGCCAATATTTAGTATCATCATTCAATTGTAATTCATATTATGTTGCAGTCATATAAAGATACTCAAATTAAGAACTCCAAAATCATTTGCTACCTTTCACATAAACGTTATATTTATTATACTATAACTGCCTATGTGTGACAAAGCAGGAATTAACTTATACTGAACAACTAAAATAGTTATTGAAAGAAAAAGAGCAAAGTTGGTATCTGTGTTATTAATACTTCCGCTATTTTCCCAGATAATCGTTCAATGTTGATATAATGCGACAATATTAATAAAACGGTTGTTTGGGGAACTGTTGCATATCTTAAAGCCAGACTTAAATGAACACTATGTTAAGCATAGTATTTCTTCTTATTTCAAGCAATTTATTATTGTTTTATCGAGTTCATCAAAGTCAGTCTTGTTTATTTCCCAATTTGGATTATTGTGATATGAGTTTAGATGGTCGCCTGTTGTAAGTAAATAAATTTCAACGTATTTGAGTTCCCTAATTTTTGAAATAAAATCGTCCTGAACACCCTTGCTTATATTTCCTTGTGAGATAACTACAAAAATGAATTTTAAGTCAGTCGAGAATTTAATTGCAGTTTTTTCTTTTGTTTTACCGTCATTACTGGAAGCTTCTCTGTTTCTGATTAGGTCAATTTGGTCATTGCGTTCCTTTGCCTGATTAAACAATTCTGTTCGTTTATAACCTAAGTCTGTTTTAATATCAAACATACAATTAGCAATTCCATTTTTTGTAAATACTATGTCTGGTCTAATCAGCAAGGGTCGCCTTTCAGATTTATTTTTCAATACAGTCCCGCTAAAGGAAAGTTGTGGGTCAATATGAATTATATGGTTGTTAGGAGTAGAAATCTTTTCAGTACAATAGCAGCCAAATAAATCCTCTGTCAATGACGAGATAGTATGACTTGTCCCACGAGTTAAAACTTCAATATTAATTGTTGGTTTGTACACAAATTCTCGTGCGTTTATATATGCTTCCCTAATTTTTTGAATAAATTCTTCACGTGTCATTGATGTCGATTTATAATTATATATAACGGTTTCGCATTAGCGATGTGGCGATGTTTAAAATTATTATGTTGAATACATTGTTTTGATTATTTAAGATAAAAAGTTCAGCACTTGATTTGTCCAACCGCATTAACCCAAATGATTCTGTTGGCTACAGGTTATGTTATTAAATATCTTAATTGTCCTTGCATTTCGAAGTCAATTACGTTTGCCCATTTTTGCCAACTGAAATATTTACTTGGATGTTTGATAAACAAAATATTTGTTTTTAACCCCTGTTTATTAATTGCGAATGTCTTTCGTACGTTTATATTACCAACAGATGTCCCGCTTGTTATATTCTCAACAATAAAATTATTTTGTTTACCAAACTCAATATAAGAACCATTGTAATTTGCGGCAGTAACACCGCAAAAAATGCAAAAGTCTGGTTTTAAAATATTTATTACTTGAAAAAATAATTTCCAACCATTTGCGAAATCTTCATTTTTCGGTCTTTCTTTTATGTTAGTTAAAATTCTTTGCACCATAATGTGATATGAAACAGACTTCCAAAACATTTGTTTTTTTTCAGTTGATAGCTTAATTCCAAAAATTGCTTTTGTTATATTTCGAATAAGTTTTTGTTCTTCGTCAGATTGCCTGTCTATTCCATTGTCATTAATATACCATCTAATACAGTCTTTGAAATCTAAATCACCATCTCTGTCGTCACTATCATAATGGCTTTCTCCTACAATTAATATTTTTTTGGAACTATTTGTATAGTCTTTACCAACCCAAGGAAACCATTGAAGTTTTGGATTAATATTTATTAGAGCATTGTCAAATGAATTAGTCCAAGATTCTTGCATTTAAGAAGATTTTATAAATTCAAAAATACTTTCAGACATTCCTGAACTTGATAAATCTTTAATTCCATATTTTGTTGTCAAAGCTTGAGCAATGTCTTTGATGTAAGGGTTGCCTGTTCTGTTTTGAACAACGATTTCAACTTCCATTCCTTTTGCAACAGCAACCCAATTTCTTATGGCTTTCACTTTCCACAAAATGTTACTCATAAAATGGTTTTTAATTTTTAAGATTTAATGCTTGTAAGAATTCAATAATTTTATTTTCAATGTCACGATATAGAGATGCTATTTCATAGTCATTTGATTTAATAAATAATTCTTTTTGTTCCTTAATTCTTTCTTTTTCTTGAAGAACTTTTTCTTTGAGGTCTTTTAAATAAATGTGTGGTAAAGTTTTTTCCATATTAGTTTAATTAAACTTGACTGAAAAAAAGGGGGGGGACTGCCCCATAAATGTAGACACCAATTAACTAATTACCAAATAAAAATATATGCATTATCAGTTCTATCGTCCTGATTGCCTCCTTGTGATTAATGGGAAGGGAAAGATTCTAATCCTGTACACACCTTTTAAAGTGGTGTGTATGAGGGAAGGCAGCAGGTTTCCACTCAATGTATGGCTATGGGTCGAAGAGGTTAGGAGCAACAGTAAAGACCAGTTACTGTTCATCATATTCGGAGAACCCTACTTGTACTCTTTTTTTAAGGTCCCAACACCGTTTTAAAGGTCAAGCCTTTTTAATTAGCAGTTTTTTGTTCTACATCCTTTTTTCGAGATACCATTTAAAATATTGCTCTTTTATATTATTAAGGTCAAGTATTTTGCTTGCCATAGAATTCTTTGGCAAAATTTTTAGAGCATACGTATTAGCTTCCAGGTTAAAAACTTTTGACCCTTTTGTATAATTTCCTTTGTCAAAACGGGTAATAGGTTGTCCAAGTGGTTCAAAGAATTGACAACGATATTCGATAGTGTCGGTATTAATGAACATCCTTATTCTGAGTCCGTTATAACTGTCAATTACAACAAGGTCTTCTTCAATAGACGGTCTTTTGAAAAGTAAGAATGACTCAAGACCAGAAAATTGTTTCATCTCTTTGATTGCTTTTCTTGCATCCGCTTTATCCTCTCTATCAAAATCGATGTCGTGTAGTTTCCATAATATTTTATATTTTTTCGCAATTTGATAGATTTCATTTGTTGTCGGTTTGGTTAATTTGGGTCTAATGAATGATACTGTAAAATTTTCCTTGTTAGTGTTAAGCTGCATCAACCATGTTTGAATTTTTTCTTTCGGGATTATTTTAGAAGTCTTGGTACTAAGTTCTGTTGTGTCTTTACGAAATGTCTTTCCATCATCGCCTGCTGATGAAGTAATAATAGAGTATCGTGAGATTATAAAATTACTAGTTGAAGTTTTTGAGAATTCAATTACTTCTGACTTGGCGTAAATTCCAGGATTGCCCCAAGAGCTGTGACTTTTACCATAAGTTATAATTATTTTACTTATAGAGTCTACATTTTGTCCTAATGCAAGCTGTAGATTTAAAAGGAGGAGAGATAAGAAAAATTTTGTCAATTTGTTTCTGCTGTTATTGTTCGGGTATTGGGTCTGTTTAAAATGGCTACCAGAATATAAATTTACACAGCAGAATCTTGCTATCCAAATCTGTTATTCAACCTTCTTATCATAGGCACATGACTGACTGTCCACGAACTTTAAAATATGCTATTTAAAAGCAGTTGTCATTCTAGGCATGAATAAAAAATAATAACAATCACTTTAGCATGAAGCTCTTTATTAGGTTCTTTTGTGCCCACATGCAGCACAAAAAGTTGCTTGTGAAGTTCGGTAAGGCTTTCCACAGTTTTCACATGGCGGGCCGTATTGCACAATTCTATGATGCAAATAGCATTTGGTTCTGTTTCATTCCATCCAGTAAGTTTATTGTAATAATCTAAAAGAGGTTTGAAACGGACTAACCTTCCTGCTTGCAGATTATTGCCATGCATAGATTTCCTATATAACTCTTTCGCTTTGACATATTCTTCTTCATCAAGCATGGGCACTTCAATTTTACATCTCCAACACCAAAGAAGTTTCATAGCATTTCTTTTAATTTGGATGTTTTTTGTTATCCTCGTTTTACTTACTACCATAGTTTCCACCAAGGTCTTTTAATGTAATAACTACCACCTATCAATTTACGTAAATCAAGGTCGTAAGTAAATGAATCCCATTCTTCCGTTTCATTCGTGGGGTAAAAAAGATAAGCCAGAAATCATATTATTATCAACAGTTAGAACTTTTATTCCGTCCCAAGATATCCTTTCGGTATTCCAATGGCTTCCATCAGGCTCAATGATAGTTAAGCCAGTATCATCTTGTAAAACATTTCTATTGTTGCCAAAATTAAATAATTTACTATATCCAATGCCAAAAACTGAAATAGGTTTTGTGTAATTCAGGTTAATTAAATAACATTTTCCACAAGCTATTACCAATAAATTTAGTGTATGTTCAAATTCGATTATTTGTTCTAAGTCTGTAAAACCTGGTTCAAAATTTGCAACCCAATACGTACCGTCAGTTTTTTGAAATCGAACAACAAATCCTTCGGAATAAAAAGGCTCTCCGCTTTCACTTACAGGAATGTACATTGGTCCATATGTTGGCAATGAGTTTAATATTTCATATCGTTTTTCAGTTGGCATTCTGTTGAAAGTTGGGATGTTCAATTCTTTGTTTTGCTCTTTAAAGAACTAGGGTGAATTTCGATTACGGGCAGCAGTTTAACGCAAAAACTTGCATTCCCAGCAATGTTACCTTTTTGGAGGTTCATAAACATTTTCAGGATGCTTTACTTTTTCTTCTTCAAACTCTTTCTTTTTTATTTTATCCTCTTCTATCTTTTGCCAAATGCTACTTGTCCAAAATCGATTGTCGTTGAGGTTATATTTATAGAAATACTTACCAGTTGTATCTTTTGATACTAAAGTCCTAAAACAAGCTTCTCTAATATCATTTGACAATTCGTTTTTGTCTGTAGAATTTGAAAAGCGTGTTCCGAGATAAGTCAAACTTATTGTGTCACCCTGCCTTATACCTAAATAACTTGCTGCATCGTAATACCACTTATTGTCCTTAGTTGGTGCTAATTGCCGTGATGTTGGGTTTTTAGTAATCACTAATATCCCTAATTTGTTTAAGTCGGGGCTGTAAACAATTGTGTCAATGATTATTTCTGTTCCTTCAAAAAATTCTTTACTGTAAAAGAAATCTTCATTTTCATGTCTCAATAGAAGAGATTTCAATTCAGAGGAAATAGCCAAACAGTCTTTTGTATAATCTTCTTTCTTATTTGTTGTCCTATTTAGAAATTGCTCAGGTGTGTCAGTGTTTTTTCGAAACTCCATCCAACCAAAAATATTGTTGAAGTAAAAAAATACAAACCAAAAAACAACAACCGAAATAATGATAAAAATTGTCTTTTTCAAAAGTCTTATTTAATGATTTAGTTAAGAAATATTTTAGGAATTAGGAGCTGTCCAAACATAGCAATCAAAAAGCTAATTTATGCTATTTGATGACATGGGCAAACAATGAACTTGTTGAAAATAATTATTTTGAAGTCCAATTTTTGTATCGTCGTTATAGTCATACAACGTAATATATCATATTCAGTCAACCTAATACTTAGACAACTGAAAGACTGACTCACCAATTAAACCCACACACCATGAAAAAAGTTACACAGGTAGCTGAAATAACCATCAGCTACAGACTCACCATTTCTCATAAACCACTCATCACTTCCTCCCAGGATGCCTTTACAGTTGTTAAGGACTTCTTTGAGGAAGATACCCTACACCCGCAGGGACAGTTCGTTGTCATGTTCCTGAACCGTGCAAAAAGGGTCATCGGAATCAACAAGTTTTCGCAAGGAGGCATTACAGGAACAGTTGCAGACCCTCGGCTCATCCTGGCAATTGCCCTAAAAACATCAGCTACAGGTCTCATATTTGCTCACAACCATCCCTAAGGTAGCCTGAAACACTCTTACTAGGATGAACCCAGAAAAATAAGGAGGCTGCAGAATGGATGGATATAAAACTGGTAAGAATTTTAAGGAAATAGAAAGCAGCTCTATTTTATGGTAATACAAAGGCTGTATTATTGCTAATTATATGAATCCTAGAAACTTCTTCTGAAGCAATAGTAAAAAATTAATTGGATAATCAAAGATTAATTAATGGAATATCTTTGATTAAGAAGAGAACAGATTATATTAATGGGCTCATTGAAATTATTATCAAATTGATGTATATTTCAGTTATGCAAAAGTATACTTGCTATTTATTATTGCTTGCTTTACTTAGTTGTAATCATTATACTAAACAAAAGATTAGCCCTTTTAATCCTAACTATGTTGATTCAATTGGAGCATTTAAAGAAAGGGTTATCCGCTTTGGAGATACTGTAGCATATAATAAGTTATCACTTTACTATACTTTTAATTTAACTCCCTGGCCTTTGCTTTATTATTCTCAGATAATGTGTAATAAATATAAATACCCATTTGCTTGTTTTGATTGTTATTTGATTGATTGTGAAAAAACTAATCCAGAAAATTTTCAGTCGAATGATTCATCAACATATATTTTTGGGATATACTATTTGCTAAAAGCAAAGGAAATGGGATACCTTGATGCTAAAGAGGAATTCAATAAAGTCTATGGCAAACAAAAGCTGCCCTTGTCAACTGAATATCTTAAATCTTACATAAGGTGATTTTGATTCAATCTATTTTCGAATTCCTAGGAATTATTACCTTAACAAAGATTTAAATAAGAAACACAGAAAAATATTTTAATTACAAAAATATTAAAAAATATGCGTCCAATTATTTTATTAGCCTTTTTATTGATTTCTAAACTAATTTTTTCACAGGATACAGCTACTATTAATAAGTTAATTCATTTCGAGCCAATAGAGGATACTGTAAATGGAATTTATAATACTTATGCATTTTTTTATGACAACTATAAACCTCTTGAAAAGAAAATTATAATTGTAGTTTATAAACAAGATACTATAAGTTCTAATGGCCAAATATTTGTGTTACTTAAAAAGAGTGACAATCTTGAGATTATTGATAGCTCAAAAATATACGAAAGAGATGGGAGAGGTCCACAAGTTTTTTTTAAAAAGGATACATTAAGAGTTGAACATAGTTATCATCATGGTGGGTATAAATTATTTTACACATTTGACATACAGGTTCAAAAATTTAAACTAAATATTATTGAAATGTCAAATGTTCTTCATGAAAATAAAAAGTATAATAATATTCCTACAGGAATTGAAGAACAATGGTACTCCGTTCTTAAAGAAGAGTTAACCATCAAGAAATTTAGTTTTAATGAAAATGATGAAATAAAATTAAAAACCATTCAAACAATAAAACGCAAACTGCCATCAAAGTTTATTCCTGATTTAGCTCATTTTGTTGACCCAATTGAAAATGATGTCTATGATAAAGTATGGAATTGATTGTGTTAAAATATAGTTTTACTTAATTAGTACCAATCAAATTCCAGGTGAAATGTTAATCCTTTTTTAAATTACCACTATGAAACTAAATCATGTATTTACTTTACTATTATTAATAATATTTAATAGAATTACGTTATTTTCACAAGAGTACAATAGTGTTGAGTTTAATAAGATCTCGGTAAATGATGTTTTTTTAGGGGCAAAAAAATCTGATTTTATTAAAAAAATTAATAGACAACCAGACAGAATAAAAAAAAGTGAGAATCCATCTGGTGATGAATGGTGGTATAATTATTTTTATAAGAGTTCAATAATTGAAGTTTCACCTAGAGGTACAATAACAGGTTTTAAGATAAATGATACAAGTTTTAAAATTAAATCAAACTTGACTTATTTTAAAATTGGAGACCCATTGACAATTCTCAGTAAAGCTTTTCCCATATGTAAGCTTCCCCTAAATTGGGCCAGTAAAAATTAGAGTTAACAAAAAAAATGCTTGTTAACTATTAATTTTAATAACATGAAAAAAGGAAGATTTACCGAACATCAAATTGTATCAGCACTGAAGAAACAAGAAGCTGGTATACCTGTAAAAGACATTAGCCGAGAACTA
>Ga0208872_1000956_pt1 | contig 19036 bp, 19 predicted proteins | sample CryBogCBH12Aug08_FD_185508 | JGI IMG/M metagenome (GOLD analysis project Ga0208872, IMG submission 185508) | Freshwater microbial communities from Crystal Bog, Wisconsin, USA - CBH12Aug08 (SPAdes) | ecosystem: Environmental > Aquatic > Freshwater > Lake | place: Crystal Bog, Wisconsin, USA...
TGTGGCGGCCATTGCCATCTTCTTTAATTTGCCACTGAGCCTAGGAATTAGTGAGCTCAATATGGTACTGATGTACCTTTCCTTCTTTATTGGGGCGCTCACTTTAGCCATTGGTAGGACTACCATGTTGCAAGGAATAGTTCATCTCATTATTTTCTTTGAGTATCTATTCTTAAGCTTGGTGCCTTAAAAGAAAAATAGGACCTATGCACGCTATGAGGTATTAACGCCCTTAGCCCTTTATAAATAAGGGGTTCAATATAAAGCGTTTAAAAGCTTGATTCAAATGAACTGGCTTATAACTAGATCAGGTTCACTCAAGAGGGCGAGGAGTGCTTGATCATTATTTTTTGAACAGCTTAGCTAAGTTCTCTCACTTTTAACTCCAGCCCAGCCCTTGGTTTGCCCGACCAATACTTCCGCATTTTTGGGGATAATACCCCTATCATTTCGTCTCCTAGATTAGCCAATATAGCCCCTAAATCGTTTTTATCTAGGCTACACTCTAAGGGTAATTACAAATCAACCAAGCCTCAAAAATCCTGTTAGCACAAACAAAAACATAAAAGCCCTCAGCCATGTTTCCGACTTTTCTTGCCTTGTTAATATCGGGTCTGACCACCTTAGTTTTGATTAAATATCGTTTTTTCCATGAAAAATTTTCTAGCGACTCAGATTTGACTGGAATCCAGAAATTTCATACCATCCCTACGCCGCGCATTGGGGGGATTTCGATTGCCATGGGAATACTAGGAGCCTTTTTGTTCCGCCTATGGCAGGATCACCCCTCTGGAATCCTTTTGGGTTTATTAAGTTTTTGTGCCCTACCCGCATTTCTCTCTGGATTGGCAGAGGATTTAACCAAAAAAGTTAGCGCCCCGCTAAGACTCATAGCAACATCTATTTCCGCAGGACTAGCGTGCTATTTTTTAAATATTGCCGTTGCTGGAATTGGGATTTCTTGGATTGATCCTATTTTTGCAATCCCAACATTCTCCATTCTCTTTACCTGCCTAACTGTGACTGGGCTAGCTAACTCCTACAACATAATTGATGGGTTTAATGGGTTAGCAAGTATGGTAGCCATCATTTCTTTATGTGCCATTGGTTATGTCGCTTTTCGCGTTAATGACACCCTCTTAATTCTTTTTTCGCTTGTAATGATTGGTTCCATTGTTGGGTTTTTTATTTGGAATTACCCGAAAGGACTCATTTTTCTTGGCGATGGGGGGGCATATTTTATTGGTTTTTGGGTTGGAATACTCTCCATCATGCTTGTTTCCCGCAATCCTGAGGTATCCCCTTGGTTTGCCTGCTTGATCAATATATATCCCATCTTCGAAACACTTTTTTCCATCTGGAGAAAAAAGGTAATTAAGAAAATGAGTCCGGGAATGCCCGATGGCGTCCATTTACATATGCTAGTATACGGCCGACTAGCCCGCTGGATAAAGGTAGACAAGCCTAGCAAGGAATTTCTATCCAATGCCAGAACCTCTCCCTATTTGTGGGCGCTTTCCTCTCTAGGCACTGTTCCAGCAATTTTATTCTGGGGAAATACACCAGTACTAATATTGACTGCATTTTTATTCTGTATTTTCTACACAAGCCTATATCGCTCTCTAGTACGCTTCAAAACCCCTAGATGGCTAAAATAACCTTGGCAATCGAATACATGACTTCTAAATTACCAAAAATAATCGGCGTCAATCAGAAACCAGATGAAGCCATTAATAAGCCTCAAATTTTTTCCTCGGGATTCCCAGGCGGATTATCAGCTCTAATGTCCATTTATTGGAAGTGTGACAATCTATTACTCACGCGTGCACTAGAAAGTATTTTTCACAATACCATTGTGCCTGACGAAGTTCTTGTTGTTATTGATGGTCCAATCCAAGTTGATACTGAAATGGTTTTGTGTATTTATCAAGAAAAGTACCCATTCTTTAAAACTTTACAGTTAAATAAAAATCAAGGCCTAGCTATAGCTCTAAATGAGGGACTTGCGATTATAAAAACAAGATGGGCTGCCAGATGCGATCAGGATGATATCAACTATCCCCATCGATTCGAAAAGCAGCTTGCATGCCTACAGAAAAACCCAAATGCGAAATTAATAGGCTCTAGTATTTCTGAGGTCGACCTAGATGGGCAACTTCTCTCAGAAAGAAGGGTTCCAGAATCTGATGATGAAATCAAAAAACTTATCCCCTTCAGAAATCCATTCAATCATATGACAGTCATTTACGACACTGAATTTATACGCAAGCTTGGTTGTTACCCCGATATTGCCTATCAAGATTATGGACTTTGGATCAAGATAATTGGAAATGGCGGTTTAGCTGTAAATATTCTAGAGCCCTTAGTATATGCAACTACGGGTGATGACATGTACCGCAGGAGAGGTGGAATAAAAATTGCTATTGATGAATTTAAACTCCATCACTTAATGGCCCACTATCGCGTTCGCTCCTGGGTGGGGGCAATGGCGTGGGCAACCGCTAGATCTGCTGCCGCCATCATGCCTAGACAAGCCAAGCGCCTACTCTATCGCCAGTACCTTCGAAATTAGGAATCACTATGAGATGTTTAGTGCTTGGCGGAACTGGATTTATTGGAAAAAACTTAATTGAGAAACTCAAGGAGCAAGATCACTTCGTAAGAACTTACTCATCTAGCAAAAGCTTTTCTGAAACAAGGGGAATTGAATACGTTTATGGCGACTTTTCCACCGGCGACAATTTAGCATCAGCACTCGCTGAGATTGATGTTGTGTATCACCTAATCTCCAGCGCTCTACCAAGCCTTCCAATGTCACAAGCAGCATCCGATATTGAGACCAACTTAATTGGAACCATTCGACTTTTAAATCTCATGGTTGCCTCTGGAAATAAAAAAATTATTTTTGCGTCCTCTGGTGGGACAGTATATGGATTACCAAATTATTTACCATTAGATGAATTGCATCCTACAAACCCAATTTGCTCTTATGGCATTACAAAACTGTCAATTGAAAAATATCTACAGCTATTTTCAAGAAATTCATCCATTGCAGCCGTTGTATTGCGCATTTCCAATCCTTATGGTCGACATCACAACATAAAAAACAATCAGGGATTAATTAATACGCTCTGTTATAACGTTATACACGGAAAAGCAATAACTATCTGGGGTAATGGCAGCATTGTGAGGGACTACATTCACATTGATGATGTGTGCGATGCCTTAATTTGCGCCCTTGGCGATACAGAAAAATTCTTTATGGCTAATATTAGTTCTGGATTGGGCCTATCTGTAAATACCATAATCAAAAAAGTTCTATTTAAAACTGGCATTCAACCAAACATTCAATATCTTAAGCCAAGGCTATTTGACATACAAGAAAGTGTTCTCTCCAATTCCCTAGCAAAACAATGCCTTGATTGGGATCCCATAATTAATATTGATGAGGGTATCACGCAAACGATCGAATGGTTGGCCGAACTGGGCGCCCAAAAGAAATGCACAAAGAAGTAAAATAAGCTAAGGCATTTCTAGGCTAGCTGGAGTAAAAAAAATATAAGCCAAAGACTTAGTTACCACTCTATAAGCCATCCAAATCGTAGCCTCGAAGAACCTTAATAACTTTCTCTCAATTGGCTCGCCTGGATAAGATCCAAGCCAAATATCTCGAGAATGCATTCGATTTTGCAAATATTTCAACTCAGATTTTCTAATACTTTGAATTGATTTCCCTAGGCCCTTTGTGAGGCTATTCGCCCTCCCCTGCTCGGAATGTATCATTACACCTGGACAAGATACCCAATTTATATTTTTCAGAAATAAACTTACATATACATCAACATCCACCAACCAATGAAGCCTTAAATCGAAACGAGGGTATAGAACTCGTCGAATAATCAAAATCCCAGTAGGCCCAATCACATTCCTGCGCAATAAATAGACAGGATTTAAACGAATCAACCAATCTCTAAGAGCAATATTAAAATGAGGTCTTATAAATCTACCACCAGAAAAAGTTAGTAGGCAATTTAGTAGAAATACGTCAACCAGTAGGGAGTTTGAAAGCCGTTTTAATACATCCCCAATAGTCTGGCTGGTTTCTGGGAATTCATCATGATGAATTATCCAAACATATTCCCCTATCGCCTCATCAATTAGAAAATTCCAATTCTGAATAGGGGTTTTAGTGGGATTATTCCAAAAATACTTAATACGATTTGGAAATTTTTTCACCCAAGGTTCAACTGTTTTTTTTATCAGGTCATTTGTAGAATTATCGCCAATGATGATCTCGATATCACCCCCAATGAATGGCTCAAACCTCCCCAATATCCTTAAAAGGCCATCTCTATAGTTATAGGATGGAAGAAGAACGCTCAACTTTGGACTGGATTTTAGATTAGGAGATTTTAAAGGTAACATATCAATAAAAAAATAAAAAGATTGTTTGACATCGAAATTTTATTTTATGTAAAAAATTAGCTTAGTATGCTAACCAATCTTGGTCGGAAATATAAGACATAGTATTTTTTTTAAGTAAGATCGCATAGAATTTGGAACAAATATTTTCCACGAAAATTTTTGTTTAAGAGCATAGGGTTGACAAGCAACAAAATATTCGCGTTGGTAATATTTTATTGTTTCTTGGGCCGTTTTTATGCAGTTTGCCATATCCAAGATTTGACCACTTGAACCCTGCCATAACCAATCGCTATACAAGTTAGCGGGTGCAGCCCAACGTCCATAGGGATTATTAAAGCGGGACCAATACTGGGGTGCGATTACTACTGGGGAATTCAAGTTTGTTTTTATGGGAAAATATGAAAAGCTTGAATTCGAGACTACTATGTATTTTGCATTGTTTAAAACCGCATAACAATCACCAACGTTACCGCTAATAATTTCGTATTCTGGGAAAAGAGCTTTGCCATAATTATAATCATCAGTCACAACTACAAATTTATTCACCCCATAGAGCTCCATCATATTACTCTGGGCATTCTGCCAATAGGAGAAGGGCAATATTAAATCCTTGAAGCGCTTATACTCTCCACCCCTTAAATTTAAGACGCAAATATCCTGTGGAATGGTGTTCTTTTGTAAAATATTGGAATCAATTGAAAAGTAGCTTTTAAGCTTTTCTGTATCTCCAAAAAAATAGTCTTCACTCTGGAAGTAGCCCATCAGATTATGACTACTACCCAATTCCAATACTTCTTTGTCAAAATGAGTTGAAAATAATTTCAACTCAGGATCATAGTACTGACGCTCATAATAAGTTGGGTTATTAAGTTTTTTCGCGTGGTTATAGACTTCTAATGAAATATTTATATGATCTGATATTGCTAAAAAATCAAAACCCTTAAACTGATCGGATCCCATCAATAAAAAACCAAAACCCAAGCGCTCACTAATACTGCGTACAGCTGCATAAGCCCAGAGCTGATTGCCTAGGCCCTGTCCAGCTAGTAGCTCTGTGGATAAAATATTACTATCCATAAATATTTTACCTTCCAATTGATTCTCGTAAAAGCCAAGTGGAGAAAATCAGAAAAAAACATCCAAGCAACTCAGTCATGAGCATTGTCATTGCAGCTCCCCTTATACCGAAATACTCAATACTTGGATATACCAATATTAAAGTAGTCACGAAAATCATAATCGATGATATTAAATAAAATCTTTTTTCCTGCAAGGGAATAATTACTTGATGAATAATAAATGCCGAAACAGTGCTAGCGAGCGGTACAAGAGCAAGCACTCTCAACAGTGGGACGGCCCCTTCGAACTTTATACCCCCAAGTATTGAAACTAGCTCTGGAGCGTATAAAAATAGAGTAATAGAGACCGATAAAGATGCCAAAAATATTACCATTCCACTGAGCCGTAGCAACTTAACAGCCTCTAATTTATTAGCTGAAAATAAATAGGCCATCCTCGGATATAAAGCGTGCACAACTGGATGAAAAATAGTAATTGCAACTCCTTTAATGCGATCTGCAATATTAAATAAACCTAAATCTGACGGGCTGGATAAAATACCTATTGACGTGGGTATGATTGAGGTAGTTAAATTGGCAATCATAGATGTCAAAAAAATGGGGGCGTCCTCACGGATGACTCTCAATGTATTTCTAATGCTGGGCATGCTCCATACAAAAAAGGCCTTCTTGTACATCCAGAACAAACAAGCCATTCCAACAGCGATAGAACCAATGCCGTTTAATTGAAGATATAAAGATGTATCTTCTGACGTATCTATAGTTATAAAAATAAATGGCAAAATCACAACTTTTGCCAAAAGCATTACAAATGATGCTTCCCACACCTTTTCTAGGCCATGTAAAAACCATAGTGGTGTCAGTAAATTCCCGATGAGAATAGTCAAGCCAGCGATATATAAAGGCTGCATCTTTTGCTCTGCAATCAATGCTATGTATAGAGAGAGAATAAAGATCGAAACAATAGTCAACAGCCACTGGGCTAGCCAAACCTCGCAAGCAATTTTTGATACCAAATGCTTGTTATCTCTGCATGCAGCAATTCGTTGTGTGGCCCCCAAATAAAAGCCCCAGTTAATAATCCATATGCCGTAATTTACAATCAACAATACAAAAACTATTTCTCCCCAAGCCTCTAAACCAAGAACTCTTGTTAAATAGGGAAGGGTCAGAAAAGTAACGGCTAGATTAATTCCTTGCAATGCACCTAGGCCAAAGATATTTCTTCCAAGACGACTGGCAATCTTCATTTCTTCGGGAATTGAAATAAATACAGCATGACTCTTTCAAGATGAAATGCCTCGACTGGAAATAGCTCATAAGTCACTATTTCATATAGGTGCTCATAGAGCGACAAAGGCCATCGAGTAATATTTTCCCTTGGCACAATCATACAAGCGCCAGGTATAAATGTGACATATTTAGGCGCAGGCCTTGCAAAAAGCATCTGGAAAAGATCACTAAATTTAGGATAAAAACGGCCCTTATTACGATGCTTTGTATACCAACTATTTGCAATTTCTAGATAATATCCAGGAGCAACCTGTTGCCCAACAAAGAAGATAGGCAATGAAAATCTAAATTGAGGCAAGAAGGTCTTTGAGTCTCCATAAAGAGATACGAATCCAGAATTATTCTTACGCTCTAAAAAGATCTCTTTTGAAATATGACGAGGAAATAGGTTCCCTTTAACGAACCCCACCCTATCTGGCAGGCAATCGTAATTTTCGATGATGTATTTTAAGTAATCACTAATATTATGGCCACTATGTAGAGAATCTACTGTGCGTTCAGTTAGCATGATTTCAGAGGAAATATATCTTGAATCCCCTTGATTGAAAATCATATATTGGCTATTCAAGCATTCTATGATTTCGCGAGGATCTTGCTGGTAATTGCTAATCACCCAAAAAATATTACTAATGCTATTGATCATTTGCTATAGCAATCCCATAATTTTGATCTTCACTTTTTTAAGATTTAATGCAAATAAAACTAAGTAATCAGTAAAATTTTTTGAAAATTGGTAATTTATAGCTGCTTGAGAAATTAGGTGCGGGTATTTCCCTAAAATTTCGGAAAATTTTTCACTAAAAAAAATGGTGTCTGAAATAGAAATAGCCTGTAAATTCGTACCGGACTCTCGATAAAAAATGTCTTTGCCTTTTTTAATATTTTCCTCTAAATTTCTTAAGACGGCCGGGTTATTAAATTCTTGGTGGCCCCACCCTGTAATTTTTCTTCTTATTTGCTCTATCCCACCACAAGTAGTGAAGTGATATCCGGCATTTTTGATTGCCACTGGATTAATCATTTTCCGCTCTTTTTTTGAGTCTATTCGTAAGCCATTAAAAGATTTGGTCTTAATATGTTCATATTTAGCGCCTATTGTTCCGAGCCATTCACTATCTTTAAAGTAATTTAGAAAATATCTAAATTCATGCTGTTGGAATACATTGGGCTGTATATTCATGTTGTGAAAATTTTCAGACGTAAAAATAGTCTCAGAAGGTATTTCGTCTAAATCAGACAATAAGATAAGATCCACAGAATTAGCAACTTCATCTAGAGCAACATGCAATGATTCTCGATGATAAGTATCAAGCACCCAATTGATCTCTGACTTTGGATAATGCTGGTGTGACTCTAAAATAGCTCGGATCTTATGATGACTTGGATTTTGTGAAGCTCCTAAATATTGTATGACAGACTCGTAACTCTCATGGAAATCAGTTATTTTTTGATAATAAATTTTATGGAGATACTTAGCAAATCGCTCTTGATTTATCTCAAAATTAAACTCTTTTTGTTTTCCACTAAAAGTTTGACCTGCCTCAGAAATTACAAATAGATCAACATAAGGATCAAGATATTCCAATCTAATCTCAAGTAAATCTAACTCTTCAAAAAAGAGGAATGCATCGATAATTTTACCCATCTAAGAGCTTCTCTTATATTTATGTATTAATTTCTTTATACCCTGCAACAAGGTCAAACGCCTAGTAAATCTAGGGAAATGCTTATTTTGACCCTGCCATTTATGAAAGGCAAAAGGTTTAACTCCCTTATTTTCTGAAATGGTTCTCTCCCGAGAAAAGTGACAAGCCACGGACAATGGTGAAAAATTAATGCCGTGCTTAATTAAAATTTCTCTGTGCTGAACGCACAAAAATCCGTCCTCATGAAAATATCCGTGTTCGGCATCTTCCCAATCTAAACCAATTTTTTCTGGAAGCTCTAATATCTTCTTGCTTCTTAAAGAAACACTGTTACCTACTCGAATAATATTTCCTCGTTTATCTCTATACGAAAATGAGTCTTTAGGAAGTGGCCATGGCGCTCCAATGTAGTCATAATCCAAGAATTCATCACTCCACTCCTCTGGATGAACAATAAAACCGTCGGCATGAATCAAAATAATATATTTTGTTCTTATGAACTTATGTAACTCGAAGACAACAAATCTGCCCCATTCACCCACATCCTTAAATGGCAATATTTTTTGGAAACTGTAGTTAGTGTTACGTCCATGACAAGGGTCATAACTAGCAAAGAATAAGACCTCATCAAACTCTAGACCAAGCTGACTATATTGAAGCGCTTTTGCAGTTTCTTCAACTTCTTTGGTTGCTACCGCAACTAAAGTTATATTAGGCAATCTTTTGAGCATGTGTATTAGAAAATACCAAGCACTTTGAAGAACTTCCGTAGTAGTCGTAAAGGACCTTCAGTAAATAAATATATTACAGCCTCTAATGAAATTACTAGGCGATTAATAGCAATTACTAGTGGCCTGCTCTCGTTTTGAATTACGAAAAGGCAGTTATCTCCGGATAGTTTATGCAATCTAAAATCATAAAACTTGGCGATATATCCGCGTGGAACAGACATTAGTAGTGGAAATATCGCTATGCCCCCCAATAAAATATCTTCAACAATAAATAGTCCGCCTGCATTTAATTTTTTCAGGTAAAGCTCTATAGCAATTTTTTGTGATGTTATTGAATGGGGGCCATCATCAATTATGATGTCAAAATTTCCTGGAACACTTTCAGAAAAACTTTTACTATAAGCATCCCCTATGATGGTTTCTATGTTTGCCCTCGTTAACCAGTCTTGGTTGATTGATAAATTTTCCTGTATGCAGGCATCTGATAAATTATCTAATCCAATAATTTTTCCATTACAAAAATACGATGACCAGAGCGCTAAAGAAGCGCCATGTCTAAATCCAATCTCCATTAACCGCATCGGCTTTTCACGAAAGACTGAAAACTGTTTTTCGTAAAATTTTTCGACATAGGATTTTTTATCACCCTTATCAGTGCCCCGAGGGTTATCCGTAAGATTTAAGTTCTCTTTTTTTAGGATATCTTTAAGATAATTTTGATTTTTATTCATATTTTTTCGATTCAAAAATCAACTTTATAAAGATGGGGTGCTAGAAACAATTCTCATCATCTCATTGTGCCGATACGGCACTACTCCGACTTCTAACTTTCCTTTTGCCTGCCAATGATTCCACCAGTGCCGACTAAATTCCAGAACGGTTTGAGGATTGCCAGTTGCGACATGCTCTATTAGGGGCATTCCTGGAGTTGTATTCTCAAAATCTAAAGCTTGCAAAAAAGTTTTTGCTACATCTTCTACTGGAATGAAGTCACGGAGCTGCTCACCCTTACTCATCGGAAAGTCTAAACCACTTAAGGCTGCCGCTCTCAAAGAAGGCCAAAGACGATTGACTGGCTCCCCTTCCCCAAAAACTTGAAAAATTCTTAACAACTTTAATTGAAGATTTTTTTCCCGAGCCAGCCCCAAAAAAGCAGTAGAAGCGGCAGCCTTTGATGTGGGATAGGATAAGGTGGGCTCTATAGGGCTATCAACATCTAAATAATCTAATCTTTCGGACGATTTTCCATATTCAAAGCAGGAGCCCGCTATAACAAATTTTTTCACTCCAGCCGTGATAGCCTGAGATGCAAGGTTTAGCGCAGCATATACGTTCCAGTAAGTACACTGCTCTAGTGAATCATAGGGAGGATTAGGGGTATGCGATGCTAAATGCACAAATACTTCAACGCCCTTTAGGTACTCCTCATAGTCTCCATCCAGTGCACCGTCAACCCAAATAGGCTCGCGCTTTAACGAAATTCTGGGTTTACTATCAGGACGTCTCAGCGCAACAATTTGATGTCCGACATCCAGAGCTTGCATTAAAAAATGGCTGCCTACAAATCCAGTACCTCCGGTTAAGAAAATTTTCATTTTTTAAAATGGTGTCACGAATTGATTTAGTCCCGGATGCGTCTGGTCCCTTGTTGAAATAATGATGTCACTTGTATGCCAATCAAATCCGAAGCTATCCCATGCAATACCCGCATCATTTTTTGGCGCATATTGAGTACTGGTCTTATAAACCATGAGCGATTGTTCTTCTAGCGCCTTAAATCCATGAGCAATTCCAGGGGGAATATATATGGCTAAAGATTGCGATGACTTCAACTCAATGCTAGCAGTTTTGCCAAAACCATTGCCACTTCTAATGTCTAGTAAGACATCTAGGACGGCACCGACAGGGCAATATACCAACTTAGCATGATCAAAAGGAGGTGTCTGAAAATGCATGCCACGCAACACATTTCGATGAGAGACGGAAAAGTATTCTTCCTCACAATTGAAAGGTATGCCCATATCTTTGAATGCATCTGCAACATAGGTTTTGGTAAATGAGCCGCGCTCATCTTTAAGGCAATTTAACTCTACTAACCATGCCCCCAGAAGCAGCTCATCTAATAGCTTCATAAATCCTAGAAGCCTATTCCAAAGAATTCTTCAATCTTGCTTATCATGTAATCGAGGTGCTGCTTTGTCAACCCAGGATACACGCCAATCCAAAATGTTTGATTCATCACAATATCCGTGTTGATGAGTTCACCGCTGATACGAAACTCTTTATCCAACATATATGGTTGCCGAACTAAATTTCCAGCAAACAACAATCGAGTGCCAATTTTATTATCGTCCAAATACTTTAATAGATCTACTCGCTCAATTCCTGAAGACTCTTTTAAGACCATCGGAAATCCAAACCAAGAAGGATCGGAGTCTGGGGTTGCCTGCGGCAAATATATAAATTCCTCACAGCTAGATAGCCGCCCTTTTAAATATTTAAAGTTGGCTTTTCGGGTCGCAATAAAGTCATCTAGACGATCCATTTGAGCTAGAGCACAAGCAGCTTGCATGTCAGTAATTTTTAAGTTGTACCCCAAGTGACTATAGGTATATTTGTGATCATATCCTTCAGGTAAATTACCTAATTTCCAGCAAAAACGCTTATTGCAGGTATTGTCTTTCCCTGGGGGGCAATAACAGTCACGACCCCAGTCTCTGAATGATTCAGCGATAAGCTTTAACTCTGAGTTATTGGTTAAAACTGCTCCACCCTCCCCCATCGTGATGTGATGTGCAGGGTAAAAACTGAGAGTTGCTAAATCACCAAAGGTACCTACTAACTGACCTTTATATGTCGCTCCCAAAGCGTCACAGCAATCCTCAATGAGCCAAAGATTATATTTTTTGCACAAGGCAGTTACTACATCTAGATTAAAAGGATTCCCCAGACTATGGGCGAGCATGATGGCCTTAGTTTTAGGGCCAATTGCTTCCTCAATTTTTGTAGCATCAATATTATGCGTGTCTAAATCCACATCTATAAATACTGGGATGGCGCCAAACTGCAGAATAGGATTCACAGTAGTCGGGAATCCGGCAGCTACACCAATAACCTCGTCGCCTTTCCGAATAGCTCGTTCACCAAGCTTTGGTGATGTTAAAGTTGAAAAAGCCACCAGATTTGCAGAGGAGCCAGAATTTACAGTAAGGGCGTACTTTACACCCAAGTATTTACCAAGACGCTCTTCAAATAATGCATTAAATCGCCCAGTAGTCAACCAGGCGTCTAGGCTCGCGTCAACCATATTCTGCATCTCTTTTGCGCCCATAACTTTTCCAGTTACAGGGACAAGAGATTCACCTGGAATGAACGGCTTTTTAGCATAAGTAATTTCTGCAAATTCACCTACTAATTTAGAAATTTCATTTCTTAACTCTTCTAGAGTCTTATGATTTCCCATCCTCTTAAAGCCCTTTTACTTTTAATGTCGCCGCTTGTTGATATTGGGCAATCTGGTTTAAACAAAAATCATGCATGTTTTGCTGAGCCTGCCAAGCTAAATGCCACTCGGCAATCTTATCGAGTGCAATGGATAGATCCCATGTAGGCGACCATCCTAATTTAGCTTTAGCTTTGGAAATATCCAGCTTTAAGTAATTTGCTTCATGTGGATGATCTTGACCATCTAAGGTCCAGCTAGCACCTTTACCCCACAGCTTCACTAATTGATCAGCAATCCAACCTACGGGACGGGTATCACTATCATTAGGGCCAAAGTTCCATGCCTGTGCGAATTCTTCACCACCCTCTTCATATAATTTTTGAGCCAATGACAAGTATCCAAATAAAGGCTCCAAAACGTGCTGCCATGGTCGGACCGAATGGGGATTGCGAATCAGGGCAGATTTATTTTGCTCTAGCGCCTTTAAAAGATCGGGGACTAAGCGATCTAAGGACCAATCACCTCCGCCGATCACATTTCCCGCCCTAGCTGAAGCCAAATGAATGTTGCTAGCGCTCAGAAATGATTGGCGATAAGCTTGAGTAACTAGCTCAGAACATCCTTTGCTGCTGCTATAGGGATCATATCCGCCCATCGGCTCGTTTTCACGGTATCCCCACAACCATTCCTTATTTTCGTAACACTTATCAGTTGTCACATTCACGATTGCCTTAACATGACCAACTTGCCTGGCAGACTCAAGCAAATGAACGACTCCCATCACATTGGTCGCATAAGTTTCAACTGGCTGGTTATAAGAAAAGCGGACTAAAGGTTGCGCGGCTAGGTGAAAAATGATTTCTGGCTTTAACTTATTTAACACTGACTTAACCACCGCGAACTCTCTCACATCACCTATATGGCTATCGATGCGCGAATTCATTTCAGTCACTGTAAAAAAGTTAGGCGTAGTCTCCGGATCCAAGGCAAAACCTGAAACATGAGCCCCCAGACTTTCTAGCCATAAACTTAACCAGCCACCCTTGAAGCCAGTGTGGCCGGTAACTAAAACTCGCTTGCCTTGCCAGAATGACTTTAGGTCAGCCATCATTACTCCCACAATTTCCAAGGAGCAGAGCCGCTAGCCCACAGAGTTTCTAAGTACTGTTTATCCCTTAGAGTATCCATCGGCTGCCAGAAACCATGGTGCTCAAATGCCATTAATTCATTTTTTGAAGCAAGCGCCATCAATGGCTCTTGCTCCCAAATACACCTATCATCAGAAATCAAATCAAGCACTGCAGGTTCAAGCACAAAAAACCCGCCATTAATCATTCCGCCATCTCCCTGAGGCTTCTCCTTGAACTCGATGACTTGACCATTCTCTATATCTAATGCGCCAAACCGTCCCGGAGGATAGGTGGCTGTAAGGGTAGCTAATTTTCCATACTTTTGATGAAATGCTATGCTTTTCGTTATATCAATATCACCAACACCGTCGCCATAAGTAAAACAAAAAGACTCATCATCTAGATACTTTCTGACCCGACCTAAACGCCCGCCGGTCATTGTTTCATCGCCAGTATCGACCAAAGTGATTCGCCATGGCTCCGCACGCTTTTGATGGACAGACATCTCATTTTTTTGCATATCAATAGTCACATCAGACATATGCAGAAAATAATTTGCAAAGTACTCCTTAATTAAATATCCCTTGTAACCGCAGCAAATCACAAAATCATTAATTCCGTGGTGCGAATAAATTTTTAAGATATGCCACAACATAGGTTTTCCGCCAATCTCGACCATTGGCTTTGGACGTGTCGCAGTCTCTTCGCTTAAGCGAGTACCCAACCCCCCCGCAAGAATCACAGCTTTCATATTAATCTTTAAGAAGAAGAAACAAACGCATCAAAAATGAAGCGATCGGATTTTAATCCTGCCGCCAAAAATTGGGATTGCGCACTTTTAATCATTGTAGAAGATCCGCAGGCATATACGCTAACATTTGAAATATCGTCTACACCCATAAGAGCTAGATCCTGCACATAAGCACGCGACCCCTTCCAGCCTGAATCTGCCTTGGATAAGGTCGGGCGAAATTCAAAAGTGACATCTGGGATCACGGGATCCCAATACAGATCCTGGATACATCGACCACCCCAAAATAATTTGATAGAGCGCGGCCTTCCGAATACTTGATTCGAAGCCAAATCCTCAAGCATCGCCTTAATCGGTGCCATTCCGGTACCAGTAGCTAGAAAAATTAAATCAAGCCCTTCTATGCTACGTAAAAAAAAGGTGCCTTTAGGGCCATTTATTCTTAGTAAATCATTGCTTTTTGCCTGTTCAAACCAATACTGGCTCATCCCCCCCCCTACTACCCTGCGAATATGTAGCTCAATTTCGCCCTTGGATGATGCCTTGTTGGCAAGGGAGTAGCTACGGCGCATGCCTAGTGGGGCTATAACGTCAATATGCTGTCCTGCACGATAAGAGAACGAAGCGCCTGGAGGTAATCGAAGGGACACCTTCATAACATCAGGACTCAAGTCTTCGAGACAGCTAATCCTACAGGGGAATGTTTTGGGCTTTTCCAATGGGTAATCAGATAAATCTTCTGCATCTATTTTTATACTTCCAATAGGGGTCCGAGCGCAGCTCAAAATCCATCCTGCATCTATTTCGGCGGAAGAAAGACCATTTTCTTGCAAGATGCTCTGGGTTTTCCCGCTAATTATGCGAGCCCGACAGGAGCCGCAACGACCTGTTTTACAACTGTGTTCCAGCAAGATCCCCGCCTCAAGTGCTGCATCTAAAATTAATTGCCCCTCTTCACACTTAAAAAATTTCCCACTCTTCAGTTGAACTTGGCTCATCTGCTAGTTTTTACCTCAAAAAAACAGAGTACACAAAGAATGCGGCATTGACCAAAGCAATATAGGCAACTGTCAACCGGTAACGACTTCTCGAAAGCAATAAGGCAAGAATCCATACGACATTAAAAACATATAAAATTCTCAAAAGGCCTTCGCCGGAATTATTAATTATCCCCATAATAAATGCAACAAAAACTCCAGATATTAATGCCATATAAATACAGAAAGTATTGTTGATATATTTATCGAAAATACCACTTCCAGCCTCTTTATTTGAAAGATAATGATTTATTATGAAAAATAAAATAGTAATAGGTGAGATTGCTAAAAAACGGTAAGTATTTAATTTTGAATACGCGTTCAAGCCTCGATATGCGCTAGAAAGCTCAATCAAATAAATTACAATAAACCCAATAAATACCCAGTAAATATTGAAACGCAACTCTATATTTTTTAGAGCTAAAAATGCTGGGATCAAAAAAACTCCTAGCACCACAGTAGAAAAAGAATGAAGGAAGTAAGAAATTCCAAGAAGGGCCAAAGGAATAGCAAGGCGATTAGTTGTCAAGAAAAGGGATATTGCAAAAGTAGCAAGGCTAATTGCTACCCCAGCCCTCACTCTAATAAGATAGAACTCTATAAAAAATTCAATTGACACTAATATTACAAGTAATTGAAAAATATTGAATTTTTCATTCTTATAAAATTTCTTTTTTAATATTAAAACAGAAACCCAAAAAAGAGAAGTAGACAATAAATATAAAGCGACTCGAAATTCCCCATAATTCAATCCAAGAAATTTAAAAAAGCGATTTATAAAAATATAAACTGGGCCCCAATTTATATTTGGTATAAAATCCCACTCCTCGTACATAACGCGGTAGGCTTCATAGTCCGGAAAATTTTTGACTACTGGCATGGCATTTACTAACGCCATTATAAGCATTAATCCTAAAATGAGCTCAATTGGGCCTGGATGTTTTCGTCTAAGATATTCATTAATTTTTTGCAGTAAACTCATTCATTTAATATTTCTATTTTATAAAGTATCAATGTCAATTATTATCCATTTGCAGGGTGGCCTAGGAAATCAACTTTTCCAGTATGCCACTGCAAAAGCAATTTCAGAGTCTTATCAGGTCAATTTACTTCTTGATGATTCCTGGTTTTATCAAACTTTTACTGATATTACCGCAAGGCCTTTTTTACTTCATAACCTTCAAGTTTTTGAGACGAGGGTTACACATAGAAACCTGTCCTCCAGCAATAAATATCTTAATAAAATAAATCTTCTTCTGCCTCGTCTTAATGAAGTTGTTATCAATTGCCCAAAACCTTTTAAATTTGAAGATAAACTATTTTGTCGAGAAATCAATCCCGCTAAAAATTATTATTTAATTGGATATCTGCAATCATTTCGATATTTTGAAAATATTCGCAACTCACTTCTGGTCAGCTTTCAACCGAAACTTCCCCTGAGTCCCCACTACACCTCTTACTTAGAAAATATTCAGCAGAGTAACTCGATCATGCTCCATATTCGAAGATCTGACTATGTGTCCCTCAAAACCGCAAGTACCTATCATGGGGCGCTCAGCCTATCTTATTATCTTAATTGTATGGGGCAAATGATTCAAAGGCACCCTGCCAGCCATTTCTTCATTTTTTCTGATGATGCCGAATGGGCAAAGAGCCATTTACCGAAAACATACCGGCTAACTTTTATAGAAATAGAGAATCGGGCAACATCTGTTGTGGATGAGCTTTATCTGATGTCGCAATGCCACCACCACATTATTGCAAATAGCTCTCTTAGTTGGTGGGGCGCTTGGCTGAGTGAGGCCAATGAAAAGCAAACAATATTGACTCCAAATCGATGGCTGAGTAAAAAAAATATTGATTTAAGTGACCTATTACCCGCTACATGGGAGCGAAATAGCGACTAGTAATAATTAAATTCGTACTAAATTCTCCACGAACTAAAAGACGATTTTTTTATCCGCTAAAAATTCCAGATACGTCCTTTTTAAACCATTGTTTAAATCAACTGTAGCACTCCACCCCAAGCTAGTTAAAAGACTTGAGTCCATCCACTTTCTGGGTGCACCATCAGGTTTGGTAGGATCATAGCTGATAGCGCCTTGATAACCGATTGCTTTTGCTACGGCATGTGCTAATTCATTAATGGTCACGTCACTTCCAAAGCCTACATTAATATGGCTTTGCATGGGCTGTGTTTGGCTATCGTAGGCAATCTTATTTAAGTCCATTACAAACACGGATGCGGCAGCCATATCATCTACGTAGAGGAACTCTCTTTTAGGACTGCCCGTTCCCCAGATAACTACTTCAGGAGCATTGGCTACTTTAGCTTCATGAAAGCGCCTAATCAGGGCCGGTATCACATGGCTATTCTCGGGATGGTAGTTATCGCCCGGGCCATATAGGTTAGTTGGCATGACGGAGCGGTAATCAATCCCGTGGGACTGTCCGTACTGGCGGTTGTAACTCTCGCACATTTTTATGCCAGCAATCTTGGCAATCGCATAAGGCTCATTAGTCGGCTCTAACTTGCCCGTGAGCAGCGTATCTTCTCTCATGGGTTGAGGAGCAATCTTGGGATAAATGCAACTAGAACCCAAGAACAAAAGCTTTTTAACGCCACTAATAAAAGCCTGATGGATCACATTGTTTTGCATCATGAGATTTTGATAAATGAACTCGGCCGGGAAGGTATTGTTGGCATGGATACCGCCTACTTTGGCAGCAGCTAAATAGACTTGGTCTGGCTTTTCTAGCTCAAAAAAGTTCTGTACAGCAACTTGGTTGGTGAGATCAAGTTGGGCATGGGTTCGGGTAACGAGATTGCTAAAACCCTTGTCCTTGAGATTACGGACGATGGCAGAGCCAACCATTCCACGATGGCCGGCTACATAGATCTTTTGATTCAAATCAGTCACGCTAGGTTAATTCTCTTTGCCAACGGAGACAGCATAACCATGCTGATAAAGTAGGGCGTGCTGGCGGGCTTTATCTAAATCGTTCGCCACCATCTCCACAATCATCTGATCAAGGGTTATTTCAGGAACCCAGCCCAGCTTTTCTTTAGCCTTAGTTGGATCGCCCAAGAGAGTTTCCACTTCAGTAGGACGGTAATAGCGTGGATCAATTTGAACAATCACATCGCCCACTTTTAACGCAGGGGCTTTATCACCCTCAATGGAAGCCACAATGGCTTTTTCATTTTCATCTTTGCCTTCAAACTTGAGGGTGATACCCAGCTGTTTGGCACTGCGGGTGATAAATTCGCGCACAGTAAACTGCACTCCAGTGGCAATCACAAAATCCTCTGGCTTATCTTGTTGGAGCATCAGCCATTGCATATGCACATAGTCTTTAGCATGACCCCAATCGCGCAGCGCATCGATATTCCCCATGAATAAACACTTCTCTAAACCCTGTGCAATGTTTGCCAAACCACGAGTCACCTTACGCGTGACAAAGGTTTCGCCACGACGCTTAGATTCATGATTAAAGA
>Ga0208872_1000958_pt1 | contig 18986 bp, 13 predicted proteins | sample CryBogCBH12Aug08_FD_185508 | JGI IMG/M metagenome (GOLD analysis project Ga0208872, IMG submission 185508) | Freshwater microbial communities from Crystal Bog, Wisconsin, USA - CBH12Aug08 (SPAdes) | ecosystem: Environmental > Aquatic > Freshwater > Lake | place: Crystal Bog, Wisconsin, USA...
CGACCAAGTTTATGCTCAGGTAGCCACCAGATTGAATTTGGATGGCGGAACTTGACAGGTCGAAGTTATAGCCGTCCACCTGCCAAAAACCCGTGATGGGAGTTGCGGTGGTGAACGACCAGATTTGAGCGGTCAGGTTGACGGAGTCATACTGGTTCATGATGCCGTCGGTGACGAAAGTGCCGGACAGGCTGTTGACCACCACCGAGTCCCAAGCCACGGCTTTGGTGGCGGTGTCGGCTGAACCGGAGTCAACGGTCATGTTGCCGGAAAGTTGAATGCTGCCGTTGATGTAATCGGCTTGGGCGAGTAGCGTCGCCGATCCGATGGCGACAGTTAGCAGTAATTTTTTCATAGTTTGTTTTTTTTCATCACCCGTTTTCCCACTCCTGATGAATCGAACGAACACAACCCGGCAACGGTGCTCGAACTACGGTTATGAAACTTTTTCGCACGACCTATTGCGTAATCAGCAGAATCAATGCCAGCGCTAAAACCGCGCTTTTCTTGGCCATTGCTTCGCGGGTGAAGACGAGTGTGTCTTATTTTTGGAAGAGCCTGTCCCGTTTTTAGACAACCACCGGCGAACCGGTGGCGAGCTGTTTTGTTCCCGCCGGTTGCCTCTTTCTCCGTGCGGGAAGGAACAACTTAAACCTGTATTCCGCAGTTAGGTTGATCCGCCGATGGCACAGATTTCCGCCGATGAAGGGATTTTATTCAGGTTTGCACAACCGATTTAGATTCACCCGGAAGGTGAAAGCGATTTTCTTTATTAAACCCCTCAAAATCTGTGTCATCAGCGTAATCTGCGGCTGCAACTGCGCTGCGGGTTTTACTTCGCTGCCTTGGCGTCCTTCGCGCGACTCGCCCGGTTGCAACGGAATGGATTTGGATAGGGTGGCGCGCCTCGCGCGGCGAGGCGCGTCGGGTCGCAGCGCGACCCAACCCACCGGATTACTGGCCAGCTCACTTACCGGTGGCAATCGGACTTAACGCAGCTTTCCCGGCCAAGTGGCGCGGGCTTTGGCTGGTGCGGCGTTATTGGTGGCGACGGTCGCCGGCGGGGGCAGCGCGTTGGTGGCGGGCGCGTTGGTGGCGGGCGCGTTCGTGAACGGGTTCGCCACCGGCACGGCGTTGGTGGTGGCATCTTCATCCGGCGGTGGCACAAAGAAACCGTCGTATTGCTGCGTATTCTTGAATTCCTTCTGCTCGCGTTTGCGCTGCACGTCAATCAACTTGCGCTCCTCGGCGGATTCTTCGGCGGCGGCTTGGGAGATGCCCGGCAAGCGCTGTTTTTCTTTGACGGTTTGTTTGGCGGCCAGTTCCGGCGTGCCCAAAACGGTAGGCCGCATCAGCACAATCAGTTCCTCGCGATTTTTGGAATCACTGCGCTGTTTGAACAGGTTGCCCAGCAGCGGAATATCCGACAAAAATGGAATGCCGGACTGGCTGTGGTTTTTGTCAGACTTGATAAAGCCGCCGAGCATCACGGTATCTTTGTCGCGAACGGTGATGGTGGTGTTGAGCGTGCGCTTAATGGTGTTCGGAATATCACCCACGTTGTCAATGTGAGTGGTGCCATTGAGATCATCAATTTCCTGCTGGATTTGCATGGTAACGGCACCTTCGGGATTGATGAATGGCGTCACATCCAGTTCCACGCCGACGGACAACTGCGAGTAGGAAGAGGAATTGCCATAGGTGCTGCCGTAGGTGTTTCCGGTAACGTAAGGAACGGTGTCGCCGACAAAGAATTGTGCCGGTTGCGCCTGTGAAGTTTGAATGCGCGGCCGTTGGATGATGCTGGCGTGGCTGTCCGACTGTGCCGCGTTTACTGCGACATCCCACGTCGGGCCAATGTTTCCGAAATAACTGAAGCCGCTGCCAAGATTGTTGGCAAAACTGCTGCTGGAAGCATTGGTGCCGAGAGTTTGGTTGGCAAAATTATAGAATGACTGACCGTTATTTGCTCCGCCAGCACCGGCAACGGTATTGACGATGTTGGTTGAATTATTTTGGTTCCAGAATGTCTTTGGATTTTGCGCCGCTGACACGCCAAAACTAAACTTATCTCCCAAGGTGTAATCAATGATGAGTGCCTCGACCAGCACCTGCGCCAGCGGCACGTCCAGCTTGGCGATGATGCCTTTGATGACTTCCATGTCTGGCCGCGTGGCGTAAATCAGGAGCGTGCTGCTGCTTAAATTGGGAATGATTTTCGTCTGGCCGAACAGCACGATTTGGTCCTGCGTGCCGCTGCCGGTGCCGCTGCCACCGCCGGCGCGGTTGATAATGTTGTTCAAACGCGAGGCAAACGTGCTGCCGGTGGTGGGCGTGCCGTTGGCGGTCGCGCCACCGGTGGTGGTGCCAAGACTGCGGTTGCCAAACGCAGTGGAGCTGCTGCCATTATAACTGCTAGTGCCACTGCCGATGCCGCCCATGCTACTCATTCCGCTGCCGTAACTGCTGCCACCGTAACTACCGCCACCACCACCGAGGCCACCGGTGATGCCGCCACCGCGCACTCCGCTAATTGGCGAGGGCGCGGCGCTGCTGCCGATGCTCACGGTTGCGCCACCGCTGCCGCTCAAGCTGTTCAACGCGCTGGCGATGTCGTCCACTTTCGCGTAGCGAATCGGGATGACTTCGGAGATGTATTCCGCCGGCACGTCCACGTCAATCTGCTCAATCATTTCCAACATGCGCTTGACGTTTTCCGCGTAGTCGCGGATGACGAGGATGCGGTTGCTGTCAATGGCGAGAATGGAGTTCGCCAGTTTGGAGAATGGCTGGATGACGGGAATCATTTCGCTGGGCTTGACGAATTTTAACTGGGCGATGTGCGTGACGTAGGTGCCGAGGTTCGGCAGATTCGTGGAACCGGAGCGGTCCACCTCGCCACCGGCAGTGCCGGCCTGGTCGGAAGCCAGCACCTTCACAAACTTGTCACCGATGTTGACGAGCGAAATGCCGTTGAGCGCGAGCACCGCCTGCAACGCCTGAATGGCTTCGGACTTGGTCAGCGGCGTCTGGGTTTTCAAAACAATTTTCGCATCCGGCAACGCCGCATGCAACAGCGTCCGGCCGACGAGTTGCGCATAGACTTCCAAAACCTGATTCACATCCACGCCTTGAAAATTGATGGTGCCGGCGGGAATGGTTTCTTCCGACTGCGCCGCCAGCAAAGCCGAAGCGGATTGCGCGAAGGCCGCCGAGGCGGCGGCGGTGGCCCCCGGTGCGCCCGGAGCGCCGGGCAGACTGCCGGGCGGCGTGAAGCGCGGCGGCAGAGCGGCGCCGTTGGTGTTGCGTGGGAACCGGCGCACGGCGGGCATGGTCGGCAGGCCGGGCGGCGGCGTTTGCGCGAGCAGGTCGAGGCCGGCAAGCGCCAGCAACAAGGCGAGAAGGATGGTTTTCATTTTGGCGTGGCGGTGGGAGTTTTCGCGGTGGACGCGGGCTTCAAAGTTTTCTGGTAACTGGCGACGAGCTTGATGTTGGCGTTGAGTCGTTGATGCGGCGGATCGGGCTGGAGTTCCAGATCGCGGACGCGAATCATGGAGTTGCCGGAGCCGAGCTTGTAAAGGAAATCCACGAGCTGCTCGTCGGTGGCGGCGGCGGTGAGGTTCTGAATTTGCTCCACGAAAAATACGTCGTTCGTGCGCGTGAGCTGGCGCGAGGTATTGATGATGGCCACGCTGCTCTGCGCGGATTGCGACTGGATGGCGCGGAGGAAATTAATGGCCTGATCTTCCGGCGCGACGGATTCGCCGGTGTTTTCAAAAGCCTTGACCTGCGCCGTGAGGGCGGGAATCTGCGCGACGGTGGTCTGGTAAAGTTTCAGTTTCCGCTGCGCCGTGTCGCGCCGCTGCTGCCAGTCGCTCCAATCCGAAAAATGCGGCCAGATGAACGCCCAGTTCAGCACCAGAAAAAACACCACCGCCACGCCGATGACGAGTTGGCGTTCCTTCGGGCGCAGTTGGTCGAAATATTTTTTCATCGCGCGTCCGCCTCCGAGTGCAGCAGTTCCAGGCCGAAATTCCAAGTGACGACGCTGCCGCTTTGCCGGTAGGTGAGCTGGCCGCCGGGGTTGTTGGCGGGGTCAAACACCAGTTGGCCGTTCAGCTTCGCCTTCCGCACGCCGTCGTAAAAGCCGTCAGTGATGAGGCTGATTTGGTCAGCCGATACCTGGCCGCCGAGCGAAAGCCGTTTGCCATCGGCAAAGCTGAACCGCTGGAGCGTGATGCCCGCCGGCAATTGCTGCGCCACGATTTGCCAGCAATCCAGCGCGGCGTATTTCAACTGCTGCCGTTCCTGCAAGACGCCGAGCCGCGCGCGGAGCTGGAGCGCGTTGGTGTAACTGCCGCTCAAGGCCGTGACCTGGTTTTCAATCTTGCCGGTGGAAAAACCGAGCACCGCCACCGCGCAAAAATAAACCACCAGCGCCGCCGCATACGCTGCGCCGGCATACGCCAGCCCGCGCAGCCACAGCCCTTCCACAAATTGCTGGTGATACCGCGCCGAGAATTCCACCGGCAGCAGGTGGGATTTTCCCAGCGCTGCCGCGCGTTGCGCCGTGCGCGCCGCGAGTGCCGCCGGTGCGGGCGGTTCCACGATTTTCACCGGCTCGCCGAGCGCGGCGTGCAAAACATTTTCCCATTCTGCGGCGTTCACCGGATCGGCGACGAGGTGCCAGGGCGTTACCGCTGGCAACCAGCCTTCGAGTTCGCCCGACCAGGCGAGATGCGCGAGCTGGTCTTTTAATTCCTTCGCGCGGTCGCCAGCCGGTGGCAGCGTGACAAAACTTAAATTCCGCAGCGCGCCCTCGCCCCACCACGCCACCAGCGCGGCGTTCTGCCCGCCGAGCGTCAGCGGAAACAGCCACGCGCCCGCCACCGCTTCGCTTGGGCGCGGCGAGCCGTCCGCTTCCGTCATCACCGCCGCGAGTTGGTCGAGCATCGGCGTCTCCAGCCGGTCGGCGAGAAAGCCGTCTTTTTCCAGCCGGCCGAGAAATTCCTCCACGACGCTGCGCGCGGCGATGACGACGATGACGGTCTGCAAACTTTCCACCGTGCCGTCGGCTTTGGGCGGGCTTTGATGCGTGCCGAAGACGTGCATCGTCCAGACAATCTGCGTGACCGGCAGCGGCGAGATTTTTTCCAACTGCAACTCCACCATCGAGAAGGTTTCCTCGGCGTTGCTCGCCGGCAATTCGATGACGCGGAGAAAAACGTCTTCCACCGGCAACCACGCGACGTTCAGTTTCGGCGACCAAAGCGAGGACCATTGCTTGGCGATGCCGCGCGCCGGCAGTTTTTCCGAGTGCGCCACGCGCTGTTCGCTGCGGAGCACGAAGCCGCCGCCCTTCGCGTCGAACGACCAGACGCGTTTCGCGTCGGGGGCGACGTGCAGGAGGTTGCAGGAGTGCCAGCGCATGGATTAATGGCGAATTGCAAACTGCAAATTGCAAATAAAACCTGTCCGCGAACTTTGCGAACAGATTTGAAGTTTGAAATTTGGAATTTGAAAATTCATTGATTTTATTGGCGCGTGATGAACTGGGTTTTGTCCTCGCCACCGGCCAGCGCTTCCATGTGTTCCTCCATCTGCGTGACGCGCAGCACTTCCTCGATGGTCGTCGTGCCTTCTCGCACTTTTTTCCAGCCGTCGGTGCGCAGCGTGCGCATGCCGTTTTGAATCGCAAGCTGTGCGATGGTGGTGGCGGGCGCGCGGTTCATGATGAGCGGCCGCAGCGCCTCGGTGACGATGAGTAGTTCATAAATGCCTTTGCGGCCTTGGTAGCCCTGACCGCGGCAATGTTCGCAGCCCGCGCCGTGCCAGAATTTCGCCGTGCCGATTTCATCTTCGGGAAAACCGATTTTGCGGAGGTAATCGTGGTTCACCGATTGCTCGGTTTTGCAATGCGGACAAATTGTGCGGATGAGCCGCTGCGCCTGCACGGCTTCCACCGAGGACGCGATGAGGAACGGCTCGATGCCCATGTCCGTCAAGCGCGTGAACGCGCTCGGCGCGTCGTTCGTGTGCAGCGTAGAGAAAACCAAGTGGCCGGTCAGCGACGCGCGGATGGCGATGTCCGCCGTTTCGGAATCGCGGATTTCGCCGACCATCACGACGTTCGGATCCTGGCGCAAAATGTGGCGCAAACCCATCGCGAACGTCAGGCCGATTTCCGGCCGCACGGCGATTTGATTGATGCCTTTGAGTTCGTATTCGACCGGTTCCTCGACGGTGATGATGCGCTTGTGAACGGAATTAATCGCCGAAAGAAACGCGTAGAGCGACGTGGATTTGCCGGAACCGGTCGGGCCGGTGACGAGAAAAATTCCGTGCGGCTTGATGATGATCTCGCGGATGGCGTCCTCTTCCAGCTTCGAGAAACCCAGTTTGTCGAGCGACAGGAAAATTTTTCCGCGCGTCAGCAAGCGCAACGAAACGGATTCGCCGTAAACCGTCGGCACGGTGGAAACGCGGATGTCAATTTCCTCGCCCTTGATGCGCACGTTGATGCGGCCGTCCTGCGGCAGGCGCTTTTCGGAAATGTTCATGCCGCTCATCACCTTGATGCGCGAGATGATGGCCGACTGAAAACGCTTCAGCGTCGGTGGCAGCGGAATTTGGTGGAGAATGCCGTCAATGCGGTTGCGGATGCGCAACTCGTCTTCCTGCGGCTCAAAATGAATATCCGTCGCGCGATCCTTGAACGCTTCCCAGATGATCTGGTTTACGAACTTGATGACGCTGGCCTCCTGATCGCCTTCCGTGATTTCCTTGTCGTAGGCGAGTTCGAGTTCCATCGGTTCGCCTTCGCCCATTTCATCGAGCGTCTCGGCGCCGACGCCGTAATATTTTTTCAGCGCCTTCTCGATTTCGCCGCGCGGCGCGAGGGCAAAACTCACCGGCATCTTCGCGTCGAACCGGACGGCGTTCATCATCGCCGCGTCAAAGGGGTCGCTGACGGCGAGCTGCAACACGCCATTGTTCACGGCGATGGGAATTGCGAAGTATTGAAAGGCAATCTTGGTGGAGATTTTGTTGCGCGCTTCGGTATCCACCGTGAGCTTGGCGAATTCGAGATACGGCCAGCCCAGCGCGGTGGCGAGCCGCTGGGTGAAGACGTCCTCGGCCACGCCGCGTTCGCGCGCCACGAAGGTCAGCAGCGGCTCGGTGGAACCGGCGTCCACCGCCGCGCGCCACGACTTGCGCCAGTCGTCGAACTGCGCCGGTGACGCGTCCGCGACCGTCGCGACGAGATTTCTGACGGGGCTAAAGGCCATTTAGGTTCAAGTTGAACAAACCGAGCTGCGAAAAGTTGCAGAAAATCTGCCGTTTATCAAACTTTCATTCATGCCGGTGGTTGGAACTGCCAGTTTGCCAGCCGCCACATTTCTGCTAGTTTAACGCCGTGAATTTTTTTATCCAACGCAGCGAGCTGCGCGATCTTTATGACAAGGTCGTTGCCGGTGAACGCCTTTCCGAGGCCGACGCGCTGCGGTTGTTTGAAACGAAAGACCTGAATGCGCTCGGTGCCATCGCTGATTTCGTGCGCCAGCGCAAGGTCGGCGACCGCGCCAGCTTCATCATCAACCGCTACATCAACTACTCGAATTACTGCATTTTGTCCTGCCAGTTCTGCTCCTTTGCGCGCAAAAAACGCGACGCCGATGGTTTCGAACTGACCGTGCCACAAATCGTCGAAAAGGCGCGCGAGGCGTTGAAGCTCGGCATCACGGAGCTGCACATCGTCGGTGGTTTGCACCCGTCGCTGCCGTTCAGCTATTACACGGATATGCTGAAGGCATTGAAAAGCCTTGATGGCCGGCTCCAATTGAAATGTTTCACCGCCATCGAAGTTTTGCATCTTGCGTGGCTGGCGAAAAAATCCACCGAACAGACGTTGATTGAATTGAAAGCTGCCGGTCTCGATTCGCTCACCGGTGGCGGCGCGGAAATTTTTCGCAAAGAAGTTCGTTCCGCCATCGCCAAAGGCAAGGAATCCGCCGAAGAGTATTTGGAGGTTCACCGGCAGTGGCACCAGCTCGGTGGCCGCAGCACCTGCACAATGCTTTACGGCCACGTCGAAAATCTCGCCGACCGCGTGGATCATCTGCGGCAATTGCGCGCGTTGCAGGACGAGACCGGTGGTTTTACCGCGCTGATTCCACTCGCGTATCAACCGGAGAACAACGGCATCCCGGTGAAAAATCCACCGACGGGTTTTGATTCGCTTCGCACCATCGCCGTCAGCCGCATCTACCTCGACAACTTTCCGCATATCACGGCGTATTGGGTCGGTCTCGGTCTGAAGCTCGCGCAGGTGGCGTTGAGCTACGGCGCGGACGACATCCACGGCACCATCATCGAAGAGCACATCTTTCACATGGCCGGTGCCACCTCGCCGCAACTCCAGACGGAGGCGGAAATGATTAAAGCCATCCGTGAAGCGGGACGGACACCGGTGCAGCGGAATACTTTTTACGAGCCGATCAAAATTCTATAACACTGGGTTTATGGTTGATGTTTAGCAAAACAATTCAAAGCTAAACACTAACCGCAAAGTCATAGCGTTACGGGTTTGAAGGTCACTGTCACTTTATTGGCGGCGTCATCTACCAGCACCTGAAGATAGCCATGCGTGTTTTGTTGGTGCTCCAAGCGCTTCAATTCAAAGTTGCCGTGATTTCCGAAATACCCCTTGTCGCCATAAAACGGCGCGCCGGCGGTTCCCGCCACAATTTGGTTCAACACATAATTGGTCGGCCAGTCCGGGCTTTTGATGGTCATCCAATCGTAGGCATGGTCATGGCCGGCAAAAAAATATTCGCACCTATAGTTTTTTAGGAGTTCAAGAAACCGGTTCCGTTCTTCAGGAAAACAAGCCATGTTATCGCTGTCGGGATGGCGAGTGCAGGTAAAGGCCATTTCATGCGCCACCACAAAAATATGGCGTATCTGGCGCGTTTTGAGGGTGGTTAAAGTTTTTTCGAATTCCTTCAGGTTGACGCGATGCGCCCGAGCGGGTTGGTATTGATCCAGTGCTATGATAGCGGCTTCCGGATGGCCTGCGGGTGAAAAATAATAACTAAAGCCCGCCTCGCCCGAAAGATAAGAAACTCGCTGGCGGTCAAGCAAGGGCTTGAACGCCGCCAGCCAGATGCGCCCGTCAGTGTCTCCATAGGTTTCGTGATTTCCTCGCACGACATAAGTTGGTATGTCGGTCAATTCGGCATGGATCATTTTTTTCCAGTTTTCAAACTGTTGGGCAAGCGATGTGACTAGTGATTTATTTTCGCCGGCGACCAAATCGCCGCTGAATAGCAGCAACTGAGGATGGGTGTTGTCGGTGGCGATGGCGTGCAGGAGGTTGGTAAAGATGCGTGAGTTAATGCCTGAAGAATCCGTCCCGGTGCTAGTGTCGGTTCGTCCGTCTCCGGTCACCGCAAACGACCAGATTTCGGCGGAGACGACCGGTGCATTAAATAAAATCAAAAGTCTAATTAGGGTGAGAACGGTTCCCATCAGTATTGTTTTCATAAAAATCTTGCTTGTGTATTTCCTTGTAGCCGGCTTATGTCCGCGCGTCAAGCCGTCCCCGTCGCGCGACTTTAGCCGCTGGTGCGTCAGAATTATTGGTGAGACTCGACCTGCTAATACCGTCTCGAAGGCTTAAAACCGGTTCTGATAAGCTGTGTGCGTTATACGAAGGCATTGCTGCTCAGTGCGATATTTACAAAGCCATTGATTCTATTGGCTAAAACTGAAGTGGTGCCGGTGGTGGGACTCGAACCCACACGACGTTTTACGGTCCCAGGATTTTAAGTCCTGTGCGTCTGCCATTTCGCCACACCGGCGGCCCAATGTTTACTGGGGGATTGTGATTTCGACGACCGCGCCAACTTGACTTGTGACACTGTTGCAGCATGCAAGCCAGTGTCAGCCAGCGCCCGGGTCAAGGTCAGGTCAAACATGCTCGTCATGCGGGCAGTTTCGCAAAAGTTCTCGACGGGCGCAAGCAACCGATGCGCGGCTTGTGTGTTCGCAATGGTCGTTGCTATGAACGGGGGATGGAAATTAAACAGGTGAAAGCCGTCCAGGTGCAGACGATTGTCTCCCTGCGAGTGGAGGAAAAATTAAAGATTATGGCGGAGGAATTGGAGCCGTTGGGATTGATGTATCTGCTCCGGGCCGGGGTGTTGTTCTGCGGTGGCGGCGCACGAATGACGAATATTACCACGCTGGCGGAGATAGTCTTTCAGATGAAGTGCGAGGTGGGCCACGCCAACGGGGTCAGCGGTCTATCCAAAACATTGGATGAACCGGAATTCGCGACGGCCATCGGTCTGGTCAAATACGGCGCGATGCAACAACGCCAGTCGTCGGCCAACCTCCCCTGGTGGCTCCGCCTTTGGGTCTGGTTAAAAAATCTGACCGGGTTTGGCGGTTAAACCGGGCCAGTTCACCGGGTTTGATTTAAATGGGAGTGCTGTGGCTGCGCAGGTTGAAGGTGAAGCTAGAAAAACAAAACTCAAGTGCTTACAAAATCCTGATGCAACCGGGCGTAAACCCCGGCTTGTTGTATCAGTATCTCATGCGTCCCACGCTCCACAATCCGGCCTTGTTCCAACACCAGCACCAAGTCCGCCTTGCGAATCGTGCTTAACCGGTGCGCCACAATGAAAGCCGTCCGGCCGCGCAGCAAAATCTCCAACGCTTTTTGTAATCTCGCTTCAGTGACGGAATCAATCGCACTGGTCGCCTCGTCGAGCACGACGATGCGGGGATTGACCAGCATGGCGCGGGCGAAACAAATCAATTGGCGCTGGCCAAAGGAATGCGACGTGCCGCGCTCGGCCACGCGGGTGTGAAGTCCCTGCGGCAGCGCTTCCAGCAGGTCGGGGTAATCGAGCGTTTTCAGGCAGGCGAGCACTTCGGCTTCCGTCGCTTCGGGGCGGGCGAAGCGAATGTTGTCCAGCACCGAGCCAGAAAATAGAAAATTATTTTGCTGCACGCTGCCCATCTGCGAGCGGAGCGAATCGCTGGTGACGGTGTTCAAGTCGAAGTGGTCTACGAGCACGCGGCCGGTGGTTGGGAGATAAAATTTTTGAAGCAAGCCAACCAAAGTGGTTTTACCGCTGCCGGTGTGGCCCACCAGAGCGACGGTCTGCCCCGGTGCAGCTACAAATGAAATGTCCTTGAGCACACGCCGCCCCGGCAGGTATTCAAAATTAACGGCTTGAAATTCCACGCTGCCCTGAATGGCTGGCAGCGGCTTTGCTGCTGCCGCGTCCTGCCAGACTGGTGGTTGATCCAGCATCCGAAATAATCGTTCCGCACCGGCCATCGCCATCAGCGCCTGATTCAATTGATTGCCGATGACCTGGACCGGTTCAAAAAACAAATTGGCCAAAAAGAAGAACATCACCAGATCACCCACGTCCATATGCAGCCAGCCGTGCCAGCGCAGCGCGCCGAACGCGCCGAGCAGCGCCATGGCGCCCATAAAAACCTGGCTCTTCAATTGCAGCAGCGGCACGAAGACCGCCGAGGCTTGGGCGGCATCCACGTTATTTTCGCCGTGCGTATCAATGAGTTTTTGGAAGAAGTCGGCGTTCACTTTGTGCCGGACAAAAGCCTGCGTCACGCGGATGCCGCTCACGGATTCGGCCAGCGTGGACGAGACACGGCTCCACGATTCCTGCACTTTGCGCAGGCGGCGGCTGGTTTCCTGCCGGAATTTTTCATTCACCACCCAGATGAGCGGCGCTAGAGCGACCATCAGCGAAAAAAGTTTCCAGTCATACCAGGCCATCAGCACCGCCGCGACCACCATGTGCAAGCCCTGCACCACCAGCACGAAAACCACGTCCTGCACGCCGGCGCGCACGCTGTCAATATCCGAGGTCATCCGGCTGATGATGCGGCCGAACTTGGTGGTGTGGTAAAACGCCATCGGCATCGTCATCAGTTTGCGGAACAAATCCAATCGCATGTCGTGAACCACCGCCTCGCCGAGTTCGAGGGCAAACCGCTGGCGGAAATGAAACGTCACGATGGTAAACAGCGCCAACGCAAAATAACCGGCCGCCGCCCAGTAAATTCCCGGCAAATCACGGTTCGCAATCGGGCCGTTGATGGTGCGGCCAATCAGCCACGCCAGCGCGGGCAGTTGCAAGCCGCGCACAAATGTCAGCACGAAAAGCCAGTTGCGTTTCGCGGCGTAAGGCTTGGTGTAGCCCAAAATCCGGCGGATGAGTTTCGCTTGCAGCGGTGCCTTGTCCGCTTCGCGCTCCTCGTGCGGATTGTAATAGGTGATCGCTTCGCGGCTGGAATAGGCTCCCTTCACGGCCTTGTTCGCTGGCAATTTATCATTCGGCGACGTGTTCATTTGTTTGCCACGCTCCTTCCGGGATCGTCCAGATCCATGATCTGCAATTCAGCGGTGTCGTGATACGGACCCGGTCGGGAAACCAATTCTTCGTGCGTGCCCGATTGCGTCAGTCGTCCGTCTTCCAACACGAGAATTATATCCGCCTGGCGCAACAAATTCAGCCGACCGGAAACGATGAAGGTCGTGCGGCCCGCCATTGCCTCGCGCAAAGCGGAGACGATTTCATTTTCCGTCCGCGCGTCCACCGACGCCGTTGGATCGTCTAAAATCAGGATGGGCGGTTGCATTAACAACGCCCGTGCCAGTGCCAACCGTTGGCGTTGACCGCCGGACAAATCCACGCCGGATTCGCCGAGCACTGTTTCGTAACCGTGCGGCAGTGCCAGGATGAATTCATGCGCCGACGCGATGCGCGCCGCGCGTTCGATTTGTTCCATCGTGGCCTGCGGATGGCCGAAGGCGATGTTCGCCGCCACCGTGTTCGAGAATAAAAAACTTTCCTGATAGACAATTCCAATCTGTCGCCGGAACGCGTCCAGATCCAGTTCCCGCAAATCTTTTCCATCGGCCAGAATCCGGCCGGCCACCGGATCGTAAAAGCGCGGTAGCAAACTCAGCAGCGAACTTTTACCGGAGCCGGTCAGGCCAAAAATGCCGATGACTTGTCCCGGCTTGGCCGTGAAAGAAACATCCGTCAGCACCGGTTGATTGGCGTGATAACCAAAGGTCACGTTTTCAAAAACCATCCGCCCAGTGAGTTGGCCCGGCTTGATGGCACCCGGACGGCTTTGCACCGCGATGGGCGTGTCCAGCACTTCAAATACGCGCCGCGCCGCTGCCAGACTTTGTTGCACCGAGTTGGCGATGGTGGAGATGTTTGCCACCTGCGCCGTGAACTGCTGGAGCAAGCCGGCGAAGACCAGCATCCCGCCGCCCAGCGGAATTTTTCCCTGCACATACAGCCAGCCGCCGAAGGCAAACAAAATCACCAGGCTCAATTGCGACAGCATTTGCGTGCCCGGTGTGAAGATGGATAAATCCCAAAAAATCCGTCGCTGCTGTGCGGATACCTGCACGTTGGCTTCTTCAAAACGCCGGATCTGATTTGCCTCGGTCGCAAAACCTTTCACGGTCTGCACCCCGCGCACGCTTTCGCTGAACAACAAAATCAGGTTGTCGGTCAGTTCGCGGTTTCGCAAATAGCCTGGTCGCAAACGCGCGGAATAAAAATGCGCCAGCCACGCCAGCGGCAGCGAGACGGACAAACAGGCGAGCGTCAACACCGGCTGGATGCGCCACATGAAAAAGGCGTAGGCGGCCAGCGTCAGCACCAAATTGATTCCCTGCAACAAAACGCCGTCCACAAACAGCCGCGTGTTTTGCACGTCGCCGGTTACGCGGTTGAAAATGGAATTGGAACCGTGCTGGTCGAAGAAGCTGAAACTCAGCCGCTGCAATTTGGCGTAAAGCTGGGCACGGAGCGCGGGCACAATTTCGCCCTGGCTCAACCGCGCCGTGATCATGTTGTAAAAATAAGTGAGTAACGCGCGCAGGATGGCCAACCCGACAATCGCCAGCGCCAAAGCGGTGACAATCTGCAGCGCCGACCAGCCTGTCGGCGGGTGCCAGCCAAACGGATAAGCCGGTGGTGGCAGCTTCGGGTCGAGCGCGAAACGGATGACGTCAATCGCCAATCCCAGCCATTTGAGTCCGGCGATGCCCAGCAGCAACAGTAGCAAACTCAACACCAGCGACCACAGGCAATCCGCGCGAAACGACCATGCCAGCGCGCAGAGCCGCCGAACCAGTTTGCCAGTGGCATATTGCTTTTCAGCCGACGAGCTTGGAAATGTTCCAGACCTTTTCAGAACGAATAGAATGCCCGAATTACAAAATATTTCAAATCAGGGTGTTGATAATTTGCACGCCGCCTCAATAAAACGATAACTGTTCCTCACACCAAGGACCGAGTGTTCTGGCTGTTCACAGGCTGTTTTAAGCATTTGCCGGAGCGCAGCGGCTTTGCCATCACCAAAGGCCAACCGTTCAATGCCACCGGTGATACCGGTAATAGCCGCCGTAGTGGTAAGGCTCCCATGGCCACGGGGCAACAGACACATACGGGTAAACATTGGGAACTTGCTCAACCGTGGTGGTGGTTTGCGCAGGAGCTTTGTTCACCGAGTTGATCAAGGCGTTGAGCACTGCGTCACTGGCACCGGCATTCTTGAGCGCGATGATCTGGTCGGTCGTCAAGGCATAGCGCACGGTGGAGTTCTGAATCTGATTCACGATGACCGATTCACTGACATTGGCCTGAACCATCGCCTGAACCTCGGCGACGGAGAGTTCGTGGTTGGGTGGCGGCGTAGTGACTGTATACGTCCGGGTGACGCATCCCGTCAGTAGTAGGCCCGCCAGCGGCAGGAGATATTTCATTTTCATCGTTTCCAATGGTAGCGCAATTTGACCTTCCAAGCATACCGGTGTCGAATAAGCACAGCCTCCTCTCCACTTCCTCACCGCAACAATTTTGTGTGCTGTTTAAGCCATCGCTCGGCCGCTGGATAATTGGGACAGAGCCGCTCCACTTCCTGCCAGAATTTATCGGAATGATTCATCTGCCGCCGATGAGCCAATTCGTGCAGGCAAATGTAGTCTTGCACAAAAGCCGGGGTCATCACCAACCGCCAGTTCAAGGAGATCGTTCCCCGCCGCGAGCAGGATCCCCAGCGGGTGCGCTGGTTCCGAACTGAGACCCGCGCCACCGCGATACCATTAAGCCGGGCCAGTTCCATGACCCGTGCCGGCAGTTCCTGCTGCGCCAGCTTACGCAGATGTTTTTGGATGGCCGGTTTTAAATCCACCGTTGGGTCGGAAACTTTGATCTGTTCGGTGCCAAAACAAATTTGGTTGCTCTGCGCCTTGAGGCGAACCCTTTCACCCCGGAAAAGAATCTCCGTTCCAACCTCCCAACGCATTGGTGCTTTCGGTTGTTGGGCGAGCCGGTGAAATTGCTGCTCCAGCCAGCCGATATTCCGGGAAACAAACGCTTTTGCCGCTGAAAGCGAACCGCGCCGGGGAATGGTGACGCGGGCGATGCCGTCGGCTTGCAAGCGCAACAGATAACGCCGCGCGCGGGGATGCGGCACAAACAATAAAGGCACGGAGCGGGAACCGACTTGAAGTGTGTCCGTTGGGAGTTTGCTCGGTCCGGGTTTTAGTCTAAATAGACGACTGAACATTTTAATAAAGTCGTCTATTCGCCAATGATTTTGACCAGCACTCGCTTGCGCCGATTCCCGTCGAATTCCCCATAAAATATTTGTTCCCACGGGCCAAAATCCAGTTTGCCCTGGGTAATGGCGACGACCACCTCGCGCCCCATGACCTGCCGTTTAAGGTGGGCATCGGCATTGTCCTCGCCCGTGAGATTGTGCTGATAATTTCGGGTCGGCGCGTGGGGTGCCAGTTTTTCCAGCCACACTTCGTAATCATGCAACAAACCACTCTCGGCGTCGTTGATGAATACACTGGCGGTGATGTGCATGGCGTTTACCAAACACAGGCCTTCTTTCACTCCGCTTTTACGAACCAAATCCTCAATGGTTGCCGTGATGTTGACAAAACCTCGCCGCCCTTGGACCTCAAACCAAAGTTGTTCCGTCAAAGATTTCATGCCGCGCATTTTGCATTTCCCGGTGGTTTTGGCAACCGGATATGAGCGCTGTAGTCGCGCGGATTGACGATGATCACACCTCGCTAGGATTCCTTTGTCAGAACTTTTTCGAGCAATTGATTGAGCCGGGTCAGCATGGCCCGCGGGTCTTCGAGCAGGCCGGCAGCAACTCGCGCGTTGTCCAAAATCTGCTCCGCCACGCTGCCCGCCAAACTGCTGTCCTTTTGCCGGATGGCTTCCAACCGCGTCACAAGCGGATGGGTGGGATTGATCTCCAAGTCGTGTGTCACCGGTGCATCCGGTGCGGCATCCTGTTTCATGGCCTTCATCATGCGACGCATGCTCGCGGTCATGAACTTGTCCGCGTCCACCACCACCGCCGGGCTGTCCACCAGCCGTTTGGAGACCCGCACTTCGCCCACTTTGTCGCCGAGGGTTTGTTTGATCCACTGAGCAAGGGCTTTGGCCGCTTCTTCCGACAATGCGCCTTCTTTCTTCGGCTCGCTCAAATCCAGTTCCGCTTTTTCCGCCAGCTTGATGGTTTTGCCTTCGAACGTGTGCAGGTGCTCAATTACAAACTCATCCCACGGATCGTAGAGGAAGAGCACTTCAAACTTCCGCTCGCGGAACACCTCGAAATACGGGCTGGCTTCCGCCGCCGCCCGATTCTGGGTCAGTAGACAATAAATCTCTTTCTGTTCCGATGGCATCCGTTTCACATAATCCGCCAGCGACGTGAGTTTGCCTTTGTCGAGCGTGGAAGATTCAAAGCGCAATAATTTGCCCAGCGCCTCCTTGTGCGTGAAATCGGTGACGACGCCTTCTTTCAAGAACCGTTGGTATTCCGTGTAAAACTTTCCGTAGGCCTCCGCTTCTTTCTCGGATTGTTCGTCGAGGAACTTCAGGAACCGGCTTGTCAGCACCTTGTTCAGCTTCTGCATCAGCGACGTGTCTTGCATCGTCTCGCGGGAGATGTTGAGCGGCAGATCTTCGCTGTCCACCACGCCTTTGAGGAAGCGCAGCCATTCGGGGAAAAGTCCCTTGGCCTTGGCCTGAATAAGAACTTTCCGGCAATACAGATTCACTTCCGAATCAATCCGGCCCATGCCGAGCGTTTCAAAATTGCGCGGTGGCACGAAGAGCAGCGACTGGATAGCCAGCGGCGCGTCCGCGTTGAAATGCAGCCGGAACAGCGGCTTGTCATGATCGTGGCCGACGAAAGTGTAAAACTCGTTGTATTCCTCCTCCTTGATCTCGTTTTTGTTCCGCGCCCAGATGGCTTGCACGGTGTTCAGCCGCTTGCTGTTCAGTTCAATCGGGAAGGGCACAAAGCTGGAATACCGCTGGATGATGCGTTCGACGGTGCTCGCCTGCGCAAAGTCCTTGGCGTCGTCCTTGAGTTCCAACGTGATCTTGGTGCCGCGCGGCAGATCGGCGGCGGGAGCTAACTCGTAGCCGCCCATGCCTTCGCTGATCCATTGCCAACCTTGTTCTTTCGGCACAAAAGAGCGGCTCGAGACAATCACTTTTTTTGCGACCATGAAGGCCGAATAAAATCCCACCCCGAACTGCCCGATCAGGCCCACATCCGGCTTCTTGTCCTCGGCGAGTTGCTTGAGGAAGGCCTTGGTGCCGGAATGGGCAATGGTGCCGAGGTTCTCGACCAGTTCACCGCGGGTCATGCCCAGCCCGGTGTCAGTGATGGTAATCGTGCCGGCTTTGTCGTCGGTGGTCACGCTGATGGCCGGAGCCGTTTCCGATTGAAAGACGCCGCTGCCCGACGACTGCTTGAAGCGCAGCTTCTCGCACGCATCGGCTGCATTGGAAATCAGCTCGCGCACGAAAATCTCTTTATCGGTGTAAAGCGAATGAATGACGATGTTCAGCAGTTGCTGAATCTCAGCTTGAAAATGATGGGTTTCAGTTTTACTCATAAAATTAAATTCCTAACCAACGGCTGGATTGCCGTCAAGGGCACCGTAACAAAATATCGCCTCCATGTGAATTTAGAATAGCGATTCCTGAACCGGCTTTTCCGGCTATTCTGAACCCCACAACTTCGTTATCATTTCCCGTTGGGGCGTAAACGGGCATTTGACCTTGGGCTGTTTCTGCGATTCATCAATGTGCCGCAATGCCAACTGCGCGCCGGTCATCAGCGCTGTCTTGCCCAGTTTCTGATTCAACTGGTGCGTGGCTTCGTCCAGTGCTCCCCAGCGTTCCTCGTTCGTCCGGCCCCACAAGGTCGGGTGCATGTCCAAGCGTTCCAGATTGAACATCGCAATACGGATTTGGCGAACGGGTCGGTGCTGTTCCTTCATGATCTCCCGGAACATCTGCTCCAACACGGAGTTGATGACCGAGTTCAAAAACTGTGGATGGTTGAAACGGTGACTGGTGCCAACTTCGGTGAAATCCCTGAACCGGACGGCCAGGCTGAACTCCCGCGCCTGCATCTGTTCCCGTCGCAACTGGCCAGTCAGTCGCGTGGACTCGCTCAACATGAAGGTCAGCGCCGCCTCGTAATCATGTTCATCCTGCGGGAGCGTGGTGCTGCTGGAAATGGTCGTGCGGTCTTTGATCTCCAACACTAGCGGTTCGTTCCACTGGCCGTTGGCGAACAGCCACAACTGTTGACCCCAGATGCCGAACTTTTGCTTCAATAACATCGAGGGCAGGGCGGTGACATGGCCGAAGGTGAAGGCACCCAGCGCGGCCAGCGAACGTTGCCGGTTTTCCCCGATGCCCGAAATGTCCGACACTGGCCGGTTTTTTAAAAACTCTTTTTCCTGGCCGGCGGGCACTTCGAGAAAGCCGACACCCTTGGCAGCGTCGGTCGCGAGCTTGGCGAGCTTGGCGGAATTGCCGAGACCGGCGGTCACCGGAAGACGCGTCTCACTCTTGATG
>Ga0208872_1000960_pt1 | contig 18969 bp, 12 predicted proteins | sample CryBogCBH12Aug08_FD_185508 | JGI IMG/M metagenome (GOLD analysis project Ga0208872, IMG submission 185508) | Freshwater microbial communities from Crystal Bog, Wisconsin, USA - CBH12Aug08 (SPAdes) | ecosystem: Environmental > Aquatic > Freshwater > Lake | place: Crystal Bog, Wisconsin, USA...
GAAGTTCCCGCGCCTCCAGGGGGAAGGCAAAACCGGACAGGATTTACAGGATGGACAGGATTTTTTGTGTTTCACTAGCCTTCGGGAGAGCGAGATCAAGACCCCTTCTGTCCCTTCTGTAATTCTTTCAAAAATCCTGTCATCCTGTCAGAAGCCTTGCCCAGGTTCAGGTTTCAGGGGAACCGCGAAAGAGGCGAACGAGGGCGGTTTGATTGGGAACTTGCAGAGCAATGCTCTGCGCTCCGATGCCGGCGGCCCATCGGTGTTCATCTGTGGGCATCTGTGGCCCAAATCCCTGGCCTCCGAGCCGCCGACCGAAATTCTCTTTTCAGCAACCCGCTGCGGTCTTATGCTTTGCACACAAATAACAACGAAGGCTAAACCATGAATCGCATTTATCAGGGCCGCGTCAGCAAGGTAGAAATCCCGAATCCAAGCGACCAGGAAAACCCTTGGCAACTGCTCCCAAATTGGCCAGGTGCCCTCTGGCAGCACCACGAATTGTTTCAGGACGCGGTGAATTATTACACCCTCGGGCTGGCGGCAATGGCGGCAGGTTTGCAACCAGACTCACCAAAAAGCAAAGCCGCGCTGGCATGGCGCGAACAAGTTCGCAGTGCGTGGGTCAAGGCGCGGCGGAAGGCTGCCAATTTTCCCGGGCCACACTCCCGTATAGCAAGATTGTTGTCGGTAAATTCACAAGAATGCGACTCGAGAAAAGCCTTTGATCTGTGCGCGAAGGCGTTGCTCAAGTCGTCTCCGGCTACGGAAGAAGCTTTGGCCAAAGCGTTGCTTCAAATGCTGGATGAAGTAGATCAATCAGACTTGAACCAATTCTGCGTTTCGCGTCTCCCGTGGCTTTGCACTGCGCACGGCAAACTTGATGCAACGCCAAAGAATGTCGCCCAGCAACAAGAGACCCAGATGCTGGCAATCGTGCGAGAGATTCACGAAGCATCCATAACTCAGATTGCTGCCATTGCAACAAGATTGGAACTCGGTTGGTTCGTTACGCAGATGCCCAAAGAGGCCATGACCGGCGCGGAGGCCCACGCCGAAGCCGAACGTTTGTTCAAGTCCGCATCCGCCAAGGTAAAAGACTTGTCCGCTATCGCCGAGAGATTTGCGGAATGTCACAATCGACTCGGCGACAAGCTGGTGCTTCCGCGTTTGGGGCGGAAACCCAAAGGAGCTTATCCGCTGGCTGTCGTTTTCAAGTTGTTACCCGTGCCAGAAACTTGGGAGGCTTTCAAGAGCGTCACCGGCAGTTTTCATAAGAAGGCGTTGAAGCTGAAAGGATTGTCGGCTGAAATCGGCGCTGATTTTATCGCGGAAGCGCGTACGAAATCCGGCCAGCCGGTTTTTGATTATTTCACGAATCGCGCATTTTTTCGCGAGCCGGACAATAACGACCGCGCCGTGTGGTTTGATTTTGATCTCGCAGCATTCATTGAAGCCATCAAAGCACCGCACCGGTATTTCCAAGATGCGCTCACACGCGAAAAAGCTGCGGAGGGTTTGAGAAAGCAAAAGCTGGGGATGGAGGGAGACGGTAGCGGGGTGGACGACGATCATGAAGAAGGCGAAGAAGGCACAGGTGCATTTGGTTTCAAGGGCGATGAACGCATTGCCCTTCTTCGTGAGTTGGTCAGCGATGCGCTTGGATATGTTGCAGAGTCTGAAAATCCCGGAGATGCACCAGAGAGAATTGAATACACCATTCAAGAACGAACATTGCGCGGCTTTGAAGAACTGAAAGAGCAGTGGCAGAAACTGGCAGGCAAGGGACAGGCAACCGAAGCGAAACTTTTGGAAGTCTTGGCGGAACAACAAACCAGGCACCGCGATGATTTCGGCAGCGCCACGCTTTATCGTGAACTCGCCAAGCCCAAGAACCATTCCATCTGGCTCGCTGACGGCACAGAAAAATGGCACGCGCCCGACCCGTTGAAAGCCTGGCGAGCCTACAAGGAACTCTGTTTTGAATTAGCAGACAAAGAGCGGCTGATTCACTTTACGCCAGCGCATCCCGAAAATTCGCCGCGCTATTTCATTGTTCCGAAACAAGGGCGCTTTGGTTCCAACCATCAGTCCGGCCAGCTTGCTTTCACTTGCGGCATGATATTAACCACAGCGCGCGGATATGAAGCAACCGAGGTGCGCATCACTTATTCAGCGCCGCGGCTCCGGCGCGATGAATTGCGCCGGGCTGGCAAGGAGGATTTGGAATCGGTTCCGTGGCTGCAACCCATGATAAAAGCCCTTGGTTTGCCGGAAAATGATGCGCAAGACTTTGCCAATTGCCGCGTCACACTTCAGCCAAGGAAGTTAAAGCCGCAAAATGATTCGGAGGGGGAAGACCATTATAACATCCAACTGACTTTCCCGGTCGAAGTGAACTTGGAAAAACTTATCGCGGGCATTGGCAAAGCCGAGAGATGGAACCGGCAATTCAACCTGCATCCCGATGGTGATATTTTTTACAACGCTTCGCTTCGGTGGCCACATGAGAAGCAACCAGCCAAAGCACCCGAAGCGTGGTATGGAAAGGGAGAGCGGTTCCGCTGCATCGCAACCGATCTCGGCCAGCGAGACGCGGGCGCGTTCGCGCGGCTGATTACGAGTTGCGACGACGACTTTGGGAAAAAACCATCGCGTTTGATCGGAGAAATTAACGGCAAGCCGTGGCGCGCAGCTTTGGAACAATCCGGCTTGTTTCGTTTGTCTGGCGAGGACGCACAGATTTGGCGAGAAATCAGCGAGCGTGACAAGCTAAACCCGGACGATTCTGGTAAGCAGTTCGACTTTCGGCAAGAACTTTGGGGCGAGCGCGGGCGTCCAGCGCACGCTTGGGAAACGGACGACACCGCTGACTTGATGCGGCAGCTTGAAGCCATAGAGAAGGATGCCGATGGAAACGAAAAGTTCGTGCTGCTGCCGGATGGCTGGAATAAAAAACCGACGGAACTCACCTTCCCGGAGCAAAATGACAAACTGCTAATCGCCATGCGACGTTACCAATCTCGCATCGCCCGCCTGCATCGCTGGTGCTGGTTTCTGAAAAGCGAAGACAAGCAGCAGAAGTCTGCGTGGGAAGATATTAGCGAATGCGATGACACGCGGCTGGTGTCCGCCGAACAACGCGCCCGCGCACCAAAACGTGATCCTCGCGTACCAGAGGAACTGCAATCGCAACTCCGCGCCCGGTTGAAACTTGCACCCAAGCTTCTCGAACGAATCGCCCATCGAGTCCTGCCGTTGCGCGGTCGTTCATGGTGCTGGGAAAAGCATCCTGAATCGAACGAGCAGAATACACTCCATCATCTCACGCAAAACGGCCCGCCGCTAGACAGCAAGGAAAAGCCAGTATGGCTGCGTGGCCAGCGGGGGTTGTCTCTGGAGCGTATTGAGCAAATCGAGGAGTTGCGGAAACGATTCCAGTCGTTGAACCAGACGTTACGCCGGGAAATCGGCGGCAAGCCGCCCATTCGACGTGATGAATCCGTTCCCGACCCATGCCCGGATTTGTTGGAAAAGCTGGATAATCTGAAAGACCAGCGCGTCAACCAGACGGCGCACATGATTCTGGCCGCAGCTCTCGGCTTGCAACTTGCACCACCAGCCAAGAACAAAAGAAATTTGCGTCTGGAAAAAGACCAGCATGGCACTTATAGGAAGATTCTCGACCGCACTGACAATTGGATTGGCCCGGCGGATTTCATCATCCTTGAAGACCTCTCACGCTATCGCGCTTCCCAGGGGCGTGCGCCGCGAGAAAACGGACGTCTGATGAAGTGGTGTCATCGCGCCGTGCGGGACAAGTTGAAACAACTTTGCGAAGTCTTCGGACTGCCCGTGCTTGAAACACCCGCCGCCTATTCGTCCCGCTTCTGCTCACGTAGTGGTGTGCCAGGATTCCGTGCAGAAGAAGTCACCGCTGGCTTTACACAAAAAGGTCAATGGGCATGGCTGGCGGCAAAAAAGGATGCAAATGGCAAACCAACCGAGGAAGCCGTCCTGCTCCGACAACTAAATGCCGCACTCGTTGAAGCACAGTCTGTGCTGGAGCATGATTGGGCTGAAAAGAAATGTCCCGGTCTTTGCCCAAAACGCACGCTATTGGTGCCGATTTCCAGCGGGCCGATGTTTGTGCCAATCGCAGACAATGCCCGCGACGCCGACATACAACCGGCAATTGCCCAAGCAGACGTGAATGCCGCAATCAATCTTGCGCTCCGGGCAATTGCTGATCCGAGGTTGTGGACAATTTATCCCCGCCTGCGAACACAACGGGACAAAAAGGATGGTTCGCTCACAGCGCGTGAGAAGCGTAAGTTTGGCGAGAAGAATCCACCCAAGCTGTCAGTTGCCGTTCCCACAAAACCAATCATAGAATCGGCTGACAAGCCAAATTTCTTCGCCGACTTCGCAGGATTAAAACAAATCGCTGAGGGATTGACGGGGGAGAACAAAAGTTTGGATTGGTTGACGAAGGAATGGACGGAAGCAACGCTCGCATCAGACAAAACCACTCCGCCACTGCTTCACAGCAAGAGTTTTTGGGGAACGGTGAAGGCCGCGCAATGGAGGCGAATTAAGGAAATCAACGCGAAGCGCATCGCGGCATGGAAAGACAAGTTAGATCCCATGCCAGATTAACCTATGAGCGAATCCACGTTGCGCACCGACGGTTCTTTGGAAGCCCAACCCCGCATGGGAGTGCGGAACTTGCACAACTTCATCTACTGCCCCCGCCTGTTTTATTTCCAATGGGTGGAAAACATTTTTCAGGAGAACGCGGACACGGTGGCGGGCAGCCATGTTCATCGCAACGTGGATGCGCCGTCCCGGTTGGCAGAGTCCAAGGAGCTTGGTTTGCCAGAAGGCGCAAAGCTCCGCAGCCTGCGCCTGGAAAGCGAAACGCTCGGCCTCATCGGCGTGGTTGACATTGTCGAGGGCGGGCCGGACGGCGCGGAAGTCATAGACTACAAACGCGGCTCGGCCCGGCGCGGCGCCGAAGGCGAACGCGAGGCGAAAGAGCCGGACGCCCTGCAGGTGGCCGCCCACGCCCTGCTCTTGCGCGAACATGGCGTGAACGCCGTTCGCGGCGCGATTTATTACGCGGCGGACAAACGGCGCGTGCCCGTGGAATTTTCCGAGCAGCTTTTTGACCGGGTTCGCAATTCAATTACCGAGGCCCGGAATGTCGCCGGCAGCGGCAAATGCCCCCCGCCCCTGAAAAATGACGCACGATGCCTGTATTGCTCCGCGTATCCCATCTGCCTGCCCAACGAATCCCTTTGGTGGTCGAAACGGCGCAAGCTGACAGAGAGCGACGCGCAGCTTCAGTTTGGTTTCATCGGGCAATCGGATGACGCGGTGAAAAATCAAATTTTGGAGGCGCTGGATTTTGCCGCCGAATCGGGCGGCAAAGAACCGACGTTGCAGCCGCCGAGGCCGGAAGGCGACGATGGCGAGGTGCTGGTGGTGCAGACCCCGGGCGCGCAGATCGGCCAGCGCGGGGATGAATTGCTCGTGAGCGTCAAGGGCGAGGATGTGCGGAAACTGCCCGGCCAGCAGGTGCGGGCGATTTATTGCTATGGCGCGGTGCAAATAACGGCACAGGCGGTTGAGACCTGCCTGGAACTGGGCATTGAGGTTTCCTATTTTTCACCGGCAGGGCGGTTTCTCGGAATGCTTGGCGGATTGCCGGCCAGCGGCGTGGATGCGCGGCGCGGACAGTATCGGCTGTTTGAACTGCCGGGCGTACGCCTGCAACTGGCGCGTGAAGTCATCCGCGCCAAAATCCACAATCAGCGCGTGATGCTGATGCGCAACGGCGAGGTGCCGGATCGCGTGTTGAATTTGATGGCGGGTTTCCGCGACGCCACGGAATCGGCCTGCGACTTGACGGGATTGCTGGGCATCGAAGGCAGCGCGGCGGCACTGTATTTCGAGCAGTTCGATTCCATGCTCAAACAGCATGACGACTGGAAATTTGACTGGCGCGGGCGCAATCGCCGTCCCCCGCGCGACCCGGTGAACGCGCTGCTGTCACTCGGTTATTCCATGCTGGCGAAGGAACTCACAGGCGTTTGTCATTCCGTGGGGCTTGACCCGTTTCTTGGTTTCATGCATCAGCCGCGCTATGGTCGTCCGGCGCTGGCACTGGATTTGATGGAGGAATTCCGCCCGCTCGTTGCGGACAGCGTGGCGATCAGCCTCATCAATCGCGGCGAACTTGGCCCGGAAGACTTCATGGCCAGCGCGAACGGAACTTTTTTAACGGACAAAGGTCGCCGGCCATTTTGGGAGGCGTGGTTTCGCCGGCTCGACACGGAAGTGAGCCACCCGGAATTCAGTTACAAGATGGCCTATCGCCGGATGCTGGAGGTGCAGGCGCGCCAGTTGTGGCGGTTTGTGCGCGGCGAGGCGCAGACCTATCACGGGTTCACCACACGATGAGCCGCATCCGTTATTTGGTAAGCTACGACATCAGCGACCCGAAACGGCTGCGGAAAGTGGCGCGCTCGCTGGAAGGGTTTGGGGTGAGGCTGCAATATTCGGTTTTTGAATGTCCGCTGGACGATTTGCGGCTGGCGAAATTGAAGGCCGAACTTCAGGACTTGTTAAATCACGATGAAGACCAGGTTCTGTTCGTCTCCCTAGGTGCCACTTCAAAAGACGCCAGCCTGATTATTGACGCCATGGGTTTGCCCTACGAAGTCCGTTCGCGGGTGACAATTATTTGATTTTCAGACTTGCAAGTTTTTTAGAAAGGCGTTGAATTAATCCCGGCTACGGCCAACGACCATCAATCTTCCGCCATTGGATTGACATGTTTTTTGAAATCGCGACGACTGCGCCTTTCTGCGGCGAGGAGAAGCGAGCGCGGCAGTGCTGGTGCTCGCTCTCACGGACGCTCGCAAATATAAATCACTCTGATAGTCAAGAGGTTAAGCCTGACTCCAATTTACTTGGAAGAAATATCCAATTGAAAACTGGCAGCACTCGCAAGCTGACAAATAAGCCTCTGCCATTTAATAGGTTGTAGTTAGGCGGGGGGGCCAAGACGCGATTTCAGAAATCTTGAGGCGGTCTCTGGCAACACCGTATTCGTGAACGCGACGAAGGGGGCCAAGACGCGATTTCAGAAATCTTGAGGCGGCCGGAAGGCGTTCAACTGTGAATCGTAATCCAGCTGGGGGCCAAGACGCGATTTCAGAAATCTTGAGGCGGAGGAGATTGAACCGGAACGGGCAACGGGATGCCTGGGGGCCAAGACGCGATTTCAGAAATCTTGAGGCGGTAGTTCCGCGAAGGTTCGCGCCGAAGTGAGGGCGTGGGGGCCAAGACGCGATTTCAGAAATCTTGAGGCGGGGTGAGGGTCAGGCCATCCAGGCGCAGCGGGCGCAGGGGGCCAAGACGCGATTTCAGAAATCTTGAGGCGGATGAACTCCGAAGAAATCCTGATTCGCATGGGTTTGGGGGCCAAGACGCGATTTCAGAAATCTTGAGGCGGGTCACGCGCCTCCGGGGGGGGCGAGATCAAACCCAATCCTGTCCCATCCTGTCATCCTGTCCAAAAATCTTCGCCCGCTTGGTGACTTCGCGCCTTGGTGGTAAAAATCCCCGCGCCAGACAACTGTAACGATAATACATTGCCCTTTTCCCCGGTTTGGGAAATTTTCCCCGCCGCATCAAAATCCGCCGGCATTTTCCCCAATGTTTATGCGGGCATCGTGATTTCTCCCCCACCCGTTCCGCCCCCCCTCCCAAGATTTTTCCCCGCTTCTCGCCAATAAAACCGGCCTCATTTCGTGAGTGCGCGCCCGGCGCGTATCCCTATTTCTTCGCCCGCGCTATTATGAAGGTAAAACCCCAATGCCACCCAGCCACCCGAGAACCGAAATCCGAAAACCGATCCCCGGCGCTTCCCCCGCCAATCAAGGCAATCAAGGCAATCAAGGCAATCAAGGTATTCAAGGTATTCAAGGTCGTCGCCCGGAGCGCGGAGCATTGCTCCGCGAAGTTCCGCTTGGCCAGAAACCGTCCGTCCCGACGGACGCTGCGGCCCTGGGGCCTCGCAGAGCAATGCTCTGCGCTCCGGGGTCTTCGCCCCATCTGTGTGCATCTGTGGCTAAAAAATCCGGCCCCTTTCCCGGGCGGCAGGGCGGGGCGGCGAAAATTCTGTTTTCTTCCGCGCGCTTCTATGGTCATCTGTGGCCATTAAATGATTCATCCGACTGCCATCATTCACCCCCAGGCGCGGCTCGGTGCCGGTGTCCGGGTCGGGCCGTATGCCGTCATTGACGCAGACGTGGAGCTGGGCGAGAACTGCGTGGTTGGCCCGCAGGTGTATTTGACGGGCCACACGAAGATTGGCGCGGCCAACCATTTTCACGCCGGCTGCGTTATCGGCGACGCCCCGCAGGATTTGAAATATCAGGGCGAACCCACGCGCCTGGTCATCGGCGACCACAACGTCTTCCGCGAGCACGTCACGGTTCACCGCTCCAACAAGCTGGCGGAGGACACGGTGATCGGGTCGCATAACCTGCTGATGGCGGGGTCGCATGTGGCGCACAACTGCCGGCTGGGGAACCACATCATCCTGGTCAACGGCGCGCTGCTGGCCGGGCATGTGACGGTGGCGGATCGGGCGTTCATTTCCGGCAACTGCCTGGTGCATCAGTTTGTGCGCGTGGGCACGCTCACGATGATGCGGGGCGGCGCGGCCATCAGCCAGGATTTGCCGCCCTTCACGGTGGCGCGGGGCGAAAACAGGATTTGCGGGCTGAACACGGTCGGCTTGCGCCGGGCGGGGATTTCCGCCGGGGAACGGCTGGAATTGAAGCGGCTGTATCACGCGTTGTTCCGGGGCGGCAAAAATCTGCGGGCGGCGGTGGCGGCGGCGCAGCCGGTTTTTGCGGGCGCGGCGTGCCAAACTCTGCTAGACTTTGTGGCGGCCACCAAACGGGGGGTGTGTTCCGGTAACAAATCCCCGGCCAACGGTGTGGAAGAGGAAATATGAGCTATCAAATCATCGGCCACGACGGACGCACCTACGGCCCCGCCACGGCGGAGCAGGTTCGCGAATGGATTTCCCAGGGGCGGGCAATCCGCCAGACCCCGGTTCTGCCCGCCGGCGCGACCTGCTGGTCGGTGCTGGGGCTGCTGCCGGAATTTGCCCCGCTGTTTTCCAATCCTCCCCCTTTCGCGCCGACAACCCCGCCGCCGGGGGTGCCGCCGGGCGTGACGCCCGGCCCGCTGCCCACCAGTTCCTTGGCCACGGCGGGGCTGGTCTTTGGCATCATTTCGCTGCTGTGCTGCTGCTGTTGCGGCGGGTTTCCATTCAATATCCTGGGCCTGATTTTTTCGCTCATCGCGCTGGTGCAGATCAGCGAACATCCGGATCGTTATTCCGGCCGCCCGCAGGCGATTGTGGGCATTGTGCTGTCCGCCGCCAGTTTCCTGATTTTTCTGGCCTCGATTGCCTCCGATCATTCCCAGGTGATTTTAAATTCCCACAATTTTTGACCGGCCCGCATGTTTTCGTCCTCGGCAGTTCCCCCCAGAATAAAGCCGGCCGGGCTGGCCTGGTGGACGGCGGGGCTGCTGGCGCTATCCGCGCTGCCGCTGGCGGCGATTATTTTCTGCTTCAACCCGGCCACCCATTCGTTCTATCCGGTCTGCCAGTTTCACCAACTGACGGGCTGGAACTGTCCGAGCTGCGGGGCCACGCGCGGACTGTATGCCTTGCTGCACGGGCATCTGCTGACGGCGCTGCGGGACAATGCGCTGCTGGTCGCGGCGCTGGTTTTGCTCCCCCTGCGCGGCGTTTGGTGGTTGCGGAACAATTCTGCCGGCGCGGCGGGGTCGTTCTTTCCGGCGGTCTGGCTCTGGCCGTTGCTGGCGGGGCTGCTGGTTTTTGGCGTGCTGCGCAACCTCCCGGCCTTCGCCTTTCTTTCGCCCGCCTGATTTCCGCCGCCAATGCCCAAAACCATCTATTTTGATTACAACGCCACCACGCCCGTGGCTGCGGCGGTGCGCACGGCCATGCTTTTGTCGCTGGGGGAGGCGTGGGGCAATCCGTCGTCCGTGCATCAGATTGGGCGGCAGGCGCGGTTTCTGCTGGACGAGGCGCGCGCGCGCGCGGCGGCGGTGCTGGGGGCCAAACCCAGCGAAATCATCTTCACCAGCGGCGGCACCGAGGCCAACAATCTGGCCATTTTCGGCACCGCCCGGCTGCTGGCGGGGCGGGGAAAACATCTCATCACCTCGGCGGTGGAACATCACGCGGTGCTGCATTGCTTCGACTACCTGGAAAAACATGAGGGGTTTTCAGTGACGCGCCTGCCGGTGGACGGCGAAGGCCGCGTGGCGGTGGCGGACTTGCGCAATGCCTTCCGCCCGGACACCACCTTCGTTTCCATCATGGCGGCCAATAATGAAATTGGCACGCTGCAACCGGTGGCGGAACTGGGCGCGGCCTGCCGGGAACGCAACGTGGTCTTTCATACCGACGCCGTGCAATGGTTTGGCAAGGAACCGTTCGCCCAAATCGGCCAATTCCAGGCCGACTTGGTCTCCGTCTGCGCCCATAAATTTCACGGGCCGAAAGGCGCGGGCCTGCTCTATATCAAATCGCCGCTGCACCCGCTGCCAATTTTATTTGGCGGGGGACATGAAAATGAGCGGCGCGCCGGCACGGAAAATCTTCCGGCCATTCTGGGGCTGGTTACGGCGCTGGAAAATTTCGTTCGCTCCCCGGTTTTTGACCGGGCCAGCCTGTTGCCGCTGACCGGGAAACTGCGGGATTGTGTCGCTTCCCTGCCCGGTTGTGAACTGGTTAGTCCCCGGGATGGGTCGCTGGCCAACACGGTTTCCTGGGTGGTGGCCGGCGCGGACGGGATTGCCCTGATGGCGGGCTTGGATGTGGAGGGCATTTGCGCCTCGAGCGGTTCGGCCTGTTCCGCCGGCTCCTTGGAACCGTCGCATGTCATCACGGCGATTGGGCGGCGGGAGCGGGCAAACTCCCTGGTGCGTTTTTCGCTGGGGCGCGATTCCACGCTGGCGGAAGTGGCGGCGGTCTGCCATCTTTTGCCGGACATCCTGCGCCGTGCCCAAAGGGGCCAATAGGGTGTCGGTGGGTTGCGAATGGGTTGTGAATGGAATGTTCACAGTGTGCAGAACTTTGACTTTCCATTTTTTCTGGCTCAATTAAGTTGAAGTTGTGCCGGGGGCCGGGCCGATGATTTGCCGGTTTGCCTTGCGGTTTGGCAGTTGTTAGGCTTGTTCACAGGCCATAATACGGATAGTTTTTTCTTTAAAGATACATACAATATTAAGCGCGCATGAAGATCACGATTGCAAAAGACCAGATCATCACCGGATTGCAGGCCGTTCAAAATGTGGTCAGCTCCCGCACCACCCTGCCGATCCTCTCCAACGTCCTGCTGCGCGCCGAAGGGGGCCGCGTGGAGTTTACGGCCACCGACCTGGACGTGACCGTCGCCTGCAAGGTGGACGCCAAGGTGGTCAAGCCAGGGGCCACCACGCTGCCCGTGAAGAAACTGTTCGGCATCGTCCGCGAGCTGAACAGCGAAATCGAGATTGAGGTGGATGAAAAGAACGTCGCCAGCATCCGCAGCGGCTCCTCCTATTTCAAAATCAACGGGCTGGGGGCGGATGAATTTCCCCCGCAGCCGAAGTTCAAGGACGACAAAAAGGTGTCCCTGCCCCAGGAAAACATCCGGGCCATGTTCAAGAAAACCTGTTTTGCGGTCTCCACGGACGAGTCGCGCTACGTGTTGAACGGCCTCTTCGTGAGCCTCAAGGAAGGCAAAATGACCGTGGTGGCCACGGATGGCCGCCGGCTGGCGCTGGTGGATGAGGAAGTGGAAGTGGGCGAAAAGAGCGCCGGGGAATTCATCATTCCCGCCAAGGCCGTCAACGAATTGAACCGGCTGTTTCAGGAAAAGGGCGAAGTGGAAATCAAGCTGGGCGAAAACCAGGCTTCGTTTGAGCTTAAGGATGACAACAATGAAAACAAAGGATTAGCCGTCCTGCTCGTCACCAAGCTGATTGAGGGCAATTATCCAAATTACCGCCAGGTCATCCCCGGCGAGGCCAAAGAACGCGTGGCCCTGGTGCGCGAGGAACTGCTGCACGCCCTGCGCCGCGCGGAAATCATGACCAGTGAGAAGGCCAATTCCGTGAAGCTCACCTTCAGCCGGAACAACCTGACCATCACCGCCAATTCCCCGGAAGTGGGCGAAGCCCGCGAAACCATCGCCATCAATTACAAGGGCAACGACATCTCCATCGCCTTCAACCCCGGCTACCTCATAGACCCGCTCAATGCGCTGACCCAGGACGAGGTGTTCTTTGAACTGATTGACGAGCTAAGCCCCGGCGTGATCAAAATCAACGGGCCGTTCCTCTACGTGGTCATGCCCATGCGGCTGAATTGAGGGGCGTGAAGCTGGGAGTTGGAAGATAGAAGCTGGAAGATGGAAGGGTGAATCTTCCAACTTCCAATACGGCTTCCAGAATATGCCGCTCCTACGGAGCTTTGGCTGGCCACCAGTAGTGAGAATCGTGCGATTTCAAATGGCCAATGGAATTAATTCCCTTCGCCGGGCGCTCAATTCTGTGTGGCCAGACCCACCTTGGTGATGTCGAGGGCTTGCAGGGTGTCCAGCACGGAGACCATGGACTGGTATTCCACCTGATCCGAGCCTTTCACCACCACGGCGAGATCCGCGTTGGCTTCCTTGAGCACCTTGAGCTTGGCCTTGAGCTGGGGGATGGTGACCAACTCGTTGTTCAGCGTCACCTCGCCGCCGGCCGCCACATTGATGCGGTTGATTTGCGGCTTGGGCTGGTTGGTCTTGGGCGGCGGCTTGCCGGAGGGCAGGTTCATTTCCAGATTGTTCATCAACTGCGGCGTGGTGATGATGAAAATGACCAGCAGCACGAACACCAGATCCAGGAGGGGCGTGATGTTCAGCTCGGACATGGTGCCGTGACCGCGGCGGGAGGTTTTTTTAAGGCTCATGGCATGACCGGTTCGGTTTGTTCCTGCACGTCAAAACGAATGGTGACGGTGGCGGGGAAGTTGGTGGGCGGCCGGCGGTCAATGTTGGTGACAGCCTGAAAGACGGCCTTGACGGACTGATCCCACACGGGATTGCCGGAACCTTTCTGCCAGACCGGCTGGCTGATGTTGCCCTGCTTGTCCACCGCGACCTGCACTTCGGCGACGAAGTTGTCGTCGTCCATGTTTTCCGGGCGGTTCCACGAGGCGCGCAGCATGTATTCCATGTAGCCCTTGTAAAGCTGCACGGGGTCGGACTCCGAATTGACGGCCTTGCCGCCCTCAAAATCAAAGGAGGGGACATCGGCGGCCGGCGGGGCCACGGTGGGCGGGGCGGCGGCGGACGGGGCTTCGGAATGGGCCGGTTCCACGTATTTAGGCGGCTCGTTCTTGGGCTGATCCGCCTTGGGCGGCTCGTTCTTGGGTTTTTCCGGCTCCTTGGGCTTCTCCGGCGGCTTCTCCGGTTTCACCATTTCCACGGATATTTTTTGGAGTTTCTTGCCCAGATAGCCTTCATGGGCGGCAAAGTAAACCAGCAGCAGGATCAGCAGACCATGCACCGTCGCCGAAATCGCCAAGTTGACCTTGGACGAGTTTTTTTTCTTGGCCGGTTTTGACTGGGGTATCATTGGGTAAGATCGGTGGCGAGGTCCACCTTGACAATGTTGGCCTGCTGGCAGATGTCGAGAATGGAGCGGATTTGCCGGTAGCGGGTCTTGGCATCCCCGCGGACGATGACGTTCAGGTCGGGGTCATCGGTGCGGAGGCTGATGAGTTCGGCCAGAATCTTGGACTCGGGCAGTTCCTGGGTGTTGAGGAAGATTTTGCCATCGGCCTGCACGGAGATGTAGTTGGCCTTGCGCGGGGGATCCTTCTGGTGCTTGGAGGCGGTGGGCAGCTTGAGATCCATGTCCTTGACCGGCGGGATGGTGGTGATGATGAAAATCACCAGCAGCACGAAGGCAAGGTCGAGGAGCGGAGTGATGTTCAACTCCGTCAGCGATTCATGGGCGCTGTGCGAACACTTTTTCATGGGCGCGTGGCGCTTAGGAATTTTCATGACGCTTCAGCGCGTCAGCGATTTTGTCCTCGATGTCGCGGCTGTCCACATAGGTGTGCTCGATCTGGTTGGCAAAGCGGGAGGCGAAGCCGTCGAGTTCCTGGGTGATGTGGCGGATGGTGGTCACCATGAAGTTGTAACCGAACATGGCCGGGATGGCGACCATCAGGCCGGTGACGGTGGCGATGAGCGCGCCGGCCACACCGGGGGCCATGGTGGTGAGGCTGGCCTGGTTGGCCTTGGCAATGCCGGCGAAGGTTTCCATGACGCCCCAGACCGTGCCCAGGAGGCCGATGAACGGGCCGCCGGCGACGGCGGTGGACAGGACGATCATGCCCTTTTCCAGGGACATGGCCTCGGCGGCGGCGGCCTCTTCGAGCACCACGGAGATGGCCGCGAAGGCGGCCGGGCTGATTTTGGCGGTCTGGGCCCGGGCCAGATGGTCGGTGTTGCCTTCGCCTTGGCTGGCGACCGGGGCGGAACCCTTGACGATGACCGGGTTGTTTTTGAGCTGATAAGCCAGCTCCTCGGTGCCGCGCTCGTAGAGGTGGTAGGCCGGGGCGCCGTCAAATTTCTTTCCGCTCTTGTGGATGTCCATCGGGTCGCGGGTCTCGGCGTAGGCGGCGAAGAATTTTTTGGCCATGCCGCGGGCAATCAGGAGCTGGCGGAGCTTGGTGATGATGATGGTCCAGCTAAACATGGAGAGCAGCGCCAGGATGGAGATGGTGGTCTTGCCCTCGGGCGTGGCCTTCTCAAAGGCGAATTGCAAGGCCCCGGAGGCGAGGAACGGATGGAACAGGATGGTCATAATGGTTGAGGTTATAAATTGGGGTTGGCGATCAGTTCAGTTCGGGTTCAGTTTTTGGACGGCAAAAGCACGGTCACGCGGCTTACTTTTTGCGCCAGGGCAATGCCTTTGCCTTTCTTTTTCTTGTCGTCAAGGGCGGTTTCGTCTTCGGAAGTCTTGGCGGCTTTGGTCGTGGTGTCACTGGACATGCCCTGGCTGGCGGAGTTGGCGGCGGTGCCCTGGGAGAAGCCCTTCTCGCCGGAGCCGCCGCCGGAGGCGTTCACGTTTTGGGAGAGGAGCGAGGCTTCAATGTTGCCGCCGCTGGCGCTGATGCCCCCGAGGCCGACAATGGTGCCGGAAACGGTGTTGCCGGCGCTGACATTGGCCTGGCCGGAGGCCACCAGGGTGATGTTGATGTTGTTCTTGGCGCTGATGTCGGCATTGTTGGCAAAAACCAGGCCGTTGACGTCACCCGTGGCCTTGACCACGGCGTCCTTCGCAATCACCCCGAAGCCGGAGACATCCACATTTTGATTGGGGGAATAGGCCACCAGCCGGCCCACCGGATTGTTGTTGGCGTCCACCAAGTTGGCGGAATTATAAGGGAAGGAGCTGCCGGCGGGGTTGGCCACCAGCTTGTAACCGGGCAAAAAGTCGGCGGCCAGCATGGGCGTGACGCCGTCGGCCTTCATCAACTCCAAGCCGGCCAGCATCAGCACGGTGGCGTTCGGGCTGGGGTTGCCGTCGAAACTGATCTGGGTGACGCCCGCCTGGTTGGCGGTCACGGGGCCGTTCGGCGCCTCCACCAGAATGTTGCCGACCGCATATTGGGAGACCGGAAAACCCGGGGTGACGGGCGGGGGCAGCGTGGTGGCGATGAAGCCGCCGCCGGAGATGGAGAATTGTTCGACCGTCGAGGGGGCATTCGCAAAGGTGATGGCATTCAGGCTGATGGTGGCGGAGCCACCGCTGCCGGCATCCACCGTGCCCGTTTCCGAACGGACAGTGACGTTGCCGCCGTTATAGGCGGCGACGCGCGAGCCGGCCACTTCCACGTTGTCCTGCGCGATAACGGTCACATCCCCCGGCTCGACGGAGTAAATGCCAATCGGGGTGGAGGATGGTCCGGCATAGGCGGTGGTGCCGGCGGTCACACCGCCCCCGGCGACCACCGTGATGTTGCCGCCCGCCAGCGTGTCAATCATTGAGGAGAACATGGTCAGGTCCCCCTGCAGGTTCAGCAGCAGGCTGGTGCCGCTGGAATAGGCCGTCTGGGTGCCGTTGTTCAGGGCGGCATTGTAGAAGGTGCTGTGGTCAATCCCCGGCCCGACCGATTGAATGCCGGGCGAGGAACCCAAGTCCACATTGTTGGCATTGATGACCAAGTTGCCGCCGCCGCCGATGAAGATGCCCGGCGTGGTGCTGACCCCGCTCAACTGGGACGCGTTGTAGAGGGCTTGCGCATCCGCCGGGGTCAGGAGTTGGACGGTCTGGCTGACCACCGGGTTGCCCTGGGAATCCAATTCCGGCTGGCCATTGGCTTTGAGGGTGGTCACCTTGAGGGAGGATAAATCCTTTTTATAGGTGGGATCCATCGGCCCCTGATAGGACAGCGCATACAAATCCTTCTTGCCCGTGGCCTGGTCATACACGGGCGTCGGGCTGAGATTGATGAGGCTCATCAAAGAGCCCAGCGGCTGCCATTGGCCATTGACGAGCGCCAGGTTCAACGGGCTGGTGGCGGAGCTTAAATCCGGGAGGACGCCGCCGTAGTTGTTGATGTTGATGTAAACCAACTGATACTCGTTGAAATTGAGAATATCGCCGCCCACCGCCAGACCGGAATCCGTGGCGGACGAGAGCAGCCCCAGGGTTTCCATGTTCTGTTTGGCGGGGGCCCCCACATTGATGGTGGTGGTGTCGTTGGCATTGATGTTCTGGCCGACGAAGCCGACGTTATACAGGCTGCCCACCACGTTGACGGTCGCCGCCTCGGGCAGCTTCAGAACGATATTGCCCATGTCCCCGGAAATATTCAACGCCACCGTGGTGGCGTTGGCGCCGCTATGCAGGGGGTGGGCGGCATGGCTGCTGAAGTAGGAGGAAGACGTGTAAACGGGGTTGTTGGGATCGGCATCGGACATCAGCAGGACGGATTGACCGGTGGCGGCCGGATCCAATTTGGGGTTGGAGGCCGTGCTGTCGGCGGCGTCCCAGCCAGCGGCGGCCAGCGGGCCGCCATTGAGGGTGGTGAGCTGCAGCGACCCCTGGGCCGAGGGAAACAGGGTGAGGCTCTCGGCCAGGAGAATGCCGCCGTTGCCCGCCGTGGCGTTGAGGGTGGGCGGCAGGATGATGGGAATGGTTGAGCCGGGGCTGGAGGCGAGCCGGGGCAGGGCCTGGGCGCTGCCAAACTGGATTTGATTGCCGGCGGTCAAATCCACGTAGCTGTCCGGCGCGTAGTTGAAGGTGTATTTGCCATTGAGGTCGCCAAACACGCCTTGGGGATTGCGCACTTCCTGCAGCAGGATGCTTTGTTCCGCCTGGACGTTCCAGCCGCTGGCCACCCCGCCGTTCGGGCTGGCCGGGAGACCGGTGAGACTCAGGGCCAAGGCGGAGGTGTTGGCGGAACCCGCATTGCCGCCGGAGGTGTTGGCATCCTTGGAAACCAGAATCGGATTGCCGTTGGCGTCCAACACCGGGTTGCCCTTGGCATCCACCACGGGCTGGCCGGTGGCGGAAAGCTTATAGCCGGCGTAGAGGTTGCCAGAGCCGGCGTAAAGCTGGTAATGGCCGGTGATGTTGCCATCGGCAATGAGGGTGACATTGCCCGGCCCAAAGGCTCCCGACCCGGGATCACTATCCACGGCGTTGCCGGTGCCGGTGGGCAGATAGCTGTAGATGTTGCCGCCGGCCACAATTTTCACGTCCCCGCCGCCGGTGGCGATGCCGGTGTAGTAGGGCAGGGAACTGCCGTTGTTCAAATAGGAACTGCCAAAGCCGGAGAGGTAGGAATCAATGCCGGAGATGTTGGCCGCCGTGGCGCTGGCCCCGATATAGACCGAGCCTTTGACGGCGGTGGCCGTGACGTCGCCGCCCCCGGAGGTGGACAAGTAACCCGGGCCGGAGATATTGATGTTTCCGTTATAGGCGGTGGCCGTGATGGCCCCGCCGGAGGTGGTGTTGGCCCCGCCGGAGTAGATTTGAATGTCCGTGCCGGCCTCCAAGTCAATGTTGCCCCCGGCAGTTTGGATGCTGCCGCCGCCCGTGCCACCGTTGCCGCCGTTGAGATAAATGCTGCCGCTGCCCGAGACGGCTTGGGAAGTGAAATTATAACCGGCCTTCAAGGTGACGGCCCAGGTATCCAAGTTGTCCGGATCCTGATCGGTCAGATACCCGTTACTGCCAAAGATGATGTTGCCGCCGGCGAGCAGGTTGAACTGACCGGAAGTTTGGGAGTACGTTCCGAACAGATCCAAGGCGGAATCCAGCGTGAGATTACCGCTGGTGGCCAGGGTGATGGACGAGGAACTCAATTGCGCCAGCGTCCCGGGGTTCAGGGTGACATTGGCGCTGCCGTAATTGAGGGTGGTGCCGCCGCTGCCCGTGTTCGCGACCAAACTGCCGGAGGGCAGGTTGATGTTGCCGGCCGTCAGGATGATGTTGCCGTTGGCGGTCTGAATGAGGCTGCTGCTGGTCAGGGAGATGCTGTTCGCGGCGGAGATGGCCTGGGTGGTAAAATTGTAGCCGGCCTTCAAAGTCACCGACCAGTTGTGCTCGTCCTTGATTTTGGCTTTGCTGCCCAGGCTGATGTTGCCGCCGGCCAGCAGGTTCAACTGGGTGCCGGCACTGTAGTTGTTCGCGTCGGACAAATCCCAGGTCAGGTTGGCGGCCATGGTGATGTTGCCGCTGGCCTCCAGGGTGACGGTGGAAAAATTCTTGTTCTTGAAAGCGGTGTTGACGTTCAGGGTCAGGGTGCTGTTGCCGGTGCCGGACTCATTGACGGTGCCGTTGACCGGGGCG
>Ga0208872_1000962_pt1 | contig 18899 bp, 20 predicted proteins | sample CryBogCBH12Aug08_FD_185508 | JGI IMG/M metagenome (GOLD analysis project Ga0208872, IMG submission 185508) | Freshwater microbial communities from Crystal Bog, Wisconsin, USA - CBH12Aug08 (SPAdes) | ecosystem: Environmental > Aquatic > Freshwater > Lake | place: Crystal Bog, Wisconsin, USA...
CGCATCAAGAAAATCGACATTAAGCCGCCGCTCTTCTTTTAAAACCTTATAGGCGCTGCTGGCCGTTGGATATGTACTCCAAAGAATGAGCGGTATATTAAGCGCATGAATAATTGGATTTGCTGTGAAGGCTAACGCTAATGAGAGAGTAGGCGCAACAAGTTCATACTTTGAGGCGGCTGGGACGGGTTTTAATTTTCTTTGAGCGCTCGTAGCCTGCGTCAGCTGGGGCGCTGCTACAAGAGAGCGCAGATCCTCACGTGTAATTGCGGATAGGGTGGAGATGAGTTTTAAAAAGAAGTCTATATTTTGAATCTTCAGATCAATAATAAGGCTGGAGCAGTTAAAATTTATACGCGCCTGACTGACAATATCTTGATCAAGGAGCCAAGCGATGAGCCTTTGCGCAAAAGCCTCATCTTTATGTAACTGAGGCATACGCACGCGCAGCCTTTGGTTGGTCATATGGCGCACATAAACTTGCATCAAAACTTTCCTGCATCAAAGCCAATATTAAAATATCTACAGATATGAGAGCCTTTGCCTCTAATGCGAACTTAGTATACCCCCAACCGAATGTCTCGCCAAAGAAAACGCGCATAAGCTGATGGAAGTCAATTTAAGCAAGCTCCTTGGTGAAAAATCCCTCATTTTGGGACTATTTTAATGGCTCATAAAGAATGTAAAAACGCGCGTGATGAAGGTTTTTATTGCCGAAGAAAGTTGAAGCCCGACCAAACGCAAGGAAGCTTACCAGAGCAGCGCCTGCAGCCTTTAGCGTCGTAAATCCGACAACTATTTATGTTAATGACAAACCTTCAAATCTGCAGATGGAGTTTTTTTAATGAACACGATTGAAGCGCAAATGAAAGACGTATCCGATTCTATTAAAAATTTAGATCATCAAACAGAATCAACCAGCAAGCAGGACGAGGCTCAAAAAGACTCGGATATGATGACAACCGTCGCCGCTCTTGGCATTGTCGCTGTCGGCGTCGCCCTGATCGAAGTTGAGCTAATTATCGGCGTTGCATTGGGCGCAGCCGCCATGCTCTCTCCTCAGATCCGTAAATTGTTTCGCGCGGAAGAAGCTGAAGCAACTAATTAATTCCGCTTACCTGGCTCTCGCCCTGGTCCAAGAGACCGAGGCCAGTGACAAGAAAAATAAGCTCATTGGCGGCAAGAGCCACGGGCAATTTTGCCGCCAATAAAAAACTGACGCATGTTTAAAAGATAATAGCGAATGTCATTGCTGGCTTATTTTCCAAATTCTGCAACGCCAGGTCTCGCGCGATGCATAGCGCCCAAATCCTCCCAGCTGCGATTTTGATTGCTTCTGGCCATATCTTCTTGGCTTTTATCAGCCCCTGACGTCACGCCGCTCATACCAAGAAGCGCCGCGCCATTCACAAGCGTCTCAGCACCGGCTTTCAAGCCTTGCTTATTGCTCGTCTCCTGAGCAAAAGCAGGGGAAGCAAGCATAAAAAGCGCGAGGATGATTACTTTTAGATAAGCGCTCATCTCTTATCTCTCCTGAAAAGCGAACGGAGCTCTCACACTGCAAGATTAGCGCCGCTGCAACCAGCCCATAGCAACAGTATGGCATTCGCCGCAGAAAACAATCGCGCCTTGAGTTTGGAGCAAGAACCTTAAGATAAGACATTTAAATGGGAGATGGCGGTAGATATCAGATGAGGACAAATATCACGCATAATATGAGGCGCGCACGGTCCCGCCCCTCATCATATTGGTCTTTTTCCACTTTAGCGCCTTAAACGAAGGCGGCTCTAATCGCCTGAAGCTTCGACTTCACACGCTCTTTACGTGCTTTAGCTTGAGCCAGAAAATCAGCTTCTAGCGCCTTCAGCTCCTCAGACAATGTGTCGAGGGCAAGAAGCACTTCCACAGCCTCCCGGTCGAGTGACGTTGTCAGCAACGGCACTTCATTGGCGTCATTAAAGGCCTGAGGATCAACATGAAGCATACGCATACCCTCTAACAAACTCTTAACAAAAGGTTAAAAAATTAGATCGCTCACCGCTAGTGCAATCTTGCAACACTCCACCGCAAAAAAATTGTTGGTTAATGCTGCCCTATCAAACCAAGCGTGCGGCCACATCCAAAATGTAGCCGTGGCGTCATATGAGGCTGATTAATTCATGATACCTTGAGGGCCGGGAAACTAAGCCAAACGCCCCCCCGAGCCCCAGCTAGACTGAGAAGAAATGCCGCCAAAACCACACGCCTTTCGCTCAGGGCCTGCACTCTGTCTGAATGCCCACCGTTCAGGCTTTGTCGCGGCTGACTGAGAAATGGAGATAAGAACAAGATCCATGTGAAGCCCTCACGCACCCCAATCAGGACGTCGGCAGGACCTTGCTTCCTTCCCCAAGAATCCACAGGAAAGGCGATAAAACGACCGTTGATTGTTGGTTTTAATCCACAAAACTGAAAAACGCCGGTGTTGTCCCCATGGATATGCACATGTCCCCACAGAGTTATTGACAGCTTTCACACATATTTACCCACAGCCGCCTCGGGGCATGCCATATCAAGAAGCTGCTTTGAAAATACTGTGAATGCGCCACAAGCCTGACATGGATGATTGATGACTGAAATTGCCGTTATATTTTTTCTCACCCTCATCACGGGTTTTCTGGCGCTTTCTGAGCTTGCCATCGTCTCCTCAAAACCTGCCCGCCTCGCGGCAATGGTCGATCGCAATGTCTCTGGCGCCAAAACAGCGCTTAAACTTGCCCATAATCCTGGCTTATTGCTCTCAACTGTCCAAGCCGGCATCACGCTGATCAGTATTCTCTCGGGCGCTTATTCTGGCGCAACGCTTGGAGAAACGTTCAAAAAAGATTTTTCTCACTACCATATGGATGAACACACGGCTGAATGGCTTGCGATTTTCTGCGCTGTCTCGCTCACAACTTATATCAATGTCATCCTTGGCGAGTTGGTCCCCAAACAAGCCGCGCTGAAGAATTCTGAGACACTGGCCTGCATCACCGCACCAATCATGAATTTTCTGTCAAAATTATTCTTCCCCCTGGTTTTCTTCCTGGATGGCTCGTCAAAACTTATTCTATCGCTCATTTTTCCTACACAAATTAGCGCCGAAAAGGTCACAGAGCAGGAAATCAAAGCGCTCATCATGGAAGGCGCCAGAGAAGGCGTCATCGAGCAGGAAGAAAATAGAGTTATTACAAATGTCATGACCATCGGCGATAGATCCATCAAAGATGTGATGACGCCAAAGCATAAAGTTCATTTTATTGATGTCTCGAAGCCGATACGCCAGGCATTGGAACGAGTAGCCACAAGCCCGCACTCCAGATTTATCGCGATTGACCAAAATCTCGATAATATTCTTGGCGTCATCTGGGCCAAGGATATGATCAATGCAGCTTGGGAAGAACCCAAAGATCTGCGTCATCTTATTCGCTCAACCCATCCGATTTCTGCAAATATCGACGTGTTGGATCTTGTACAGATCATGCGGGACAGTTCTAACCACATTATTGTTATCTATGACGACGCGAACGCCTTCATCGGCATTGCTACAGCTGCTGATTTGATCAAATGCGTTGTCGCCTGAGAATGGCGCTTAAAAATATTTATAAAAAAACTCCTTAGCCAACAGAGCAAAGGTCTTTTGATCAAAAAATTACCGCTCTAAGAGTTGCGCCTGCCGGAGCGGCAGTTGGTGCGCCTTAAATTAAGATTAATGTTGCAAGAATTGATGCGACGACAAGCGCTGCTGCAGACGCTGCACGCAGCATGGAATCATCATCTTTAACTTTCGTTCTTTTAATCGCGCGTTTCATTTCTATCCCCCACATGATGAATTAATGCGTCAAGCCAAAACACCGAGAGAAGAGAGTTGACGATCTATTTGATGCTTCACCCTATCATATAAGCGTTCAACTAAGTGTTTTGGCATATATCGGCGCGTTTCTTTGTCGCGCCTCTCTTATGCGACTGCAGCGCACATAAGGGAAACGATGAAGCCATGCCCCCAAAGGACCGCGCCACGCTGACCCAAACCCTCATTCAACGGTTCAGCTTGCGTTCAGTTTCGAACGCTTAAACTGCTTTTGTGAGTTAAAAGACGGTTATTCCTCTGGAGGGGAAGACGATGGCAAATTTTCGCAAAACAACCAGCGCGGTCATTGCATCATCAATTTTGGCATTTTCATTGACCTCTACAACGCCTGCCGCGGCCTGGGGATATGGTTATAATAATGGCGGCGCGGCCGTTGGCGCATTGGTTGGCGGCATGGCCTTGGGCGCAATGGTTGGCGCTTTAGCGAGCCAGCCACATTATGGCTACGGCTATGGGCCAAATTACTATGCGCCGCCCCCGCCGCCTCCAGGTTATTACGGCTATCGCCCACACCGGCACTATTACGAAGAGTGGGAATAATCTTTTTGCGGGGATAAGCGCGCCACAGCTCCTCCCCCCTCCACGTGACGTGGCGCGTGTAAGAAGGTCGTCTGTATAAAGCAGACGGCCTTCATTTTTAGAAATGACGCTCCTAGCCCCCTACTGACCCCTCAAATGAGCGAATTGTCGCTAAGGCTTAAACTGGCGCCCAATTTGCTGCGCTGCAATATCAGGCTAAGCCATTCGATCTCATGGACTTAGGCAGGAGCCATGCGGGGCTCATGGAGGCCAAATATGAAAACTTTGCTTATCGTCGCCTATATGATGGGCGCTCAGGCGATCGACACCGAAGTGATCGAAAACGCTACAATGGAAGAGTGTCAGGCGACAAAATCAATGGCGCTCGACGGGCCAAACCCCATTACGACCAAGCAAGGTCCCCAGGTCCATATCCTCGCAGAATGTCACAAAGACGAAGCGACAGCGAGCCTCACAACGCAACAACAGAAAATGTAACGCGCATGACTTGAAGCAAGCGCGTCTGCGGGACGAGACAGGCACACAGATCCGCCTCATAGTTTATCACATGCATCGCAAATAGGAGAATGTCTTGATTGATCTTAAAACCGTTGTTGCAACGATCCTCTTAAGCACAGGCACAATGCTCGGCATAACAGCTTTTCTGGCGTCAAGGATTGCTGGATAAGGACTCCTGAGGTTTTGTCAGACATTTTCTATCACAGCAGTTATGGTCAAAATGTGAGAAGTGTAGCGTTTCGCCATAATTGCCCAGAAACCGCCACATAGTTGTAGCGCCGATGCAACAGATGGAATGGAACTAAGCTCTAAGTAGACAAAAAGTATTGATTGATTTTGCGATTCATATCTACTTGGTCTTTATGAGACGCACTTGGGCACATAGACATCTTTTTACCCGCAGATTTGTTGCGGCAGCTGTTTTGTGTCTGTTTGCTTTAAAGGGCGTCAGCATGATGGGAATGGTGGCGGAACTCGCTGCGGCCCCATCAATACATAAAGAAGCAATTTCGAGTATCGTTCTTGGGACGCATTGCGACCACAGCAACAGCAAGCATGCGCCATCTGGTTCTCACGGAGATCATGAAGACTGCTGTGCGTTCTGCACGTCCAGTGCGAAAAAATTTACTGCCCTAGACCCTGAAATCATCGCACAGGTCATTGATATTCTTACACCGCATACACAGGCGGGAACGTCAATATTATTTTCCGAAGATTCTATTCGATCCCAGACGTTGGGTTGGGTGACGAGTTGGTCGTCAACGTCACCGCCAAGCGCCTGATTTCTGAGCTGTCATAGGCTGTTCTACGCCTGATGCCGCTTCGTCCGAGGAATACGTAACTCCTCTGCTTTCGTAAATTTTAAGCATCACGCGTTTTGTTTGGCTGTGTGTATCCACATCAACCCGACAAATAAGCTGAACTGCATATCTTAAAAACTATCATCAAGGCCACGCCCATGTCCCGCAAACTTCTCAACCTCAGCGCGTCAGCGCTTGCCCTCACACTTGTATGCAGCAGCTACGCCGAAGCGCAGCAGTATCTTCCAACGATTGAGGTTGGCGGCAAGAAGAAGCGTATTGCGGATAGCAAACCGCCAGCGCGTCCCCAGGCTCCGACCCAGAGCGCAGCAGCAAGTGGCGACGTAGCCGGCGGTGGACCAAACGTTAATTCACCTGGGCCATCAGGGCCAAGAAGCGATCTAGACACTTCTTTAGGACCACGAATCCAATATCCAACGGCGCCATCAAGCATTGGTAATTCGTCAAGCGCACGCTTCTTTACCGGTGGACAGGTTAATGCAGTGCCGTTTCAGCGTCCTGGCGACGCACTTGAAATTATTCCCGGCCTCGCTGTCACACAACACAGCGGTGAAGGCAAAGCAAACCAATATTACCTTCGCGGATTTGATCTTGATCATGGCGACGACCTCAATCTTAACCTTGATGGCATGCCACTCAACATGCGTTCGCATGTCCATGTGCAGGGTTATGCTGACGCCAATTTTGTGATGCCGGAACTCCTCTCCTCAGTTGTAGCGCGCAAAGGACCTTATGACGCATCTGATGGCGATTTTGGTAACGCCGGCTCTATATACATGAGCTATTTGAATAAAGTTCCTGAAGGCGTTTTCACCTCCACAGGCGGGGCCTTTGGTTATGGCCGTCAGTTTGGCATGAAGTCCTGGAGCTATGCTGGCGGAGACATTCTTGGTGCCGCAGAAGCAACCATTTACAATAGTCCATGGGTTCGCCACGAAGACATGCGTAAAATAAATGGCGTGTTGCGTTACTCACGCGGCACAGAAGAAGACGGCGCAACTCTCACAGGCATGGCTTACGCCAATCGTTGGTATGCGAATGACCAGCTCCCTCAACTGGCCGTTGATACAAACCAAATGTCGCGTTGGGGAACGATGAATCCAACTGATGGCGGTGATACGACACGCTTTAGCTTATCGAGCCGTTGGAGCCAGAAAAATGGTAATCAATATTCGCGTGTTGAGTCCTATGCGATGCACTCAACACTCGATCTCTATAATGACTTTACCTACTTCCTAGGCCAGCAAAATCTCATTGGCGATCAGAACCGTCAGTATGATCGACGTACAATGGTTGGTTCGAAAGGTGAGCATGGCATCAATTATACTTTTGCAACCCTGCCGACATTAACGCGTGTTGGTTACAACTTTCGCTATGATGATATCCGCAATGGCATTCAGGACGCCTACCTTCGAACGCCTTATGATTCACTCACAAATAATAGGATCTCTGAAGGCAGCATTATGCTGTGGACGGACACAAAGATTGAATTATCGCCTCGTGTGACAGCAATCCTTGGCGCGCAATGGAATTATTACGACGCCAGCGTCGGAAATATTCAGAATTATTATGACGCACCTTTCGCCTTTGGTCAGGATCAGTCAAATGGCGGCACTGGATATGTGAATGTCTGGTCAGGCCCCTTTAACACAGGGCGTTCGAATGCTCAGTTAGTAAATCCGAAGTTTTCCCTTATTGGCAAGGTGACGGATCAAACAGAATTGTTCATCAATGGTGGCCGCGGCTTCCATTCTGTTGATGCGCGATCCACTGTTCAAAATATTGATACGGTTTCAGCTGACGGGAATTATGGTCTTGTGACCCCGCCAGGCAATAAGCAGCCGCTCTTATCACCCTCGATCGGCGCAGAAATAGGGACACGCACGAAGGCAATCAAAAATCTTGAGTCAAACTTCACGCTCTTCATGATTAACATGCAGTCAGAGCTTATTTACAGCGCTGACTCAGGAACAACGATCAACGGGCGTTCGAGTCGGCGTGTCGGTATCGAGTTCACAAATAAATATAAGCCAACCAGTTGGTTGACGTTTGATGGCAATCTAACCGCAACCCATTCGCGTCTTAATGGCTATGATTATCTTCAAGCACAAGCTTTTTACAATTATATCCAGACGCCAGATGCAGTTGTCTGGGGCGGATTTGTCGGTCAAGGGCCGGGAAATTATATTCCGAATGCCGCGCCTGTCGTGGCAACGGCCATGATGGAGTTGGGTGAATCATCCGGCTGGTTTAGTTCTTTCAAATATCGCTACATCTCACCTAAGGCACTAACAGAGGATGGTTATTTTAAAAGTCCTGCGATTGGCACTGTTAACACGCGTATTGGGTATCGATGGAAAGATGGCTGGAGACTCGCCCTCGATGTCTTCAATATGTTTAACTCGCGGTCTGACCAAATCGCTTATGCTTACCCCTATTTGATTGGGACACAGCCACTCTTTCAAGCGTGTAACGGTAATTCAGCCTATCCTACGCCTAATCCGATGGCTTGCGCTGCTGGTATAACTGGTCGGACCTCAAGATCGCTTGAGCCACCAGCTTGGCGTGCGACTTTCTCGGGGCCACTCGTGCTTGATCCAAAGGTCAATAATCGGCCAAACTTGTTTGACCCCATCACTGATATCGCGGGCAATGACCCATACTTTAAACCTGATGCCGTCAAATGGAATGGTGCCTATGCCGGCTTAAACCTGGGCGGCGGTATTAATAACGCAAGCGGCGGCAATAATATTTGGTTTGTTGACGGCCTGAATGACGGTATCTCAAACGTTAAAAACAACAATGCATCAGGAGGTGGTTTCCTTGCGGGCGGTCAGGTCGGTTACAACTACCAACTCACTCCATTATTTGTCGCCGGCGTTGAAACAGACTTCCAAGGCTCAACGATTGGCAGTGGCAGCGGCGGATCAACCTGGGGCGTGCTTGCTAATGCCGGCGGCGTCAATTCTCCCTATGTGCCAGGATGGGTTAGCGGCGGCACCCACATCACTTGGTTTGGCACTGTTCGTGGTCGCGGCGGCATTACCCTTCTTCCTGAATTCTTGCTTTATGGAACGGGCGGCTTTGCTTATGCGCAAGTTCAGCGACCAGAAGGTCAGATTGTCTCCAACGTTCAAGGCGGATGGACGGCAGGCGCTGGTCTTGAATGGATGTTCCGCAAAAACTGGTCTGCTAAAGCTGAATATCTCTACGCCAATACATCAGGCGGCGTGACAGGCATCGGCAACAACTTCGGTCTGCCAATAAATGGCTCGCTAGAGAATATGCGTTGGAGTTCAATCCGCATGGGCTTGAACTATCACATGAATACTGACGGTTGGGGACCAGATGCTATTTGGGGTCAACCAGTTCCTGAAGAAAAGAAAAAAATTGATGCGCCAGAGATTGCTGGCCTGACAAAAGCGCCAATGTGGAATGGCGCTTATGCGGGTCTTAACCTCGGCGGCGGCTGGGGCGCAGGCAATGGCAATAATTATCTCTGGGCCCCAGATGCTATGAATGACGGCCTGACAAATTATTGGGCTAATAATGGTAACAGCGGCGGCGTGGTTGGCGGTGGTCAAATCGGTTATAATTACGCTATCGTTCCTAAGGTTCTAATTGGCGCCGAGGCGGACTTCCAAGGCGCGACCATCGGATCAGGATCGCCTGCATGGTTTGGCTATGCGACCAATATCAGCGCTGCAAATGGCGTGAACTATGTTCCAGCGATGGTAGGTAATGGTGCAAATATTGGCTGGTTTGGCACAGTGCGCGGCCGCAGCGGTATGATGGTTATTCCAGAAGTCCTGGTGGTTTATGGCACAGCCGGCTTTGCTTACGCTAACATCAATCGCAACTATGGCGGTCTTGATGCTGCCAATAGTGTCGTTCAAACTGGATGGACCGCAGGTGGCGGCGCAGAATGGATGTTCCGCGATAACTGGTCTGCAAAAGCTGAATATCTCTTCACAGACGTCAGCGGGGGTAATTATAACCATGCCAGCAATTATATTGGCGTAGGTCAGAACCCAATCACCAATAATACGCGGTGGAATACGATCCGCACTGGCGTGAACTATCACCTCAACTTTGACAAGGCGGAACCCGTGATTGCCAAGTATTGAGTGTAGGCTTCTGTGCTTAATACCATAGAACCAAGGAGAGAAATCTCCCCTTAAGTCAGTCCATGGCGCACTGCTCACTCATGAGCAGTGCGCCATAATTTAAGAGCTTAAGTAAAACCTTCGCTGCAATCGATTTATGAAACCGCCATATAAAAAATCCTATATCTTATTGTTATGTCTGAAGTAATTGAAACTGAATAAGGCCTCAATACCTATTCTAAATTTATTGGTGGCTTCGCAGGCTGTCCGCTATTTCTCTGCTCGGCAGCATTCACTTTACTTTTAAGTTGATCTGCTTCTTTTTTAGCCGCCTCGGCGCGTTGATTGGCGTAAATAAGCTTAATTTCAGCCTGTCTGAGTTCAATTTGAAGGTCGGCAAGCTGTTTTTGTGAATTGAGAAGCTGTATTTTCAGTTCTGACATATCATTTTCAGCTTTCAATTGCTTAACCTGAACATCTGCAAGTTGCGACTCATGCACACTGTCGTGCTGCTGTTCTGACAAAGTGACAAATTCCTCGCGACTTGAGGCAAATCGATGTGAAATAACTTCACTAATTCCCAACATGACGAGAGAGGCGATGCTCAACCAAAACCAGCGGTCTTCCCATTTTGTAAATTTTGTTATTCTTCTGCGAATAGTTCGCTCACTTAAGCCCTCAGCATTAACAGAAATATATTCGTCTTTTGCATCTATGATCTTGCGTGCAACAACTTCAGAAACAGCTAGCATGAGTAATGATATTATGCTGACCCAAAACCAGAAATCTTCAGAGGATTTGAGTTCATAAATTGCCGTCAAATCCATTCAAAAAACCTCCGAAAGCGCTTCTGATAACGTGATTTTACTTAGAAAAATTCTAGAAGATTACACCAGTCACATATTTGGGAATGATCTCAACTTATTTAAAGACTTAATACTCATAATGAATACGCCTCGTCTCCAAAAAATATCCTTAAATTTGGAAGAATATTAATTGATTTCAATCAATGCCGCTTAATCACGCCCACATATAAATAGATGACTATTTGACAATCTCTGCATAGGCCCTTGGCAAAATAACTCGGGCAATAAGTCCGTGGGGGTGTCGATCAAGCAATTGAATTTCTCCTCCATGTTGCTGCGCAATATCGCGCACTATAGAAAGACCAAGACCAAGACCCGTCTTATTCCCAATTGTGCGGCCAGGTTCTGCTCTGATAAAAGGCTCAAATACTTTCAATTTATTTTCATGAGAAATACCCGGTCCATCATCAATGACATCAATATATATTTTTTGATCAACAGCTTGCTGGATCACAATCTCGATATTTGCTGTGTAATGTAGCGCATTCTCAATCAGATTCACAAAAAGACGCCGCAAATCAAATAGAGAGCCATAAATGACTCTATGTTCGCTGCTTGCAAATTGAATTTTCACGCCAGAATCTTCAAATTCATCCACGATAAGCTGAATTGCGCTATCTATATCAATAAGGTGGTAATCATCAGCTTTTCTGCCTTTACCTAAATACTCAAGATTCTTTTCAAGCATATGGCTAATTTGTTCGATATCCCTATCCATTTTATTTCTGATATCTGGATTTCGTATAAACTCACTCCGCAGCCTTAATCGTGTAATCATCGTTTTTAGATCATGACTGACAGAAGCTAAGGCATAGGTTCGCGACTCAATCATTGAGCGTATGCGTGATTGCATGCGATTTAACGCACTCGCTAAATCCTTAACTTCTTGTGACCCATGCTCCGGCAACGAGACAGGCGGACCTGTTTCATTGGGAAATTTTTCGGCATATTGCGCGAGTTTTCTCAACGGAGAGACAATTGTGTTCAGCGCCCAGATAATAATGATCGTCGAGGATATAAAGAAAAATAAAATCGATCTTCCCCAGGGACTAAGGAAAAAAGGAAGCTTGGGACCAGGCTTTAAGAACCAGCCTAAAAGTGATCGGGGCGGCTTGCGGTGTTGTGCAATGGAAATCAGCGCATAACTCTCATCAAGCAGGCGAACGGCAAGCACACCGGGATCGTCATCTTTGGGCGGCTGAGCGACATAGGCCCTTTCCAAAGATGACAGATGTGCGTTGACGCGTTCAATTTCCTGCGCAAAATCGAAGTTACTATTCTCTTTAAGAGGCGGCGCGTCTTTTTGTATGATAATATTTGCATAAGGAGCCGCCGATTTGAGTTTAGAAACAACATGCTCTTTACGCTCTAGCGGCACAGAATCTAATGCGATAATTGCACTGGCGATAAAATCGCTTTGATCAACCTGATGCCGTCGCCCTTCTCGATCAAGAGAATGAAAGATTAAAATAATAATAGCTTGAAAAAGCAGAATTGAGATGATGATTAATAGGCTTATTTGTCCTACAAGATTTTTAGGAAAAAGATTTGCAATCTTCATAATATTCCTCGGCTCTTTAATTAATTTCGAGAAATTTCAGCAACAAAAATATACCCCTCAGAACGAACTGTTTTTATATATTTTACCGACTTCGTATCATCGCCTAATTTCTGGCGCAGACGACTTATTAAGACATCAATACTGCGATCATAAGGACCTGCTGACTGGCCATGCGTCATTGCAATCAACTGGTCTCTGGATAAGAGCCGGCCTGGAGATTCACAAAACACCTGCAATAAATCAAATTCTGCGCCTGTTATCGGTACATCCACGCCTAGAGGACTTTGTAATTGACGCGATAAAAGTGAAAGACGCCAGCCGTCAAAAGTATAAATACTCCCGCCATTATCTATCGCTTTTGCTAATAAGGACACACGGCGTAAATTAGCTTTTATACGCGCCAGTAATTCACGTGGATTAAAAGGTTTGGTGACATAATCATCCGCCCCCATTTCCAACCCAATAATTTTATCGATATCATCAGACCTGGCCGTAAGAATGATGATTGGCAGACTTCGGATTTGACGCACGTCTCGGCAAATGGAAAGACCTTCCTCATCTGGTAAATTTAAGTCCAGCAATAAGAGATTAAACTCTTTTTTCGCCATCAATTGGAGGGCTTCTTTGCCTGTCTTTGCCCAGGATGGGTCAAAATCATTCTCTGTTAAATATTGGGTGAGCAACTCACCGATTTCAGGATCATCTTCAACGATTAAGATGCTATTTTTCGTCGACATATTGAGATCCAGCAGGAATTATTGTGATTAAAGGTGACAGAAACTTTTCTTCTGAGGATAATCAAAATTAGCTTCTAATGGAAAAAAGATTTCAAAAAATCCATTAATTTAATTTTATACGCTATTTCTCCAATCGGCGCATCTTGGACGATTTGAAACAAGAAGAACGCATTGATCGAAATCAGTCCAAAACTGACGATTAGAAGCGGCATATCTAGTTTTAACTTAATCATCAAGCATCATACCTTGAAAAATTGATCATGTTTCAGAAACCGATATTTGTTTATTTTTTATCTGATCAACTGCTTATCCGCTTGCACTAATTGCGCGAGAGCCTCTTTTGCGTGTTTTTCTGCGTCCTTTGCTTTGTTTGTTTCAACATCCTGCACAGAAAGCTTGAGCTGGGCTATCGCTTCTTCAATGTGGACATTTGTCCTTATCTTTGAAGCCATTTCTGCATGAGCAAGAGCCTGGCGATAATAAACGCGCAACACATCATTCTCGCTAGACTCTTCAGCGCCGACTGCTTGCCTCAACTCATCTATTGCATCATGCAGTTGATCTGCAGCATGACTTATTACGGGCGGCAGACTAAAAAGCGCCAGTAGAAAAAAGAAGAAGAGATTTTGACGTCTGTTCATAAACTTTGCTTTCAGCCGGCGCCGCATGGCAATGTTGAAGAAAAGCATCTCAAAACGCCGAAACTTCCAAAGCCTTATGCCTTGTACGGATTCTACCATTTAACTGTTGCGTTTTCTTTACTCAAACAAGCAGGAAATATTGCTCAATTGTTTCTGGAGCTTATTCATAGAATTTCATGAAAAAAATTTATTCTCTACATTTGAGTTGCATTAAAATTAAATAGCAATGACTGAATTATAATTAACCTTTTATTCATCATATTTTTTACGCCTAACTTTTTACGTCGTCAAAATTTAATCATGATTTCTTTGCAATCTGGGTCTGTGAGGCAATCAATAATTTAGAAAGGAGAATAATTATGTCCCACGCCTATCTCGTCGAAATTGAGAATGAGACAGCTGGCATCGCGATCAAAGAGTCATCTGGCTATCGCTTTTACGCGACACGTCTTTCATTTTCGCATTTACAGAAACTGCAATTTAATACGGCATCTGAAGTTAAAGAGGCCGTTCTGTCGCTGTTTTGTAAAACGTCTTATCAGCGATCAGCGCTCACCCCTCTTCATCTTGATTGAGAGACATGCTTAAACACCTCTCTCATGACTCATGACGAGATGTATTTCTAAGCAAGTTAACGTCACCGCGTTCAGGCAATATTCAGATGCGGTTTCATAAGCTTTCCCCGTCAGATTGAGCCAAAACTTCCCTCTCATCGCGGCTCATGGGCGGAGGTCAGACATGAAGACCCTAAAAAAGTTTCTCTTCCTCAGTATTCTTACGGCGTCGCTTGCAAGCGTCTTTACACTCTCAACACCGGCTTTAGCCGATGGCGGCTGGGGCGGACATGGTTGGGGCCACGGCGGCGGATGGGGATATGGCGGTGGCGGATGGGGCCACGGTTATGGCGGCGGTTGGGGCCGCGGTGATTGGGATCATGATCGTGGTTGGCGTCGCGGCTGGGGCTATGGCGGCGGCTGGGCTTATCCCGCCTATCGTTACTGGGGTTATTAATTCGGCATAATGACCTCTGATAACATCACCCCATCAATGATGCTTGATCCGTCAGACGTCTTCTCCGTCTGACGGCCTTGTTTTTGAAAAAAGAAATTTTTAGAAATTATCGAACACGCACCGCCTTAAGTGGCGTGCAAGAGACTGACGTCACTCTACACACTATTTGTTTGTGCATGCGTATAACCATCAAGGCAAAGTATCGCACAGATATTTGCGTAAGAATTTCTTAACCACGACTCTTTTGCTGATGAGATTGGTTCTTGCAGATCCCGCATGTTCTTGTTATGTTCTTTTCATCGCAAGGGACGTCAGATCAAATAACCTTCTGTAATCCCGAGTGTTTTCCTAAACTATTACTTTTGGGTGCTCCAATGTCAGCCAAACACAAAAAACGGCTCTTAATTGAGCCGCTGAGAACCTTTGCGCCTCTTATCGGCAGCCTCGCCTTTGCTGGCTGTTCCTTATCTGCCCGCGCCCCCGTTAATGATCGCGTTATTCTGACTGTTGTCTACGATGGATCGACGCCAGGCAAAGATGCTGTCGCGCCTGCGCCTGCAGAACAAAGCTCCTTCGCACTCCGCACTCAGAGAAACAGTGTTTCAAAAACACAAACAACGCAGGCCTAGTGTGGCGCGCGGGTCAAATTCATCCTCAAAAAAAACTCTCAGGAGATTAGTTATGGCCACTTATCTGCAAGCTGAACCAACCGATGTCGCCTCATGTGCGCAGACGCACATAGGATTTTCCTATGCCTCGCTAATCTGCGCGGCATTCAATGATCAACAAGGAGAGATCGTCATGAACGAGACGGCTAAAATCATTCGCAGCACATTTTTGGGCACAGCGCTTTTCTTTGTCGCAGGCGTTGGGGTTGGTCTCGCTCAAGCCGCAATTCAAGGCCTTTAACCGCGTCCCAAACAAAATGGGAACTACAAAACGCGCGCCCAAAAGACGCACTATTGATTTCGCAAGAAGTCCTGCGTCATTAACGAGAGAAGAAACTTAGCCCCGGATTTTATTTTATCTGGGGCTATAATTTTTTAAAAAAGATATTCTTCGCATTTTTGACCGCATTACTCACCGCAGTTTTTTAGTAAAAAAATAGCCATCAACTACTTTATAGTTGACAGAAGGCTTGCAAGAAACGTTGAACTTCTATTTTGACGCTTTCTTACCGCTGATTTCTGACGAGAGAGACAGCCTTTATCTGAGCATAAAGCGAGGTGTTAATTGAGAGGCTAAGGGTTTCCCAAGAGCGTCGTGTAATACGGGCAAGAATGTGCGCGCCATCACCTTGCCTTCCTAGCCCCAAAACAACCGTGACTTGGAATGGATTGGTCTCTTTCATCCCAATAATACACACAGGGATAAGGTTTTCTATTGTGCTAGATTTGATATTTTCCAGGCTTAAGGAAACATTGCTCGCATAGACTTTGAGACGTCGCTTGACGCCAATCTCAATCGCAGAGGACGGAACATTAAGAAAAGCGCCATGAACCTCAAATTTCGCAATGCCAAAATGCGCGTCGTAATCAACAAGACTTCCTTCAAGACTGACTGCGCTATCATGATAAGCCGCAAGGGGAAGATTTGGATCGCTTTGAATATTTGCCAGGGCTCCTGAGGCGACAATCTTTCCTTCATTCATCAATACGAGATAGTCAGCAATGTGCTCAATTTCGTTTATGTCATGACTGACATAAATAATTGGCAATTGAAGATTTTCGTGCAGCCTTTCAATAAAAGGCATGATCTCTTCCTTGGCCGGCTTATCCAACGCCGATAGCGGCTCGTCCATCAGCAAGAGTTTAGGAGAGGAAAAGAGCGCGCGACCAATGGCAACCCTTTGGCGTTCTCCACCTGATAGATTGCGTGGCGAGCGATCAAGAAATCTGCCCAACCCAAGTAAATCTACGATGTGATCGAAAGCTTGCGTTGAAACAGGGCTTCTTGAGTCTTGGCCATAAAGTAAATTTTTGCGTACGCTTAAATGGGGAAAAAGACTTGCCTCCTGAAAGACATAACCGATCGCCCGAGTATGCGTCGGACGAAAATATCCCTCTGCCTGCCATATCTCTCCATCAACGACCACCCGGCCAATCGGCGCTTGATGAAGTCCTGATATACAGCGCAAAATAGTTGTTTTTCCGCAGCCAGAAGGACCAAATAGAGCCGTTACGCCTCGCGCGGGAATATCTAACGCCACATCGAGATCAAAATGATCGAGCGGCGTTTTAAACAGAAACTCTATTTTGTTATCTTTTGTCATAGGCGCGCCTGTCGCAAGCGTTTTTCAATCAACATCATGGAGAAAATGACGCAGAAAGAAAAAACGACCATGCCGCCAGCAAGAAGATGCGCGGTTCCCCATTGCGATGTCTCGACATAATCAAACACAGCAATAGACAAGACTTTTGTCTGCCCGGGAATATTGCCGCCAATCATCAAAACAACGCCAAACTCGCCAACTGTATGCGCAAATCCAAGAATCGCGCCTGTCAAAAAACCAGGACTCGCAAGTGGCACGGCAACTGTCCAAAAAGCTCGCCAAGGCGAGGCTCTCAATGTTGCCGCCACTTCTAACGGTCGTTCGCCAACAGCCTCAAAGGCGTTTCGAATTGGCTGAACGACGAAGGGCATGGAATAGAGAACAGACCCAATAAGAAGACCTGGAAATGAAAAGGCTAAAGTTCGCGCGCCCCAGAGACTAGCCAGCATGCCACCAGGTCCATTCGGACCCAAAGCGATGAGCAGGTAGAAACCTAGCACGGTTGGCGGCAAGACAAGCGGAATAGAAATAACGGCCGCAATCGCCTCTTTCCAGCGCGCGCGCGAATGCGCAAGCCACCAGGCCAGGGGCGTTGCAAGGACAAGAAGAATAAGCGTTGTCGCGCTCGCAAGCGCCATGCTCAGAAAAATTGACGTCAAAATATCATTTGATAGGCCTTGGATCATCATCAGCCACGATAACTATGGTTTGCCAGCGATGGCGTAGCCAAATTTCTTGATTATATTCTTTGCAACGGATCCCTTGAGGAAAGTAATAAAAGCCTTTGCAGCTTCATTGTTCTCCCCAGATTTCAACAAAACCGCATCCTGACGCATCTCTTTGTAGAGTTTTTGAGGAACCTGCCAACCAGAACCATCTGCGCGGGTCATAATTTGTGATTGTGCGATAAAACCAAGTTCGGCGTTTTCACTATCTACAAATTGAAATGCTTGGGCGATACTATTGCCCTGAACAATCTTTGACTGAAGCGCATCATAAACATTCAATGCCTTCATAACCTCAACAGCAGCCACGCCATAAGGCGCTGACGCAGGATTTGCGATCGATAATTTTGTGAAGTTTCCTTTTTTTAGAACATCTTCATTTTTTACAAACCCTGATTTCTTACTCCACAAAACAAGCCTGCCAATAGCATAGGTAAAGGAACTGTCTGGTACAGCACTCCCCTCTTCAATAAGTTTTTTCGGGAGTTCGCCATCCGCAGACAGGAAAATCTGAAATGGCGCACTTTCTTTAATCTGCGTATAAAGCTGAACTGAGGGTCCAAAACTTAATATGGCGTCATGACCTGTCTTTTCTTTAAATATTTGCGCCATTTCTTTTGCTGGATCGGTAAAATTAGCAGCCACAGCAATATTTACCGTTTCTGCAAAAGCTGATTTTAGCTCAACGACAGATGCTGCGAAAAAAAATAATAAAAATAAAAATCTGCATGCTTTCATCACAAATCCCCTAAAGCGGAACATATAAATACCATTAAGTTATAGCTGTAATTGAAACCTAAGAAAGAGGGATAATTGCCTCAATTCTTGTTCCTGAGCCATTATTTATAATCTTTAATTCCCCCTCGACGCTCAAAATTCTCTCCTTCATGCCTCGCAGACCAACACCCTGCGATATATCCAGATTAATTCCTTTTCCGTTATCAGCGATAATAATCTTCAAGCAGCTCTTGTATTCTACTTTATCTTCTTTTATCTGAACGCTTGCCTGTGTCGCATGTGCATGACGATAAATATTCGTCAAGGCTTCTTGTATGATCCGATAGGCTGTCAAGGCTCTATGCTCGTCCAGCACAAAATGATTCTGTGATAGCGCGCAGGAAAGCGCGATGTTTGGATGCGCCTCGCGCCATGACTGAACCATAGCTTCAACCGCGCCAGAAAGACCAACCTCCTCCAGGGCCGCGGGCCTCAGGCGTCCAAGAATGCGT
>Ga0208872_1000963_pt1 | contig 18883 bp, 20 predicted proteins | sample CryBogCBH12Aug08_FD_185508 | JGI IMG/M metagenome (GOLD analysis project Ga0208872, IMG submission 185508) | Freshwater microbial communities from Crystal Bog, Wisconsin, USA - CBH12Aug08 (SPAdes) | ecosystem: Environmental > Aquatic > Freshwater > Lake | place: Crystal Bog, Wisconsin, USA...
TGATTAACCGTGTGGCCCTCCAGCACGGTGGTGTGTCGGTGTTCGCTGGCGTGGGTGAGCGCACCCGTGAAGGTACTGACCTCCTGCTCGAAATGCGCGAGTCCGGCGTTATCGAAAAGGCCGCTCTCGTTTACGGCCAGATGGACGAACCACCGGGGGTCCGCTTGCGCGTCGCCCTGGCCGCTTTGACCATGGCCGAATACTTCCGTGACGTGAAGAACCAGGACGTGCTGTTGTTCGTTGACAACGTGTTCCGCTTCGTGCAGGCCGGTTCTGAGGTGTCCACCCTGCTCGGTCGTATGCCGAGCGCCGTGGGTTACCAGCCCACTCTGGCGGACGAGATGGGTGAGCTCCAGGAGCGCATCACCTCGACGCGCGGAAAGTCGATTACGTCGCTGCAGGCCGTGTACGTGCCGGCGGACGACTACACCGACCCGGCGCCGTTCACGACGTTCACCCACCTTGACGCGACGACCGAACTCTCACGTCAAATTGCCGCTCTCGGTATCTACCCGGCGGTGGACCCCTTGGCGTCAACGTCGAACATTCTGGCGCCCGAAATTGTGGGTGACCGTCACTACGCCGTGGCCCGTCAGGTGCAGCAGATTCTCCAGCGCTACAAGGAACTGCAGGACATCATCGCGATCCTCGGTCTCGACGAGCTCTCGGAAGAAGACCGTGTGACCGTGTCGCGTGCTCGAAAGATCCAGCGATTCCTGAGCCAGCCGATGTTCGTGGGTGAAGTCTTCACCGGCATCCCCGGTATCTACGTTCCGGTGGAAGAGACCATTGAGTCCTTCGAGGCCCTGGTCAAGGGTGACCTCGACAGTGCCCCGGAGCAGGCGTTCTTGAACGTTGGTGGAGCCGAAGGCGTGCTCCGCAAGGCTCACGAACTGCAGAACGGCTAAGCCATGGCGGGAAACCTTCTCGTCGAGATTGTTACGCCCGAGTCGGCGCTGTGGTCGGGTCCGGCCACCGCGTTGATCGGTCGTTCCAGTGACGGTGAATTCACGATCCTCGCGCAGCACACTCCCATCGTGGGCGACATTGTGCCGGGTGTCGTGCGCGTGGAAACCGCAGAGGGTGTCAAGTCCTTCGCCGTGCACGGTGGGTTCTTCCAGGTGGGTCCGAGTGATGATCACGAATCAACGCGCGCCACGGTTCTCGCCGGTACGGCAGAGTTGACGTCGTCCATCGACGTTGCTCGCGCAACCGCCGCGAAGGAACAGGCGGAAGCAGTGTTGAGTGCCCGGGCCGGCGAAGAAGCCGACGAGGACGCGCAACGGGCCGCTCGTGCGGATCTGGCTCGCGCCGAACTCCGCCTCAGCGCCGCGTTGTAATTCTCAACGCGCCGAGACGTACTCCAAGAGGTCTCTCTTTTCGCGTTCCAGTTCGTCGAAGCGCGCCTTGACGACGTCGCCAATGGACACCAGCCCCACCAGCCGTCCGTCCGACATCACGGGCACGTGGCGAATGCGGTGTTCGGTCATGAGCCCCATTAGATCGGTGCAGGTGGTCTCCGGCGTGCAGGTGGCGACGTCGGTCGACATCAGAGATTCCACTGTATCCGACAGCACACTCGCGCCACGCTGAGCGAGGGCGCGCACCACGTCGCGCTCCGAGAGAATTCCCTTGAGCGGGGCGCCGCTACCCGTGACGACGAGAGCGCCAATGCCTCGCTCTCGCAGGACATTGACGGCGTCGGCAATCGAGCGATCCTTGGAAATGGTGGCGACATCGTCGCCCTTGTGAGCTAGTAGTTGCGTGACGTGCACGTCAACCCCCTTCGAACGGCGGAACTACCGCCGAGAGTCCCCCCGGGCTCCCTACGACTGAGACTAGGCCTGACAGCGCTACTCGCGCTGGGCTAGATGCCGGCGGTAGAGAAGTCGGTGAATTTGTCGTGGCGATGAATAGTCTCCACCAGTCGCGCGGTGCCGGACCTTGATCGCACGACTAAGGATTCCGTCGTCACGCCAAAGTCGTGGTAGCGCACACCACGCAAGAACTCGCCGTCCGTGATCGCGGTGGCGGAAAAGAAACAGTTATCGCCGGCCACCAGGTCGTCGGTCGTGAGTACCTGCTGCAGGTTGTATCCCGCCGCCAGGGCAGCCGTGCGCTCTTCTTCGTGACGGGGCCAGAGTCGACCTTGAATTTCGCCACCCAGTCCCTTGAGGGCCGCGGCCGCGATCACGCCCTCGGGCGTGCCACCAATACCCAGGAGAATGTCCGCACCAGAATTGGGCCAGCTCGTCGCGATGGCACCCGCGACGTCACCGTCGGAGATCGACAGGATGCGTGCTCCCGCCTCACGGACTTCGGCGACAAGATCGTCGTGACGATCGCGGTCGAGGATCACGACGCCCAATTCCTGGACCGTCTTCGAGAGCCGCTTGGCCAATTCCTTGAGGTTCTCGGTGGCCGTGGCGGTGATGTCGACCGCACCGCGCCCCTTGGGTCCGACGGCGATCTTTTCCATATAGACACAGGGTCCGGGATTAAACATCGTGCCGCGCTCAGACAAGGCGATAACGGAGACGGCACCATTGCGGCCCTTGGCGGTTAGCGTGGTGCCGTCAATCGGGTCGACGGCGATGTCCACGGCCGGCGGTTGGCCGTCGCCGATCGCCTCGCCGTTGTAGAGCATGGGGGCTTCATCCTTCTCGCCCTCACCAATGACCACCAGGCCATCCATGGACACGGAGCCCAGCACGAGGCGCATGGCATCGACGGCGGCACCGTCGGCGGCGTTCTTGTCACCACGTCCGACCCATCGCGAGGCGGCGATAGCGGCGGCTTCGGTCACCCGGACAAGTTCCAGGGCGAGGTTTCGGTCGGGACGGGCCGGTAGATGCACGCCCCCAGAGTACTTCGCAACTCTGCGTCGAGGTCGAGGAGTTAACCGGTCCGTAACGGTCATACTGGAAGGGTGAATTCACTGGTCGTGACCCCGAACGGGCCACTCGAAGGCGACATCCGTGCGCGAGGGGCGAAAAACGCCGTCCTCAAGCAGATGGCCGCGTGTTTGTTGGCGTCGGGTGAGCACCGGTTAAAAAATGTTCCCCGAATTCTGGACGTCGAGATCATGTCGGAATTACTGCAAGAACTCGGGTGCGCGGTGTCACGTCCGGCGTCACACGAATTGTCCATCGTCGTTCCGAGCGCAGCCGATCTACGTCCGAAGGCGCCAGCGCATCTCTTCGCCGCCATGCGAGCCTCGCTCGTCGTCCTGGGGCCGTTGCTCGCGCGATGCGGTCAAGCAGAAATGGCGCTCCCGGGAGGCGACGACTTCGGAGGACGCCCGATCAACTTCCATATTGACGGTCTCGGTTCCATGGGTGCGACGTTCGCGAACGATCGAGCGACCATCCGGGGGTCGCTAGCGGGCGATCGACTGAAGGGTGCGCGCGTGACGCTCGAATACCCGAGCCACACCGCGACCGACAATCTCCTCATGGCCGCGGTACTGGCGAGCGGCCGCACGGTCATCGACAACGCGGCTCGTGAGCCTGAAGTCGAGGACCTCGCTCGTCAACTCGTGGCCATGGGAGCGCGCATCGACGGGCTCGGTACCTCACGACTCACCATAGAGGGCGTGGAGGAGTTACACGCCGCGCACCACGAGGTCATTCCCGACCGCGTGGTCGCGGCCACATATCTGGCCGCCGGTCTCATTACCGGTGGGCGTGTGCGCGTCCTCGACGCGCGGGCGGACCACATGGAGATGCTGCTGCGAAAGTTTGAAGCCATGGGGGCGGAGGTCGACGTCGCCGGTGAGGGCGTGGCGTTACGGGGACCCGCGCGGGTGCGGGCGGTGGACGTGGCGACGTTGCCCTATCCGGGGGTCGCAACGGATTACAAGCCGCTGATCACGACGGTGTTGTCCGTCGCAGATGGCGTATCGGTGGTGACGGAGAATTTGTTCGACGGTCGATTCCGATACGTCGAGGAGTTGGTGCGACTGGGCGCCAACATCAGCACGCAGGGCCACCACGCGCTCGTGCGCGGGGTGGAGCAACTGGTGGGTACGGACGTTCGCGCGACCGATATTCGCGCGGGTGCGGCCCTCAGCATCGCGGGTCTCGTCGCGAAAGGTCGCACGGCGATCAGCGGTCTCGACCACATTGATCGTGGGTACGAAGATTTCGACGGTGGACTGCGTTCCCTCGGCGCTGCGGTAGAACGTCAGTCGTGATACCGCGCGATCCTGATGCCCTGCTCGACGCCGCCCGCGAAGGTTCGCGGGTGGCGCTGGCGCGACTGTTGACCTACGCCGAGTCCGGTGGCCCCCGTCAACGAGCGACCGCTCACCTCGCGTATCAGTCCCCACCCAGTTACGTCATCGGTCTGACCGGCCCCCCGGGCGCAGGCAAGTCCACTTTGACAGATCGCCTACTCACCACCGGCCTCGCCGTGGGCTCACTCGGAACACCGCTCGACGAATTGGCTGTCTTGTGCGTGGACCCGAGCTCCCCATTCACCGGGGGCGCCATCTTGGGTGACCGTATTCGGATGCAGGAGCACGCCACCAACGAGCACGTGTTTATTCGGTCGATGGCGACGCGCGGTCACCTGGGAGGTTTGTCGCTCGCGGTCCCCGACGCCCTGCGCGTACTCGGGGCCGCCGGATTTCCCGTGGCGCTCGTCGAGACCGTGGGCGTCGGGCAAATGGAAGTAGAGATCGCCTCGGCGGCTGACACCACAGTGGTCGTGACCAACCCGGGTTGGGGCGACGCCATGCAGGCCAATAAGGCCGGCCTTCTGGAGGTCGCCGACGTCTTCGTGATCAATAAGGCCGATCGCGCGGGCGTGCGCGAGACGCGACGGGACCTCGAACAAATGCTCGATCTCGGCGGCGAGAGAGCGTGGCGCCCTCCGGTGCTCGAAACCACGGCGTCAAGTGGCGACGGAGTGGAACGACTCTGGGATGTTCTCGTCGAGCACCGCGCTTTTCAAGAGGAATCGGGTGAGCTCGCCCAGCGCCGTCGCGACCGGACCCGCACCGAACTCGCGCGAGTTCTGGTGGTGGCCATGAGGGCGCGCGTCAATGATCTCTCCGGCACCTCCCGCTACGAAGAACTCGTCGGCGACCTCGTATCGGGTCTCGTCGATCCCTACAGCGCGGCCGACGAATTATTAGGTGACGTGTGATCGGCGAACAGGTCGGCTACGACCTCTTGTTCACGACGCATATTTTGGCTGCTTTGGCCACGATCACGATTCTTGTGGTGTTACGCGCGAACGCGGCGAGTGCTCTCTCGAGTACGACAACCGAGGACGATTTGCGCCGGCGATTCCCGAATCGCCCGAACTGGGCGGCGCGCGTCATTCACGTCATGCCCGTGAGCGGGCTGGCCATGTCGTTCACGGGGGATGCGTCCGTGCGACTGTCGCAACCGTGGGTGGGTACGGGCTTTGCCCTCTACCTCGCTGCGGCGTATTGGCTCGAAGCTCGCGCTCTGCCAGCCGAGAGATCCCTCGCGACCTCGGTCGGAACTGGAAACCTCAGTGCCCCGGCACGAGTTCTCGGACGAGAACTCGACGTGGTGCTCGGGCTTGTCGCCACCACGCTGCTCGTGATGGTCGTGCAGTTCTAGGACTACAGGAAGTCGACGTGGCCGACCATGCCGGCCGCCACCGTCGCGTTGGTGCGTTCGTCGATCAACACGAAACTTCCCGTGACTCGATTGTCGCGGTAGTCGTCCACCACGAGCGGCTCGGCCGTTTGAATCGTGACGAGACCGATTTCGTTCATGGCGAGCTGCTCACCCGGGGCCACGTCGAGAGTGGCGATATCTACGACACCGTGCAAGTCGCTGACGCGCGCGGGGGTCGTGCGCGATGTGTGCTTGAGGCGAAGTCGCGTACCGGTCGATAGCGGCGTCTCGCCGAACCAACACACGGTCGCTTCGATCTCTCGGGTGACCGTCGGAAGGGGAGCGGTCGCCAACATGTCGCCGCGGCCGGCGTCGGTGTCCGAGGCGAGGTCGACGTCGACGGACAATCCGGGAGCGGCCTCACTGCCGTCACCGCGTACACCCTTGATCGCCCGCACCGTGGTCTCGAGATTCTGGGGCAGCAAGGTCACTGCGTCTCCCACGTGCAAGGACGCACCGTTCACCATGCCCGCGTAGGTACGTCCGCCACCGTTCTGACGCAGCACCCACTGGATGGGGAGCCGAGCGCCGGAATTGGACGACGACCAGGATCCCGCGGTCGCTTGTTCGAGTGCCTCGAGGACGGTCGGTCCCTCGTACCAAGATTCTTCGTTGGAACGCTCGACGACGTTGTCACCCATGAGTGCGGAAACGGGGATGACGAGCGAACTCTCAAAGCCCAGTCGCTCACCGAGCTCGTCGATCTGCTTGACGACGGCGTCGTAGGGAGCACGGTCCCAGTCGGCCATGTCCATCTTGTTGGCGGCCACGATGATGTTGCGGACACCGAGAAGGGCCGCAATGCAGAGGTGTCGGCGGGTCTGTTCTTTCAGTCCTTGATTCGCATCGAGCACGACCAGCGCGAGATCGGCGGTGGATGCACCCGTCGCCATGTTGCGCGTGTACTGCACGTGACCAGGGCAGTCGGCGATCACGAACTTTCGTGTGGGTGTCGACGCGTAGCGGTACGCCACGTCGATAGTGATCCCTTGTTCGCGTTCCGCGCGAAGACCGTCGGTGACAAAACTGAGGTCGAGGTCACCCACGCCGCGTTTCGCGGAGGCTTCCGCGACCGCGTCCAATTGGTCATCAAAGAGCTGTCGCGTATCAACGAGTAGTCGACCGATCAGGGTGGATTTGCCATCGTCCACGGATCCGACGGTCGCGAATCGAAGAAGTTCTACCGGGGTCTCGGTGGTCATGTTTAGAAGTAGCCCTCGCGTTTGCGGTCTTCCATGGCGGTCTCGGAGAACTTGTCGTCCGCCCGGGTCGCACCACGCTCGGACACGTTGGTCGTGGAGATTTCCGTGATGATGTCGGCAATGGTGGACGCCGAGGACAACACCGCGCCGGTGCAACTCGCGTCACCCACCGTGCGGTAACGCACCAAGTGTCGTTCGATCACTTCACCGGGGACTGGATGCACGAACTCGCCGGCGGCGAGCCACATGCCGTTGCGCTTGATCACCGGCCGCTTGTGAGCAAAGTAAATCGCCGGCAGGGGCACATTTTCCCGCTGGATGTATTGCCAGACGTCGAGTTCCGTCCAGTCCGACAGCGGGAAAGCGCGGAGGTGTTCGCCGGGATTTACCTTGCCCTGGTACAGCTGCCATAGCTCCGGCCGTTGGTGCCGCGGGTCCCACTGCCCAAAACTGTCGCGGAAGGAGAGGACGCGTTCTTTGGCGCGGGCCTTGTCTTCGTCGCGCCGGGCCCCACCGAAGGCAGCGTCGAACGTGTGCGCGTTAATGGCGTCGAGCAGCGTCACCGTCTGTAATCGATTGCGCATCCCTAACGGACCCGGGTCGGGAACGCGACCCTGGTCGATGGAATCCTGCACCTTCGCGATCAGGAGCTGGGCCTGATAGTGCTCGGCCATTTGATCGCGGTACTCGAGAACCTCGCGGAAATTGTGCCCGGTGTCGACGTGCATGATGGGAAACGGAATGCGCTGTGGTGCGAATGCCTTGGCCGCGAGGTGCAACAGAACGGCGGAGTCCTTGCCGCCCGAGAAGAGCAGCACGGGTCGTTCACACTCGGCGGCAACTTCTCGCAGAATGAAGATCGCGTGCGACTCGAGCAAGTCGAGGTGGTCAACGGCGGCAGTGGGTGTGGGTGTGTTCATGAAGAATGGGGGGCCGTGGCGCGGTCGCCGGGCATGAAAAGACTACCAATCCGGTAGGGTATTCGACAACCGCAGGAGGTCCCGTGAGTAACGCGACAAGCGAATTGATCGACGAGCTTTCTCGACAGAGCGCCGACTTTGAAACCGCGACGCCGGAGGACATCATCCGATGGACGCTCGAACGTTTCGGCGATGACGTGGTGTTCGCGTGCTCATTCGAAGACGTTGTGTTGCTGGATTTACTGCGCCAACAGAAGCCAGACATCGAGGTGATTTTTCTCGACACTGAAGGACATTTCCCTGAAACCATGGACTTTGTCGCTCAGTTAGAGAGTGAATGGAACCTCTCCATTGTGCGAACAACGCCGGGTCCGGACGCAGCCGAGTGGCCGTGCGGCACCGCCGAGTGTTGCCAACGTCGCAAGGTGGGGCCACTACAGCGAGCGGTGGCTGGGCGTGCTGCGTGGTTCACCGCAGTGAAGCGGGTCGACGCCGCGACGCGGGCCGAAATGCCAATTGTGTCTTTTGATGACAAGTTTGGTTTGGTGAAGGTCAACCCCCTCGCGACGTGGTCCGACGACGACATCGCGTATTACATCTCGAGCAAGGGTCTGCCCGAACATCCGCTGTGGGCGGAGGGATACGCATCGATCGGTTGTGCGGCCGTGACGGCGAAGCCCGCTCCGGGCGCTGATCGGCGCTCCGGACGTTGGTCCGGAAGCGATAAGGCCGAGTGTGGGCTTCACGGCGAATAAAACCGTGGGAAAAGCCCTCTAAATCCACCAATTTGGTAGCCAAAGGCAGTACCTTCGAACCTAGTGTCACTGGGTTCGAGTAGGGGGCGTGTCGGATGCTAATAGCGATCCTTGCGGTTCTCTGGATTGCCGTCCTTACTCCGACCATTGTTCGCCACTTTCGCGATCGTGACACGGACCGTTCAATTCTGAATTTTCACGAGCGAATGGCGCGGCTCGGTGGGAAGACAGAACCACTCGTCGAGCCCGCGCATCGCCTCGACGTGAGTGATGAACTACCACCCCGTCCGGTGTACGAGTACGAGGTCAATCCTCCAACTCGTGCACCGCGACTGCGGGTCGTCCCTGCGAATGCGACGCCCGCCGATCTCGAACGTGACTTGTCGTGGGATGACTGGTCACGCGAGTACGCCGACGATCCGTTCGAAGACTCGTCACGTCCCGCTACCGCGTCGTACGCCTCGCAGTACCGCGCCGTCGCCTACGCGCAGGCTCCCGCCACACCCTCGTACGAGGAGCCGTTGTCGCAGAGTGTGTCACCGTCGCCGTACGGGTCACGCTCACAGCGCCTACGTCGCCGTCGCGTTCTATTGCAATTGGTCGCGGCATCGGTGATCACGACTCTCGCGACTCTGGCCACCGGTTGGTTCCCGTTCGAAGTCCTCGCGATCATTTCGTGGCTCGGGTTGGTCGGCTTTTTGGGTTTGATGTACTACGCCGTGACGACCGGCATGATGGGTTCGTCCCGTACGGTCCCGACGTCGCAACCTCGCGGCCTGGCACCTACGGCGAACTACGACGACGAGCCGCGCTACGACGAGAGTCCGCGCTATTCCTACCGCGATTCCGCGTACGACCCCCCTCGCTACGCGCAGGCGCTGTAGTCCTTTCGCCCATCGGGCTAGACTCGTAATCCCTCGGGGGTGTAGCTCAGTTGGCAGAGCGCTACGTTCGCAATGTAGAGGTCGTGGGTTCGACTCCCATCACCTCCACCGAGAATTGACGTTTGAATAACGTTGTCCCGGATCAGGGGCAACGTTCTTTGGTGTGCAGAAACTCTTGGTAGTCGCACCTTCGTACTGAGTTGACCTCCGTATCTCGGTCGGAGTGGTGTGCGATCACTACGTAGGAGACAGGTCGCGAACCCGGTATCGAACGAAACGAGGCAGGCCGACCTCGTTATCCTCTGGCTATGGCAGCGTTTGAGCCGGACACGTCGACCCAGATCTCGACTCGCGCCGATCCGCGAGCTAGCGGTGTCGGGTTCACTGAGGCACTCCGGCGTGCATTCACTAACTGGTCGATACATCGCCGCGCGTCTCGGAGCGAGTTCTGGTGGTATGTCCTCGCCTGGGTTGGCTCGTCCTGGTTGCTGGGGCCAATCAGTCGTGCAACTCACACGCGTCTTGTCGAGCAGATATGCCTGCTCGTCGAAATCACGCTATGGCTCATTTGCCTCAAGGTCGCAGCCTGTCGCTTTCACGACATTGGTCGCTCTGCCTGGTGGCTCGTGCTCCAAGTGATACTCGGACTCGTGGGGTCGGCGATGTTCATATTCGGAACATTCTTGGGCGTTGCGTACCTGCTTACGAGTGGCGCGAACCATGGATTGGTCAGGGCGGGTGTCGTGGGAGTTCTCGTTGGTGTCGTTCTTCTTGTACCGACATTGATTTGGTCTCTCGTTTGGCTGGTGTTGCCCGGAAATGCTGCCGTTAACCGCTGGAATGGAGAGGCGCCTTGAATGTGAACCGGATGTGTGCGTACGCGCACATTGTCGGGTCAGTGGGTCAGCGGTTCAGTTGTCCTAGCGTCATTCCATCACCTCCACAGAAAATTCATTGGCTGCCACGCGCCTGTTGAGGATCTTCTCATTGATGGGAGTACTCCTCATCGGGTATCTCATTTTTCGCGCGTCAACTGTGCCGACGACGACTGCAACACTCCCGACGGTGAGTGCCTGCGTGAGCGCGCCTCATCACGCCACGGGTGGGCGTCCCCTCTCAGTGCTCGAGCGGCCGAGCCACTTTCTGCTGTCCTGCACGGCGGGCGGGACAGAACTGACGGGAATTTCGTGGTCGACGTGGAATACGTCGCACGCAACCGGACTGGCCCATTGGCACTATCTCGGTTGTGGGGCGGTGGCGTGTTTCCCCGGTCGAGTGTTTCCCGCATCCTTTGACGTCCGCGTCGAACTCTCGTCGCCTACTGATGTTGGACATCGATTCAGTGAGTTGCGACTCGAGGCTTTGCCCGGCACGGCTCCCTGTATCAGTACGCCAGCGACACGCTGGCGGTTGACGCTTCGAGGTCCCGTGCCACTGGGAGGCTCGCTGGGTGGAGTGTGTTTGTGAGGTGCGAAGAAGGTCCGCAAGAACATTTGAACTACCAGTTGCGGTTCGGTGCGAGGAAATTGCTTCCGACCTAGAGTTCTCGGCAACGTTCAGAGGGGTCGACCATGAAACTGTTGCTTACGTCTTCGGGAATTCGAAACGGGAGCATCCACGACGCTCTGGTTGATCTCCTCGGCAAGCCCATCTCGGAATCCTCGGCCTTGTTCGTTCCCACCGCGATTTACCCTTTTCCGGGTGGGAGTGCGCGAGCGGTAGACGCCCTTCGCGGGACGGGAACGAGCAAACTGTGCGACCTGGGGTGGAAGTCCCTCGGACTCCTCGAACTCTCGGCACTTCCCAGTATTCAACGAGAGAGTTGGGTGCCCACACTGCAGGAAACAGACGCTCTTTTGGTGTGGGGAGGCAACGTGTCCTATTTGTGCCACTGGATGCGCGCGTCGGGTGTCGCGGATCTCCTGCCCTCACTCGATCGACTCGTCTACGTGGGCGTGAGCGCGGGAAGTATCGCTATGACGCCGATCAACTGCGACGCTGAATGGAACAGGGAGTTTGCGTTGCCATCTGAGCTGGAAAATGACGTGGACGAGGGCGCGTTGGGATTTGTGGACTTCACCATGTGGGTGCACGTCGACAATCCGGATCCGATCTTCGCGGAACACTCGATGGAAAAGGTTGAAAAGTGGGCACAAGGTGTTCCTGTTGCGACCTACGCCCTCGATGACGAGTCGGCAATCAAGGTGTCGGGCGACAACGTCGAAGTTATCTCTGAGGGGAATTGGCGTTTGTTCGAACCTTCCACTTCGCTCGGGTAGCTACTCGTTCGTCGCGCTCACGGTGCACGAAATACTCGAATGCCGTTCAGTTTCGTCGCAGAATTGAGAACAGAAGAGGAGAGTGTGGAATGACGAACGAAGGACAGTGGCTCGAAGTTTCGCGCCACATTGCTGCAGCACCGTCACGAGTCTTTGCGATCTTGTCGGACCCGAAGCAGCATTCTCGCTTTGACGGTTCGAACATGCTGCGTGGTGACGTCGACGGCAGCGTCATTACCCAGGTGGGCGACATTTTTGTCATCAAGATGCACCGCATGGGCAGGGACTACGAAATGATCAACCATGTCGTGGACTTCGAACCAGATCGCTTGATCGCGTGGACACCAGCCCCGGGGGACATCGACACCGCGGGAGGAGATCCCACCCGCATCGGCGTGCCGTCGGGCTATCGCTGGGGCTTTCGCGTGGAGGATGTTGATGGAGAGTCCCTCGTGACCGAGTTTTTCGACTGTGGTCCGAGCGACAACAGTTGGATACTTCTCCGCGAGGGTGGCGCCTGGATTAACGGCTCCAACCCCGTGGTTGATTCGATGGCAGCGACTCTCGAAAGACTCGACACGCTCAGCACTTCATGAGCGGTGGCTACGGCATTAGATGAGCGGGTCGTCCATGATCTCGCGAACCTCTTGTGGACAACGGCAGGCGGTGGCGAAACGGGCGGCCCATTGAACAGCTTCGTCGTGGGACACGGCTTCGACGATGGAGAATCCTCCAAGGACGGCCTTTGTTTCGGGGAAAGGTCCTTGGGTGATCACGCCATCGGGCGAGACGATGGTCGCTTGTTGCGTGTGAAGTCCGCCGCCAAAGATCCAGACCCCCGCCTCCTGCGCTTGGCGCACCACGGCGTGGGCGTCAAGGCCGACCTGCCCCAGGATGTCCTCGGGAATGTTCATGGTTCCGTCGTCGAATGAGATGAGGTAGCGCGTCAACGTTCTTCTCCGTGCCGTGGGTGCCGAGTTCGTGTCCTTCTTTAGCACAGGGGATCGGGCAGTGGACCGTGAAGCGAGGGAGAGGAACGCGAATTGTGGCGCATGATTTCGCCGCCCACGCGCTGGCGACCACCTGTCGGGTCAGGGTGTCGCGGTACGCTACCCATGTGCCCAATCGCGTTCGAGACTCCCTGAAGCGGCGCTCTCTGGAAGCGCAGGATTTCGACGGCGTACTGGTGATGCGCGATGGTCGTCCGTACGACCCAGCGTGGGATCTCTGGCGGCCGACGCGACGATGGCCTGGAATTCTCGCCGCCGCTGTGGTGACGATGGTGCTGCTCGGCGTGGTGGCCTTTCATTTCGAGCACCACGTCAATCCCCCGAACGAGTTCTCTGGACCGACGATTCATGCAAGAGTTCATGGCGCCTACTTTCCCCCCGTTGCTGACAATGCACCCGGAGTTCAAACGTTCACTGGCACGACGAGCGAATCGCGTATCCCGTTCGTGAGCCCCGGGGGAATGTCATCGTGGACATTTCAGTGCAAGTGCCGAGCTAATTTCGCGATTACGGTGCGCAACGCAGCGGGGGTCATCGTCGACATTCCGATCAACGCCGTCGGCCGCACGAGGCTGGCCACGACGGCCGGATACTTTCCGGGACATTTCACTTTTGACGTGATTGCTGACGGCCACTGGAAGATCCAGTTCATTGATCAAGCGAAACTTCCCCTCGTGGCAACTCCCTTTCGATACTTAAGTTCGGGCACGAGTGTGCTCGGGCCATTCCCCGCGAGCGCCACCACGCTGGAAGTTGACTACATCGGGCAGATTGGTAACTTTACGACCGTTCAGGTGCAGGACAAGAAGGATTCGCTGTCGGGTTATGCCGTTTTCGCGAGCCAATCCGGCTCAAAAACCGTCACCCTCACGCCACCCAATCCTTACTACTTGATCGTCAAGTCGGGTGGCCTCTGGTATGTCCACGTCTCCTAGAAGCTTCGTCGACCACGGAAGTTTTGAGGCTCGTGCCGAAAGAACTGTGGAAAACGTGCGCAAAAGCCGTGGAGTCGGGTGAGGCGAAGGGATCCCTCGGTGGATAACTCGTCGAAAGCTGGGTATTTGTTTGGGATTTTGTGCCCCGCTCTGTACGAATACCGGCCAGTCTGCAAGAGTCAGTGACGTAGTTCACGCAGCACCCTGAAGCAGACGGTGTCCATTGGGCGGCGTTCGGTGGACGAGGGGGCCCCGCAAGGGGACTGGAGTCCGCCGAGAGAGGGTTTCGGCCCGACTCCCTGCTCCACAATGCGTGAAATGCCCGCCGTCTTTGGTGGCCTGTCCGACACGGGTCACGAGAGATGCGCCAACGCAGGCCCCGAGAGGCCGGCGAGCTTCGGTTCGCTGGTTGCTCGGGGTCTTCGTTTTTCTAGAACGACGAAAACGCGTGAGCGGGGCGGAGGCCCTTTTCGACCTGGAACCGTACGTCCTCTTGAACGAGGGGCAGGTCGGTGGCGTGCGTGACTCCTACGCAGTAGGAATTTGTCGCCAGCGCCGTCACGTGAAGGGATCCGTTCGCCAATCCTTCGCCGATCATGACCGGCAAGAGAACTTCTGCGTCCTCGCTCGCTTCGGCTTCGTCCATCGCGCGGTGGAATTCGGTCCACATGGAATTCTCAAATCCCCACAGGTTCATCGAGACACTGGTGTCGGCTGGCAAGATGCGCGGCTCGAGACCGTCGTCGGCAACGAAATCGTCGTTATGCGTGTGAACTTGTCGTCGTTCGTCAATGCTCACGAGACGACCGTTTTCGATCACGCAGATACCGCGACTCACGGGAGAATCGCCCACGAGCGCTCGGTCGAGTCGGAACCCGACGACGCAATTTGTTCCCACGTCGCGTAAGTGGTTCCCGAGAGCGAGCATGGCGTCGTGTCCGTAGAGGTCGTCGGCGTTCGCTACGCCGAACGCCGACGACGGGTCGAGCGCTTCTTCGGCGGCCAGGACCGCGTGGACCGTTCCGAGCGGACGTTCTTGTTCGACAAAGGAGACGCGTGCGTCTGTCGGCCAATGTTGTGCGACGTGTTCTTTGATCAAGGGACCCGTGTCGGGATTGATCACCACCACGATGTGGCCAAATCCCGCCAAGTACGCATCCGACGCGATGAGATCGATGACAGCTTCACCGTTGACTCCGACCGGTGCGAGCTGCTTGACACCGCCGTAGCGACGGGCACGTCCGGCGGCCAAGATGACGAGGGTGGGGTGACTCACGGCGACCATAGTACGACAGCCGACGCCCACGTCATGCCAGCACCAAAGCCCGTCAGAAGGACTAGATCCCCGGGATGTAGGAGGTTCCTTTGACGAGCGTCATCGACCGCGAGGGGAATGGACGCACTCGACGTGTTTCCGAATCGATCGAGGACCACGATCGCCCGTTCCATGGGGACTCCCAAGCGTTGGCACGCCGCGCTGATAATGCGGACATTGGCCTGATGGGGAATGACGAGTGAGAGTTGATCACTCGTGACCCCCGCCTGCGCCATTGCTCGCTCGGCGGATTCGACGATGATGCGTACGGCGCGGCGAAAGATCTCCTTGCCGTCCATCCAGATCGTGCCGCCGTGCTCGCAGCGCAGGAGATGGACTAGCGAGCCGTCACTACCCAGATCGAAGCCGAGGATGTCGCCTGGTCCCTCCACGGCGTCGATCACCGCCGCACCCGCACCATCGCCTAGGAGTACGGCCATGGTGCGATCATTCCAATCGGTCCACCGCGACAGATTTTCAGCACCGATAACGAGGACCCGCTTCGCTCCGGTTGCCGTCAAGCCTTCGGCCACGCGCACGGCGTACATGAATCCACTACAGGCAGCGTTGAGGTCGATGGCGGGAGCGTTGATGCCGAGCGCGGAGGCGATGCTCGGGGCGGTCGCGGGAATGAGATTGTCAGGGGTCGTCGTGGCGAGAATGACAAAGTCAACCGACTCCGCGGTCACGCCCGCGTTGGTCAGGGCTGCGCGCGCCGCCGCGAGACCGAGTGAACCGGCGGACCCACCAATTCGACGTTCGCGAATGCCCGTACGCTCAAAAATCCACTCGTCGGTGGTGTCCAATGTGGCGGATAATTCATCGTTCGTCACCACTCGATCGGGTACGGCCGTACCCCAGCCGGTGAAGCGAATGCCCACGACCGTTCTAACTTTCGACGGGTACGTCGCGAATGGCGAGTGAGCAACGCGACACGCAAATCAGACGACCGGCGTCATCGGTGAGATCAATATTCCAGACGTGAATCGTGCGGCCCAGACGAAACGGTGTCGCGGTAGCGGTCAGCACGCCCGAGCTCATTGATCGCAAGTGACTGCAGTTCAACTCTGTGCCAACGACGAGTTTGCCGGGACCGGCCGCCGTGGCGCCGCCAATGGACGCGGCCGACTCGGCCAACAAGGCCGATACGCCACCATGCAGAATGCCGTAGGGCTGGTGAACTCGGTCGGTCACTTCGACGCGCACGATCACGCGCTCGGGAGTGGCTTCGACGACTTCGATGCCGAGGGCTTCGTGGACTCCCACGCGACGGGAAACGTGTTCGTTGGTGCTTTCGCTCACGGCCAACAGACTACGAGGTGTCGGTAACCTTGGTGAATGGCTCGGGTAATTGACGTACGCAGCGACACCGTGACACAACCGACCGACGTAATGCGCTCAGCTATGGCCGCCGCCGTGGTGGGCGACGACGGTTACGGGGAAGATCCGACAATCCACGAGCTCGAAGGCGTTTTCGCCGCTCTGGTTGGTAAGGAAGCGGCAATTTTTGTGCCATCGGGCGTCATGGCGAACCAAATGGCGTTGCGTGTCCTGACGTCGCCCGGAGATCTGGTGGTAACCGGACGCCACCACCATGTGGTGAGTTTTGAAATGGGTGCGTCAGCGCGTAATGCCTCGATTCAATTTGCCCCGATCGAGGACTCGTCGGGTTTTCTTGACGCCGAAGAGGTCGCGGAGGTCGTTTCGGCGGAATTCGACCATCAACCGCACATTGCGGCTCTCTGTCTCGAAAACACCCACATGTACGCCGGAGGCGTGCCCTGGGGTGCGAGGGAGATCGCGTCGATCGTCGCCGCCGCGGATGGTCGTCCGACGCACCTCGACGGTGCACGGCTATTTAACGCGTCGGTCGCCACCGGCGAAGATCCCGCGGCGTTGGCCGCCCCCGCAACGACCGTGATGACGTGCTTATCCAAGGGACTGTGTGCGCCGGTTGGCTCACTACTTGCCGGCCCGGCTGATCTCATGGACCGGGCACGAGTGGAGCGGAAGCGACTCGGCGGGACCGTGCGTCAGGGTGGCATCCTCGCCGCTGCGGGTCTGGTGGCGTTGCGAACGATGCGCGATCGCCTCGTTGACGACCACCGACGTGCGCGGGCACTCGCCGACGCGTTCTCGACCAGGTTCCCGGAATCGGCCTACGAACCTGAATCGTGCGCAACGAACATCGTGGCTTTCGACCACCAGCGAGCACGCGAATTGGTCGCTCGACTGGATGACCGTGGGTTGCGCGGCGGAACTCTGTCCCCCCGTCGTGCGCGTTTTGTCACGCACGCGGGTATCACGGACGACGACGTCGACGCGGCTATCGACATCATTACGTCGTTCACGTGGGCGTAAGTCTTCGTTGACCGACCTCGGCGACGTCGCGTCCGATGGCGCGAAAAGTTAGCCGAAGCCTGTCGTGATCACATTGTCGTCACACGGGATTTACCCGCCGTGGAGCCCGTCGTCTCCGTGGCTCGATCTCGCTTCGATGGCGAGAGTAGCGGGGGCATGACGTGCTGGCCGCGTTGCGGTGACAGGGGTAGCCTTAGGTCGCCTGCGGGCCTCCTATGACCCAAGTCCTTCACCTCTCGACCTTCATTCGTCGGCCTATCTTCGACCAAGACGGTGACCGGATCGGTCGCGTTCAAGACCTAGTCGCCCGAGTGGGTTCTGACGCACACCCGCCGCTCGTCGGCGCGGTCATTCGTATCGAAGGTCGCAATCTTTTCGTCCCGATTCGGAAGATTGGCGGATTGTCGCAGGGTCGCATGACCTTTGAAGGACGACGTGTCGACTTACGTCGATTTGAGCGACGTCCGGGCGAGATTCTGCTCGCCGAGGATTTGTTGGCGCGCCACCTCATCAACCTCGTCCGGGGCCGACTGATCTCCGCCAATGAAATTGAGCTCGCCGAAATTGATGACAAGTGGGAGGTTGTCGGCGTCGACCCCGGACGCCGACCCATCCTTCGACGACTTCTCGGTCGACGACTCGGGGCGTCGATTCCGGCGGGCAGCGTCGTGGACTTTGCTTCCATCGAACCCTTCGTCAGTCACGTGCCGAGCGCGAGGCTCAAGATCCCGTACCGCAAGTTGGCGAAGTTGCACCCGGCCCAGATTGCCGACCTCGTCGAACAGGCGAGTCACGACGAAGGCGAAGAGATCATCCACGCCGTCGGCATGGACCGCGAACTCGAGGCTGATGTCTTCGAAGAACTTGACACAACCCACCAGTTGGAATTTCTCGAAGCTCGCAGCGATGTTGACGCGGCTCGCGTGCTCAGCCGTATGGAGCCCGACAATGCGGCGGACTTGATCAGTGAGATTGATCAGGATCGTCGCCTCTCAGTTTTGGAACTACTGGTTGAACCTCAGCAGCAAAAAGTGCGACAACTGCTGCAGTACAACCAGGACACTGCGGGCGGATTGATGAACCCCGACTTCGTCTCAGTGTCCGCCCAAGCCACCGTGCAAGACGCTCTCGACGCCATCCGCGCATCGCGGGCGCCCGCAGAGGCACAAAATGCCGTGTTCGTCTTGGACGAGAACGGACAGCCAGTCGGCGCGGCGCCGATTGCCGCACTGGTGCGTGCCCGACCGAGCGAACTCGCATTGTCTGCCTCGCGCACGCAACTGGCTCACGTCCATCCACACTGGGATGTGTTGCGGGTATCGCGTAAAATGAGTGACTTCAACTTGACGGTTCTGCCGGTCGTGGACGAAGAACACCAACGCATGATCGGCGTGGTGACCGTGGATGACTTGCTCGAAGAGTTGTTGCCGCAGGGATGGCGCCGTGAGTTCGGCATGACGAGTGTGGAGGAGTAGGTAAATGCACTGTCGCTACCTCTCCCGTCACGTTCAAAGGGGGACTTTCTGAAACCCCCAAGTACCCCGCAGAACACCCCCCACACGGGG
>Ga0208872_1000966_pt1 | contig 18814 bp, 14 predicted proteins | sample CryBogCBH12Aug08_FD_185508 | JGI IMG/M metagenome (GOLD analysis project Ga0208872, IMG submission 185508) | Freshwater microbial communities from Crystal Bog, Wisconsin, USA - CBH12Aug08 (SPAdes) | ecosystem: Environmental > Aquatic > Freshwater > Lake | place: Crystal Bog, Wisconsin, USA...
TTGCACGGAAATAATCGTCACTTCGCCAGTTGCGCCGATTTCCAATTGGCAGGAAAAATCCAGTGCCTTGTCCAGCAATGGCTCCAGCAAGAATCGCGTTTGTTTGCCATTTTTTTCCTGCTTTCCAATATGCCGGGAGATTCTTTCCAATAATTGGGGTGAATCCACTAGCAAATTACCTTTGCCGGAAACCCCGAAGTCGTCTTTGATCAAAATAGTGGTGTTTTTAAGCAGGTGCTTGCCCACTTTTTCCAGCTCGGCAGCTGAATCTATCGTCTCGCCATGCCGCTCGCCGAGTTCCTCGATTTCCAGTGCATGGGAAAACAGTTTAGAATTGGCTTTCCTGACGGCCTCAATGCTGGGAATTTTTTGTGCAATGCCGTAATGCTGGCAAAACGGCTGCGTCGTGGGTAGCACGGAATAAGGGGAAAGGCCGCCCAAGCCGGAAAACAATTCGCTGAAATACGCTCGATTCCCGGCTGCTTGAAGCAAACCGCAAATAGCGTCGTTGCCTGAAATAGTTTCGACGGTCTCCACGGGCTTTTCGTTTCGGGAAAACCGAAAACCGGTTTCTCGCAGGTAATCCACATGGGTTTTGTCCATGGGTCTACGGGTAACCAACAGGCCACCCTCTGCGTGACAAGCGGCAAACATTAATTCATCCATGACGGCGACGATAGCATCGGCCTGGGCATCGACCACGCTAGGCAATTGGCTTAATGTCGGCGCACGCCAAAAGCGTTCCGAGTCGAAGCTGCCTAGGTGTAATTTGCTTTTATTATCATTGCTTGCCATGCTGTGCCAATTAGGCAGGCACCACGCTTGTATGCGCAGCCAATACTTTGGCTAGGCAGTTAATAGAACTTAGGTCTGAGTAATCGAAATTTTCAAAGTCGATTTCAATGCCAAAAGCTTCTTCCAGTCTGAATAGAAATGTGACGAGTTGCAGTGAATCCAACCCTACTTCATTGACGATGTCCGCCTCGTCGGACAGACTGACGGCAAGTTCGGGGTTTTCCTTGACCTCGCTCAGGATGGATTTAATCTTTTGTTTCATTATGAATTTGGGGGCAATTGCGTGGTTCAGTATCTTCATGCCCGATGACGGCGGCAAAAGGACAGAAATATTGGTTCTTTTTGATCTCGCATGGGTAAACGCCCTAATGAGAAATGGAGAGCCATAGCAAAAAAAGGATACATGAATGCCGTCCGTACCCATTTCGAATCCCCAATCATCGGTCTGAATAATAGCAAAGTGGCACTCAATGTTCAAGTTTTTCTGGATTAGTGCGCACAGTCAGTCAGGGTTTGAATCCGGAGAAGTTTTTTCTGACTTCGTTTTTGCCCTGTTCATATTTCTGAGCATAATAGGCTTTGACTTGGGCGGGGTCAAAGCTTAGGAAGGTGTTGCCGGACTCGAAATGCTGCACGAAGACCTTGCCCACCGCATAGGTGGATGCCGCGCCGAACAAGGCCACGCTGGCACCGCCGACGACCCAGCCTAGGCCAAGTAAGCCTTTGGCAAGGCTACCTAAATTTACGGAGAGTGAAACGGGCAGCCCGCCGCCCATCAGGGCACCTACCGCCGATTTGCCGATTTGGCTGGAAAACTCCACGCCATACAAGTCTGCGAGGCTGCGCACCAAGTTGAGTTGCAACCCGGCTAGGACGGCCACATCCACTAGCGGCAGCGGCACCAAGCCCGCTGCCAAGGCGGCCAGCATGTGTTTTTTTATGGTTTGTTCCGCCTGGGCGGACTTCTGATTCGTTTCTGCCATGAGTCACCTGTTTAGGTTGCGGTCAGTCGAAGAACTTCCAATCTTCGACGTAATTGCCAATGATGAATTTCGGGTAGCCGGGGTCGATGGTCCGGCTGTCCACGTCGACGCGGATATAATTGTCTCGGTTGAAGAAATATAGTTTCCGGCTGAGGTCTTCGCCGGTCGATGACACTAGGTACTTGCCCAGGAAAGAGGCATCCACCTGTTCGAAGCCGACCTCGGCCAGCATCGGCCACTTTTCCCTGATCGGGCGGGATTGGGTGGTTTCGCCGGTGTCAGGGTTGTAGGAGAAGCAATTCTTGCCCCAGAACACATGCACCCTTTGGTCCAGGTTGAACACCACCCGCAACGGCGTGAACACCGTGGCTTCGATATAGGCATCGCGCAGCGCTTTGGCCTTGTCGTCATCGTCGATCAGGGTCCAGATGCCGCATGCGTCGAATTCGATGACCTGCGGGTTGTCTTTGATAGTGGCGGGCCACTCGTTGTAGTGCGCATCGTCTAGCGAACTGAGCGCCGCCAGCTTGAATTCGTCGCCGCCCTTGCCGAACACGGTGCATTCGGAATTGCTTTGCAGCTTTTCCTTGGCGTTTTGTTGGCTGGTGTTGGCGCTGGCCGAACCGAGGCCTATTTGGCAGGCCTTGATGTCTTCCTTGCTCATTGATGACGATTTGCTGACCGCTGATGGTGAAGGCCAGCATGGCCTTGCCGCCCACCCACGCGCTTGATGTGATGGGTGCCGAAGCGCTCGAAAAATCGCTCGTAGGCGCGCCGGATCGTAGGGCGTTGGCACTTCCAAGTCAAACATGTCTTGGGGAAATCGCCGCGCATCGGGGATGTAAACCGTCCACAACGGGATGAAAGAGTTTCTCAGGGCATAGTACGCTTCTTCCTCGGAGCGCAACTGCCCGGTCTGGCTGGCGTTCACGTCGATGCTGAACGGGGCGTTGCTGACGGCGGCAGACACATCCATGCTCGTCTGCTTTTCAAAGCGTTCCCAGGATTCTTCGATCACCATCTGGTTGAGTGCCTGCGGGGCGGGCATCGGCGGACTGTCGTTCACTTCGTAGCCTTCCGGAGCCCGATAGCTTTCCCCTGTCTCTTTGGACGGATAAATCTGCTTGTTGGCTTGGCGGAACAGGATTTCCTTGAGTTCGAAAGGCTGCTGCGGTCGCAGGTAAATGCCACGCCCGACCATGCCCAGTCCGGGTATCGCGGGGAGTTCGGTGAATGTGTCGGACATTGCCGGATTTCCTCTATAATTATGATTTAAGCCGTCGGCATCAGGATGCCCACCCTTGGCCAATGCATCCGCCTGTTTGATCCAAGATCGGATGGACTCGATGGACAAGGGAGGCCCTCGTACGACAATTTCCTTGATGCGCTCAGCCGACAGGGCGGCCAGTCCGGCGAAGCGGGTCACGCCCGCTACACGCAGCCTTTCGGCATAGACTTCCCCGATGCCGACGATATCTTCCAGCCGTTCCACGCCCGCCGTGGAGTGCCCGGTCTTGCGCCCGCCTGTGCCTTCTGTTTCCACTAAGGCGGCTTTGATCTGTGCGGTCTCCTGCCCCAATGCGTCAATGCGACTGATCTGTTCCTGCAATTGCTGGCGTACCCCGGAGAGCTTGCCAACCGCCACCCCCAAGCCAGTACCGGCACCACCGACGGTGCCTGCGATGAGGGGGTTTTGTGCCAGTTTACCACAGAATGCCGCTAGTTTATCGGCCCAGCCAGACGCGCCAACCGCAGTGCTAGGCAAAGGGGATGCAGCGGCAGACGGGGCCAGCGTTCCCAGAGCCGCTTGGCTTGAAGGCAGCAGGGTGGTGGATGCCGCGTTGGTCTTCGCCACTCCTTCCAGTCCCCAGGCTAGGTGGCAGCCGTCAGTCCTTTCGCGGTCAAAAGCCCTTTGACGGCCAATATCCCGGCCAGTCCGCCGCTCGCACTGGCGACAGCGACGATGGCGAACATCCGCCAAGGTGGTAGGCCTTGGCCCCCCGTCTTTTCCGTAGCGGGCCATCAGCCTCGCTTGGTTTCGTTTGATCAATAATCTCGGTCATGGTGTCACCCGTTGATCTCAAGTCGTTGAAAAAATGAGCTGTTGCCCGCCTAGGCCAGCCGTCCTCCGGCTAGCAGCAAAACACGGTCGGCTATGTCGAAATAACAGTCGTCGTGCGTTGCCGCGATGACGGTCTTACCTTGCCGTTGCAGGCCAGGTAGGATTTTCCGGTAAAACTTTTCGCGGAATTCGGCATCCTGGTCGGACGCGAATTGGTCAAAAATATACACGGGCTTGTCTTCCAGCAATGCGGCAACTAAGGCTAGGCGCTTTTTTTGCCCGTTGGAAAGAGCCTGCGGGGTGGGCATACCGCCAGTTTTACCGGATAAGCCCATGGTTTCCAGCCAATGGCCGAGTTGTTTTGAGTCGGCATCTGCCACGCTGTGCAAATCCTCGAACAAATGGCAATCGGCGAATAAAGCAGCGAACAATTCCCGGTAGGCGGGATAGCTGCCGGCCTCCAAAGGTTCGCCGTTTAGCCGTAGCGTCCCTGCTTCGTGGCGGTAAAGTCCGGCAAGCAGTTTTAGCAAGGTGGTCTTGCCGCTACCGTTGCGGCCGGTGACGAACAGCATTTCGCCCGGCATGATGGACAGGTCGATGGGGCCAAGCACAAACGGGGTTTGACCGTGCTGCCCAGGGTAGCGGAACACTGCAGCTTCCAGACCCAAGCTGGCAAAGCTGTGTAGGGGCTTGCCCTGATGCCGCCCGCTGTCGCCATAGGGGGTGGCCTGAAGCTTTTCCTCCAAATGGCATAGATTCTCTAGTGCGGCATCGGCACGGACGATTTCGGGTATCCAAGTTAGCCAGGGGTCCAGTTCGGATAGTATGTAAATGACCGTGGCTGTGATTTTGAACACATGTCCGGCGAGTCCCTTGTCCAAGGTGGGGATGACCATGACCAGCACGACGAGCAACAGGTAAAAGCTGCTGTATCCGATGGTCAAACTGTTGGCTATCTCGGCGTTGGTGGCCCGTTTGTTAGCGCTGATGGCAATGGCGCAGCGCCCATAATCATCAAACAGCCTATAGCTTTTGCTCTGGCTGAGTTTGATTTCCTTAAAACTGGTCAACAGTTCTTGCACACGTTTGGAAAATCCCTTCTCCAAGGCTTGGCCCTCCCGTAACTTCAACTCCAAGTTCAGATGGATGAAGGCCCGGTAAATGAACGCGTAGGTGCCGATGAAGGCTAGTGTCACTAGCAGGGCGGCCAGGGAAATCCAGCCCAGATAAACCAAGCTGGCCGCCACTACCAGGGAGGAGCGGGCAAGCAGGGCCAAGGACAGGGCGGATTGGGAAACCAGTTGGGTGTCGTTGGTCAGGGCGGGGCAACCGTCCTGTGCCAGTTCGGCCTCGACCAGGCGCAAGTCGGCGCGGCGCAGCCTGTCGCCTATCCGCAAACGCAATTTCAGCAGGACTTCCTCGGCTGCCAAAGTGGTTTGCACCAGTGCCTGATGCTGCCCATAGATGGTCAGTGCCAGCAGCGTCAGGGCAATGAAAAATTGTCGGGGGTCTAGTCCGCCTGCGGCGATTTGCGCGGCGGATAGGTTGATGGCGACCAGCAGAGCCCCCCCGGCCAAGCCGGAGACGACCACCATGAACACTACTCTGCCCTTGGGAAAGTCAGGCTCTTGGAGTAAATACGCGATTAGCTTGGGCATCGCTTGTCCTTGTGCATCCGCTCAAATCGCTTGGGTTGCCGGTTTGTTTGCGGCATCATTTTCCAACAGTTCGTTGAATATCCTGGCAAAACCGTCCCAGTCCTTGGCTGCGGCCTTGCGGATAGCGTTTGCCGCCAGTGTCTGCCGCTGAAGTTCGGATGCCATAATAAGCTCATACGTCGGCAAAGGCTCGGCTAGCCCCAAGGCGGTCAGACGGGTAAACAGCTTGCGGCGCACATCGCGATAACGAGTGTCGGATGGATTGGAGACCAGCTTGTGGTATTTGCTGAACAAGGCAACGTCGCCTTGGTGGCGGATTGCCTGCCAGCAAACTTCCAAGTAATCCACGACGATGGTTTTGGTGGCCTGGCGCAAAGCCGGGGCCACATCAATGTGCCGTTCAACCAGCCAGGACAACTGGATGTTCAAGTCGGCGCAAAAACTCACCACCCTCTCGGTCAGTGCCTGGAACCCGGCTTCGTGCAAAGACAACAGCCATGCCTGCAAAGGCTGAATTTCCACCAAGTCGCTTTCCACCCAGGCGCGAAATTTCACATGGGGGTCAGACCGTTTCCCTGTTAACGCTATGATTTTCTCTAGTATCTGCTCAGGAACTTCCCAGTAACCCCCCAGTAGCAGGGCGAAAGCTACCAGCAATCCAAGGAACAGAGCCACAATTAAAATGACGAAAATACTCATTATCAAACCTTTTAAAAATGCGCAGTTGGGAATGTGACGATACTCACGCCTAGCTCTGCCTCACGTCCTGTCCCGCACGGTGGTGCAGTAGGGGACGCATGGAATTGGCGACACCGATAACGATTGAGCCGACTGACAGCATTGTGGTTTGCGCCAAGCCAAAATGCAGGAAAAACGCTCCGCTGATGCCGATCAGCGTGGTACCGGTGACGACGGCGAAACTGATGTCGGTGTTGGCACGGAACTCGTGGGCATAGTCGAACAGCTTCACCAGATGGTCCAAATCGCTTTCCATAAGAACTATTTGCGCGGTGTCTGTCGCCACCGTCGACGCACCGCGCAGAGAAATGGAGACATGGGATTTTTTTAGTGCGATGGCATCGTTGATGCCGTCGCCGATGTAGCAGACGAAGCGGCCTTCATTGGTCAGGTGCTCAATCAAAGCGGCCTTTTCCTCCGGTAGAGTTTCTGCGAAGTAATGGTCGATGTCGAGTTCATGCGCCAACTTGGCGGTGGGGGCTTCTTGGTCGCCGGAGATGATATAGGTGGCGGTGATACCATGACGGCGCTTGATTTCGCCGATAATGGCCTTGGCCTGTGGCCGCACCGTAGGCGCCAGCTCCACCGCCCCGGCCAGTGCGCCGTCGCAAGCCACCAGCACTAAGGAATGGCCTTTGGCGTGGCAATGAGCCTCAATGCTGTTCAAGGTCTCTGGACGGCTGATCCCGGATGATTCCATGAAGCGTCGGCTGCCGACCCGAACTTCGCGGCCCTCGACAGCCACGCACAAGCCAAAGCCGATCTTATACTCGGATTCGTCCACTAGCGGCACACCCAAGCCGCTCCGCGCCGCCTCGGCGAGGATGGCCAAGGCAATGGGGTGGGATTGCTTATGCTCGGCAGCGGCGGCAAATCTCAGTATATCTGCATCGCAATAACCCCCGACAAAAGCGTGGACGGCGGTGACCCGAGGTTGCGCGTCGGTGAGAGTTCCGGTCTTGTCGAACACTAGCGTATCGACCTGGTGTAGCAAATCCAAAGATCGGCCATCCTTGATGAGAATGCCATGGCGGGATGCGATGTTGAGGTAGTTCATCAAAGCCAACGGCGAGAGAATGGACAAGCGTTGGCGGAAGTGGGTATCGACCACCGCCAAGGCACCCATGGGACCCAATAAGGGAAAAGCCACTAGGCCGGCCAGCAGGGTCGGTGCTACGGTGCGATCGGACAGGATTTCGGCGCGTAATTGGGCGGTGGATTTGTATTCGATGGTGTTGTTGAGAATCTGGCCAATGCGGGCGATGGCGGTGTCGCCGCCGGACTTGTCCACCCGGGCCTCAAGGCGGCCTGCCAGCAGCACCGTGCCGGCGAACACGGCTTCGTCCAAAGCCTTTTCGACCGGGTGGGCCTCGCCGGTCAGCATTTGCTCGTCAACTAGAGCTTGCCCGGCTAAGACCGTTCCATCCACAGGGATGATTTCCCCGGCGTTGACGACAACCTTGTCACCAACGCGTATTTGCGCCAATGGCGTTTCGGTTTCGATGCCATCGACCAGCAACCAGGCGGTATTTGGCACCTGCCGGTAAATGTCGACTAGCCGGTTGCGCGAGTCGTCCGTCACCATGCTGGTGAGCTTGATTGACAATTGCGCGACCAGCGAGACTAGGCTACCGATCCAGAAATAGCCGTTGAGAATCATCCCGGTCACGGTGAACACGAAGATGGTTCCAACACCGACCCGGCCTTGCTTGGCTAGGTCGTAGGCTTTTTTGTACCAATGGCCGCTGTTAAAAAGAATGCAGGGTATGCACAGCAGATTCAGCGGCCACAGCCATTGCCCCAGTGTGGCGCACACTAAGGAAGCCAGCGCGATTTTGATTTTGCGGTCGTTGTAACGGCTGCGTTCCAAGCGGCGCTGAAGCTCAGCAGGGCTGGAAATATGCTCTATTTGCACTTGGTAGCCGGTTTTGGCCGGCTTAGGAGCGGATGGCTGAGTGGGGGCCAGCCAAGCCGACAAACCCTGCAGCCCTCCGCTACGTTCAGCCGCCTGACCAAAATCAGGCGTTTGCAGCGCGAGGATTTCGCCCAAGGTTTTTCTGGGCTTGAACAGCTTCGCCATCATGCGATGAATTTCCGACTTTCTTCGCCGGGGGTGGGCGGACGCGGTGCTTTCGGCAGGGCAGCGGGCTGGACTTTCGGCATATTCGCCTGGGCCATGCCGGTCAAAAGCCCTGCGTAGGAAAGCAGCACCGAGTAGAACAAGCCAAAATGCAGGAAAACTGTTGTTGAAATATCGATCAGATCAATCCCAAATGGGGCGAGCAAGTTGAATCTTTGCTTGGCGAAGAATAGCCTTGCTAGGCCGAAAATGCCAAGCACCCCGCGTAGGCGTGGATCCAGAAGCACGATGTGGGCATTGGTTTCGCTTAGGTCGGAAGGTTCGCGGACATCCACGGAAAGTATGGCGGTTTGCATTGCCTCCGCATCCTCGTCGCCGGTACCCACATAGCAGACTATTCGACCGCCCAATTGCAACTCCCCGATTAGACTGGCCCGCCCGGAACCTTCGGCTTCGATAAAATAACCGTCCAAGCCAAAATCATCTGCCAACCTACGTCCCTGGTCCTCGTTCGTGGACATGGCATAGGTGGCGAACGGCAGGGCCAGTGCGTCGCTAGTCGGCCATGGCCTAAGCCTGAGTGCATAGACGAGTCCGATGACATGGGGACGGGCGGCGGGATGCTCCAACACGCGGGCATCGAAAATGACCGTGTTCACCAGATTGGCCAATTCCAAGGCGAGGGGATCGCGGATCAGGATGCCGTGGTGCGAGGCAAAGCCGATAAATTGACGAGCGGTATAAGGGCCTAAGCGGTGCATTTGCGCACCGAAACTGGTGGTCAGGAACGCGGCTGCACGGTTGATGCCCATCAACGGCGTGGACAGGGCGAAAGCGGTCAGCATCCAAGGTGCCATATGCCTACCTACGCTCTCACCAATCTGCCGTAGTGGGGTCTGCGCTAAAGGGGCATCCTGCAACTGCCCGTACAAGCCAGAGGATGTCTCGGGTGCAGCCTTCGCGCAGAGGTAAATCAATCCGGCTAGTATCCGGGTATCCTTAGCGAGCCAGACACCCGGCGTGGCCTCGGTCGCCTGGTCTTCGGCAAAGCGCTTGCAGACCATCGCGTTGCCCGAGAGCACTATGCCGGAAGCCTGAACGGTGTTGCCGCCGCGCAGCACCATGACTAAGCCGGGCTTGACTTGCTCCAAGGGCATCTGTATCTCAATGCCATCGCACTCGACCCAAGCCACGCGATCTTCAAGGCCCAACGACTCCTGCAAAGTATTGCGCATCTCTTCTTCCGAACGCAGGAGCATGCGCTGGCTTGACGCGTGGAGCAGAGCGTTGAGCGCGGCGATGACGGTATAGCCCATGACCACGCATACGCTGATGCGGGTGGCGTCCAATACGTGCGAGTCCACGCGCCGTCGGCATAGTGCTTGCCAAGCCTCGCCGTAGGTGGCAGCAAACACCAGCAACATGATGGGAAGGCTGGCAAGGCTGAAGAACGGCAGGCGCAACGTTGTGCCAACCACTGCCAAGCCCAATGCTGTCGAAGATGCCCACAGGTCGCGCCTGACTTTGGCTTGGGTCAACGCTTGCTGGCCTTGTTTTGGCCCTGTTGCCGGATCTAGGATGGACTGTTTGCCCGTCTGTGGGTTTTCGTCCGGTGCGGGTTTGCTGCGAAAAACAAGCTTGCCACCCGCATAAGCCAGACTACCAAGGATAAAGGTTTCAAGTATGAACATGGAGGCAATACCCTAAGTGCTTGGTGGCCTTGTCGGCACATGCCACATTGGCCGGATGTCCAGTTGGGGATGGGCGGTTTTTTCCCTACTGCCCTGCAATGGCAGCATGGCATTGCCGATGATCGTGATGGCGGCGGATGCGTTAAGCGCAGCCACGATGCCTATGCCACTGTGGAACAGAAAAATGCTGCCGATGATGCCTGCCCCCGTTGCGATGCTTATCCTGAAGCTGGTTTTTAAATTGAAGTCCAAGCACCGGGACAGGTCGAAGAGCAGGGGCAATTGCCTGGGGCTGTGCCCCATCAGCACAATCTGTGCGGTTTCCGTAGCAATGCGAGTGGCATCTCCGTGCAGCGACACCGAGACATGGGTAGCCGTCATTGCGGCGGCAGTGTCGGTGCCGCTGCTCAAGAAGCAGACCGCACGGCCTTTCTGTTGCAAGCGTTCGATGTGGCGGGCCTTATCCTCGGGCGGCATCTCGGCGAAGTATTCGGCAATCCCCACCCGTTCGGCGAGATGCCGGGTGGGTCCGGTGCGGTCACCAGAGAGGATGGCGAGCCTGAAATTTCGCCGCTTGAGTTCGGAGACGACATCAGCTACCTCAGGGCGCAGGGCCGGACGCAATTCCAATGCGCCAACCAGAGCATCTTCCGTTGCTACGAACGTCAGGGAATGACCTGACTCCATGCATTGCGCGCACACCTCCTGAAGCGTTGGCGGCAATGCCAGCCCTGCGTTGCCGATGAAGCTCTGGTTGCCGACGCGTACCCTCTGGCCGCTGATAATGACCTGGATGCCGAAGCCATTTTTATAACGGAAGCTGCCTGTGCCGGGTAATTTCAGTCCGCACTGCCTCGCCTCCTCCAAGATCGCTTGGGCGATTGTTTGGCTTTGCTGGTTCTCGGCCATTGCCGCATAGGCCAGCACTTGCCACTTGTCATAGTTCCCGCAGGCGTGGACGGTGGCAACATCCAGCCCCTCCGGTTCCAACACGGCGGTCTGGTCGAACACCACCGTGTCGATGGCCTGCATTAGCTCCAAACCCCGCCCGTCCCTGACCAAAATGCCGTGGTTCGTGCTTAGCTGGAGGGCATTCAGCAGAGCCAGTGGAGCTGCAAAATTCATGTCAATGCCGGGTCGGGCCAATAGCACTGCGATGGCACTATAAAACCCCAGCAGAGGCAGGGCCGCGATGCTTAAAGCCAGACTGGGTGCCACGCAATCCTCGGCCAGCTTCAATCCGCGCCGCTCGATAGCCAGACGGTGGGACACGGTGTGTCTTAGGCTGTTGGCGATTTGCATGGCCACCGTCTCCTTCCCTGCCCGGTCCACGCGCACATGCAGCCAGCCACGCAACACCCGGGCAGTGGCGAATACGCCGTCGCCCTCGCTCTGCTGCACCGGCCCGGCATCTCCGCCTAGGTGGCACTGATCCACCGCCGCCGTGCCAGCGATAACGGTACCATCCACAGGGATGGACTCGCCGGCATAGGCGACGACCGTGTCACCGGGCCACACCTGATGGAGCGGCGTTTCGATCTCCACGCCGTCGACTAGACGCCACACCGTTTGTTGTTGCTGTTCAAACCGGCGGATTAACTTTCGCTGGGAATGTTCGCAGGCACGCAAGGCGGTCTTGCGGGTCAGCAAATAAGCGAATATGGCGAAGGCAGTGCCCATATAGGCACCGTAAATCCAAGCACCGGCGAAGGCGACACTCATCAGCCCGGTACTGTCGATGGTATGCCGATCGGTGATGTCTGCCCAAGTGGCTTTGACACCAGGCCATTGCAGGTAGACGGCTAGGGGGGTGGAGGCAAGCCCCAAAGGCAACGGGGCAAGATAGTAGCCGACTAGCACTGCACCCAAGCCCAAAACGCTGCAGTTCAAACGGTGTTGCAAATCCGCTGCTTCGGTGTTGGCGACTTCCACGGCATTGGGTTTGGGCGGGGTAAGCATCTGGGCAAGGCTGGGCTTGCCTTGCGCAAGCACTTCGGCACCGCCAATTAAGGCAGCACTGCCGGCAAAGACAGCAATGGATATCAATATCATCTAAAAATCGCCCCAAAAAAAAGCCCCTTTTGACGGGAAAGGGCGCGGCACTGCTAAGGATTTGGAAAAAACAACTTCGCGAAAACTTGCCTAGGATAACGGCGCGATCATTCTATACACAGGCTCAATTCAGGGAAACTGTTCTCTGCCATAGCCTTAAGATGCCCACACCCTGCTCGACGCAATAGCAGCAGACCTGCTGCTTATGCGGGTTTGGTTGAGGTGGAATCGGAGGTATCGGCAACTTCAGTAGTAGCCTCACCGGCTTTCAACTCGCGCTTGAACAAAGCCCTCACCTTGTCGGGATCGAAATCCAACAAGGTGCCGCCGGACTCGAAATGCCGGATGAAAACCTCGCCCGTGGCATATGTCACGGACGCGGCGGTGACCGCCACGCCGCCTCCACCGGCCAGGGTGCCCAGCACAGGGACGATCTTTGCGAAGCTGGCTAACCCCAATACGCCGATGACCGAAGAAGCGCCGGATAGCAGTGAGGCCACCAGCGACTTGACAATACTTTCCTTGAACGGCACTTCGTAATGTTTGGCCAAGCCATGCACCAGCTTGACTTGCAGTGCCATGATGCCGGCCAAGTCGGCAAGCGGCACCGGGATCAGGGCGATGCCGGCCGAAGCCAGCACATAGTTTTTGGCGAGGCTGCGGGCGCGGGCCAACCGTTCCGCACGGGCAAACGCAGTGAGTTTTTCTTCAATCGGTATAGCGGAGTCTGGTGTCGTCATGGTTTTCTCCAGTTAATTTTTATGCATTAGAGGTAGTTGTACCCTAAGGGGCGTTTATCAAAACCCGACAAGCCGCCTACCTTGGTCAATTTCGTTGCAAAACATAATCCTTATGGGCCATTATAGCTTGAATAATTTTTTTTGCATGTTCAGTTCGATGGGTGCGATTAAAAGTGATGCGTCCACATCGGAAGGTCGTTGAAATTACGCTTGGAGCGCAAGGCTTGCTTTGCCTGTCAATGCCCGCAAGGCAAGCATTGCACTCCCCCGTCCCTTTTGGGATGTTCTTTTTATTCCCTAGTGCGTTGGGTCGGCACACGCAAGGCATTGAGCTTGACAGTGCCTTGGTATAACCGATCGCAGGCAAAGCCGACAGCCAGGCCATAACTCAACACGGCAGCGATACCGACTAACTGTATCTCTAGTTGCCCGAACTCAGGCATGGCGAAGCTTCCGGGGCTGGCGAACAGCCCAACGCATAGCGTCCCCAACATGCCGCAGATGCCGTGGGCTGCGACTAGGTTGGCCGCGACTTGGTCGTCCTTGATCAGCCTTGCCGACAGGGCGCGGTAGGCCGCAGGCTGTAATAAACCCGCCAAGATGCCGATGGCAACGGCCTCGCCGGGCGATATGCAGGCCACTCCCGCCGAGACCGCCACCAAGCCACCCACGGTAGCCGCGCAAATCCGCGCATACACCGCGTCCGGCATGGCATCCCGAACCCATGCCAAGGCGCAGAGTGAGGCTAGCAGGGCAGCAGCCCCAGCCAGCAATATATTAAGGGCCAGCGGTGCGATGCCTAGGTTTCCGCCCCCTGAATGTCCAATGCCTATGCCAAACCAACCGAACCAGACGACGGAAAGGCCAAGCAGGCCTAAGGACGCATTGGCATGGACACCGTCCCCGGTCGGCGCGAGAGTTCTTGACAGTGGCAGGCGGAAAGACCAGGCCAGCGCAAACCAAGCGGCGAAGGAATGGATGGTGGTGGCCCCGGCAAAGTCCACGAAGCCCCACCGTTCCAGCCAGCCGGCCTGACCAGGCAGCGACTGGCCGCTCCAGACCCACTGTTCTAGCACCGGATAAGCCGCCGCGCCCAATATTACGGCCAGGAACAGATAGGCCGGCAGGGACAGGCGATCTGACAAAATCGTCGCGGCCACCAATCCCGTCACCGAGGCCAAGGCTGTCTGGCACAGTGCTTGCGCCAAATCGCCGTCGGTCGCAGACCCCGGTTCGACTAGCATCTCCCAGTGGCTGATCGCGAAATAGGTCAGGCCCAGTGCCGATGCCAGCAGAAGATTGCGCAGCCCCGCCTGCGGAACCGCCCAGTTTTCCAGTTGCGAGGCTTCCAGCAAGGCAAACCCCAGTAGAGCGATCAAGGTCAACAGTGCCGATGCCAAAGCCATCAACGGCATGGCATTGGTCTCATTCGCTGGTTCGGAAGGCGCGGCATGGCTTGCAGCCGCTGGGACGGCGGGCGGCGGACTGGCTGTCACCCTAGCCGGTTCCCCCCCCCCCATCCCGCGGACGCGAACCGCCAGATCCTCCAGCCGATCCGCCGCTTCCATGTCCTTGGACAGATGCTGGTAAACCAAGATCGAGTTTTCCTCCAGTTTGGCTTTGATATCCTCTATGGATTTTGCGTTAGACCGGGTGTCCTGACCCAGCCTGTCCACCGCCACATGCAGCGAGGCAATGGATTTTCCCGTATCGTCCGGTTTTCCTTGCATCTCCTGTTGCGATGCCGTCCCGGTCGCACGGGCTTGGCCCGGGGCAAACACAAGGCAGACGGCCATAAGCAAGGCAATGGATAGTGCGCCTATTCCCGCCGGTAGACTCACCGCCATTAAGTTAAGCAGGAACGGAGGGCAAGGCTTGCCTTGCTGGGCTCCCAACCATTTATAAATCCTATCAAGGCAAGCCTCGCATTCCCAGTAATGGCAAGTGGCCGGTAGCTTGGGCAAAAAGCTTAGCATATATAGCAATAGGGGCATGCGAGGCTCCAAGGGTGGGACTTAGCGATTCGGTTTGGGATCGGAGGCCAGCAGAAAAACCAGGCCCAGCAGCGGGGAGAACAGGATGGACGACCAAAGATAGCCCCAGAACCCCCATTTTCTTTTCGTCCCCAAGAACGCCACCAGTAGGCAAAGCCCGAAATAGACCATGATAATGAGAAATTGGTTGACCATAACGATACCCCATCGCTTACTGTAATTCTATGTTTTGTGTAGAGACTAGGCATTCCAGATCGATATCTGGCACCAGCCCCGCTTGGTTGCCAGAGCGCAACAAACGATAATCGTCCAAGACGTTCGAATTCACCCGCAATACCGGCATGTTACCCAGCTTTTCCGCCAGTTCGTACGGCTTGACGCGGTACAAAATTCCGCCGAATAGTTCGGTGTTAAAATCCGCCTGGATGTTTCGCTTTTCCCCGAACCCGCCGATGCGGATGGACAGTCCTTCATCGAAGCCAGTATCGCCTTGCAGTGCCAGCACCGGGATTTTATAGTCTTTGAGCGGGCGTTGCAGACGCACGGCAATATCCTTGTCCACCCCCTCGAAGCCAGTGATGATCAGCACATCGACGTTGTCGGCGAGTTTCCCGTAGCAATCCAGTAGTTGCCGTTCTAGCGGCTGCTGGTCCTGAACGGAAAAGTCCACGCCGCAGGTGATTACCCTGAACCCGCGCTGTTCGCCCAGTGCCATGACACGTTCCACGCCGCCTGGGATTGTTGCTGCGTCCTGTCCGCCATAGACCACGCCTAGGTGCTGGAACCGCAACAGCTCATGCGAAAAATCCAGTTGCAGAATACGCAGGTCGTCGGGATGGAGGTTGGCCGAAAACGCTTTGGCAAAGTCCGTGACCGGAGTTTTTCGGTTCGGCTGCGAGCCGATGCGGCGGTCAAAGCGCTCCAAGGCGTAGGGTCTATGCACAGCCGGTAAAAAATGCCAGGCACCGCCGCGCAAGACGCGGAAAAAATACATTTTGCCAGACACCTCGCCTTGCCTGTCGAAGGCGTAGGGACCGGTCACACCCGTCCAAAACGGCCGGTAATGCAGGCTTGCGGAAACCAGTGCTGGCACCGTCGATTTGGCCCGTTCAATCGCATCGGCCAAAAGCCGCATAGAATCGTAGCCCTGCGCCGCACCTTCGTCTGGCACCATGCCATAAAGCTGCTGGTATTCGGCAATGAAGGCCAGGTTGGCCGGGTTGTTGGCCTGGGCGCTATAGGACACAGGAGCAATGGTATTGTCACCGGCTGCGCCAACCGCCTCGCTGAACGAGTGTGTGTTAAGGGCTTCCCCGCCCATGATAGCCACTTTCACGCCCATGTCCCGCAAGTGCCGCACCATCTGTGCCGAGTCCACCGCGCCTGCTGAGAGAAACACCATGTCCATAGGCTGGTTGGCAAACTGGGCAATCAACTCGCGGTAGTCAGTTCCATTAGGTTTGAACGAGTGCCGTTGCACTAAGCCCATGCCCTGCGCTATAGCCGCTTCCTCAAACAGGAACGCCAATTCCCGGCTGTATTCGTCTTCGGCGTAAAGCAGCACGATGTTTTTGTGACCGAGCAGTGCGGCCACGCTGGCGATTTGCCCGGCCATCACCTGGTTGTTAGGCAACATGCGGAACACATAGCGGTAATTAAGGTCGGTCAGCCCTTGTGCCGTGGCAAAGGGCGGCATGAAAATAAGCTCGCTAGCCTCATAAATTGCCGCGGATGGAATGGCAAGCTCCGCGCGGCGATGCCCCAACACCGCGCTGACTCTGGGGTTTTCGGCCAGTTTGAGGATCGCGCTCCTGGAGTCGTCAAATGTCGCCCCTGTGGCGGGTTCCAGCAGTAGGCTGACCCTGCGCCCCAGCAATTTCCCCGGCTGCCCGTTCAATTGCCTCGCCGCCAGTTTGATGCCATTAATATAGCTTGCCGACTCGGGCTCTGCTATGGCGGCGACGACAATATTGCCCAAGCCTAGGCGGGCGTATTCCAAGCGGTGTCTGGCGGCATCCTCGTAATCAAGGCCACAGCCGGCCACGGCTGACAAGGCGAGCAAGATAAATGGCATAAGCCTAGTGTGCATACCGCACTCTATTGTGTGTTCAAAATCAGCGGCAAACCGTTCTTGCCTGCTCCGATCACGACGACTTTGGCATTGTCGGATTTGGAGAGGTTTTGGGTTGCGCTGATCCCTTGATACGTCAGTATCTTATCGGTCAGGCTCTTATCGACGGTCTCATTGTAAACCCTGAGTCCTTCGGCTTCGATGCGCTGGCGCTCCGCTTCTTGGCCTGCGGTTTGCAAGCGGAATTCATAGGACTTCAACAGTTCTTCCTGGGTCAATTTGTCTTCAATCGCACTTTTGATTTTCTCCGGCAGGGTAATGCTGCGGATGATGATCTCATCCACTTGCACGAAGTTGCGCCCGACTTCCTCTTGGGCCAGCAAGATCGCCTTGGTCAACAAACCTTCCTTGTTGGTGTAAATGTCCTCCGCCGTATAGCCGCCCAATTCCTTACGCATGACCGACTCGGCCTGAGGAAGGATGACGCGGACTAGGTAGTCGGGTCCGATCTTCTGATGCAACAGGCCAAGCCGGTCCCTGTCAAGTTGGTAGCGGACTGCCAGAGACAGACGCACCGTCAAACCCTTAGCCGTCAGCACGTCAAAATCGTGCAAGGCGATTTGCTTGCGCGTTTCATAGATGTACATCGTGTTGAGCGGACTTATGACGTGCAGCCCCTCGGGATAGGCGTAGTCGATCTGGGTGCCGGTGAACAGGCGGAACAGCACCCCGGTCTTGCCCGGTTCGACGACGATGACGATGCGGTACCACAGAAACAAGGCCGACAGCACCAACAGCAGCATGAACACGAATATATAAGGTATTTTCCGCCACAGCCAGCGGCGGAAGCGGGCCCTGCGGCTCGTATTCCCGATGTTTGGGCTGATGCCGGGTTTGGCTTCGGGTTTGCGCGGGGGGGCGGCTGCCACGGTCTCGTCGGATGGGAACATTACCGTTTAATCAATATGTTAATGACCAGTCGACTCACCAAATGTTTTCAGGCGATGCCAGCCCAGCCGCTGCCTGGGCTGGCCGTTTGTCTTCCCGGTTCAGGCGCACCCGGTCGTGCAAGCCGAGCAGCACCAGAGAGCCACCCACAAATCCTAGCATTGCCAGCGGATGGGCAAGGGTAATCGCGTGAATGACGTTAAGAATAGGCACCTGACCGGCGGTGCTGATTGCGGTGATGCCCGTTTTTCCGGTCGCACTGGAGACAACGGCCTTAGCCGCTTTAGTGAAGCTATCAGTAGCACCGCTGGTGATGTCGATCAGTTTTGCGGTTTCGACTGGCATAATGTTGGCTCCGGCAAATTCTGCCATGCCCTTTGTGTCATGGCGACTTAAAGATATATGGCTTTATCGTACCATAAGCCGATAGCAAATGGTGGCGTGGTTCAAACAAGGGTTACACTTTTGGCAAAGCACCACAAGGCCAAAACTTTTAGTTTTATGGGGTCGAGCCTTTTGACTACCGGAAAAAGTGTTACCCTGAGACTTGGCAAACCATGCCCTATTTTGGGCGGATTCATCCATCTTGGAGCTTACCTGCTCATCACAACCGCAAGCGATGCACTTGCATTCTCGGTTGTCATAACGCTCATGGCCCTGCTGATTTTCGGATACATCAAAGGTCGTTTCACAGGCATCCGACCGTTCCGCTGTGCAATCCCTACCCTATTTACGGGAGGAGTCGCAGCCGGAGCCGCATTTGTGATCGCACGCGCCGTCTCATAAGCGGTTTCAGCACTCAGGCAGACTAATTGGAAAGAATAGTCGGGGCGGCGGCCATTACCAGGGGTATGCTGACCAGTTGCCCATGGATATGCCATGCCAACTGCGCACAACGCGCTATTATGTCAAATCGCGGCGAACTTCGCCGAAAACGCGGGAAACGGCGCCGATCCCCGCACACGGCACACTTATAGGCTTATTGCACAATTTAACCCTTAC
>Ga0208872_1000968_pt1 | contig 18808 bp, 19 predicted proteins | sample CryBogCBH12Aug08_FD_185508 | JGI IMG/M metagenome (GOLD analysis project Ga0208872, IMG submission 185508) | Freshwater microbial communities from Crystal Bog, Wisconsin, USA - CBH12Aug08 (SPAdes) | ecosystem: Environmental > Aquatic > Freshwater > Lake | place: Crystal Bog, Wisconsin, USA...
AACGAGAGCTCCATCTGAGTAAACCGCAGAGATCTTAAATGAGGTCCAACCATCGGTGCCATTCTTTGTGACATCTAAGGATGTTTGTGTAGAAGGAACAGTTGCAAGCAACTTAAATGTTCCACCATTTGATGAGGCCTCAATATTGTAAGTAGTGAGTCCTGTTGCACCTTGTGCTGGGTACCAGAAAATGCTTGCACCTGCTGAGGTGTAGTGAGCAACGATTCCAATTGGAGCAAGATCAGTGGCTGCAGTTGCGCCAGTTGATGTTGCAGCAGCGCTGGTGGTTGCTGCTGGGGTTGGAGTCGAAGAAGTTTGAGCTGACATAGCGGCAGATGCGCTGCTATCTGGTGTAGCCGATGCCGTTGTGCTTGTTGAAGGCTCAGCGGTAGGGGTTGCTGCCTTGTGATTACGGGCAACGACCAAAATTGCGATCAAGACAACACCAACAATGACGGTGAGGACGACTCGAGACGAAGACTTAGGGGCAGGGGTCGTTGCTTTAGGAGCAACCACAGGCGCTGCGGACTTAGGAGAGGAATCAACGAAGACCGCAGTGGTAGCTGGCTTAGTAGCGCTTGCAGGAGTTGATGTTGAAACGGCCGGAATAACGATTGGTGCGGATTTCTTAGCGACCTTCTTGACGGCCTTCTTAGCGGTGGCCTTTTTAGCCGGAGCGGCCTTCGCAGCTTTCTTAGTTGCGCTCTTTTTAACTGGGGCTGCCTTTGCAACCTTCTTAGCTGCAGCCTTTTTAGCAGGTGCCTTCTTCGCGACAACCTTCTTAGCTACAACTTTTTTCGCTGCTACCTTCTTGGCAGGTGCTTTCTTTGCAACAGCTTTCTTAGCCGGGGCCTTCTTGGCGGCTGACTTCTTAGCGGTCTTTTTGACTGCCACGGGTGACTCCTCAGTTAAATGCGATCGCTCAAACGACCTGGACGGATAGTACTAATAACAAAATCGTACCTTAGATAAATTGAACTTTAGAGTAATCCACGCTTACTTCAGCCTACATCTGGCTATAAAAGCCGCATTATCTCTGGAAGTATCGCTGCGAGCGCATGTCCCCGATGGCTGATTGCATCTTTCTCTTCTGAAGATAATTCAGCGCTGGTCTGGGTATATCCCAGTGGTTGAAAAATCGGGTCATAACCAAAACCATTTGTTCCGCGAGCCTCTAAAACCAAATGACCCACCATCTCACCTTCGCGAACGATCTCTTGAGCTCCCGATGGGTGACCTTCTGGAAGCACCAGTGCTACAGCACATTTAAATCGAGCACTGAGATCGGGATTACCCAACTCTTTAACCTGTGACAACACCTTTGCAAGGTTGGCTTCGTCATCTCCGTGAGTTCCAGCCCATCGCGCAGAAAATATTCCCGGCGCTCCTCCGAGTGCATCCACGCAGAGTCCGCTGTCATCAGCGAGAGCGGGAAGACCAGTAAATTGGGAGATCTGATGAGCCTTTAATAGCGCGTTTTCGGCGAAGGTTGAGCCAGTTTCTTCTACATCTGGCATATCTGAAAAATCACGGAGTCCAAGGACAACCACATCAATTTTGGCAGCTTCTAAGATCCGTTCGAACTCCAGAACTTTACCGAGATTGCGTGTGGCTAAAACAATACTCTTGGCCGCGGTTTCGCCGATTTGATCTCCTGACATTAAGCCAGTGCTGCCGCTTGTAGTCGAGTCAACTCTGCACAACCAGCTACGCCAAGATCTAAGAGCTGGTTGAGTAGTGCGCGATCAAATGGAACGCCCTCTGCGGTGCCCTGAACTTCTACGAAATTCCCATCACCTGTGCAGACAATATTCATATCCGTATCTGCATCTACATCTTCTTCGTAGCAAAGATCGAGCATTGGAACGCCTTTAATGATTCCAACACTTACCGCGGCGACAGATTGGCGTAGTGGCTTGCGATCTCCAATGATGTGGCCCTTACCTTTTGCCCAAGTGATTGCATCCGCGAGTGCAACATAAGCCCCGGTGATTGCAGCGGTGCGAGTCCCGCCATCGGCTTGAAGCACATCGCAGTCAATCACAATGGTGTTTTCGCCAAGTGCATGAGTATCAACCACTGCGCGAAGTGATCGCCCCACTAAACGAGAGATCTCTTGAGTTCGTCCACCTAATTTTCCTTTAACGCTCTCGCGATCGGATCGGGTGTGAGTCGCGCGTGGCAGCATGGCGTATTCACTTGTTACCCAGCCTTGACCCTTGCCAGTGAGCCAGCGCGGAACTCCAGGTGTAAATGAGGCGACGCAGAGCACGCGAGTATTTCCGAATTCAACTAAGACTGAACCTTCTGCATTTTTCAACCAGTTTCGGGTGAATGAGATCGGGCGAAGCTGATCAGCTCCACGATTATCAATTCTGGAAATACTTGAGCTCATTTATATTTTCCCTTCCACGCTATGCACTTCAGGGCCGAGAAAACGGCGTGCCAATTTGTTGAATGATTCTGTGTCACCTGTTGCGATGAACTTATAGGTGGGAGCGTTGGTTGTATTCAATAACTCTTTCTCAACCAAGGTTCGATACAAATCTTTAGCCGTCTCTTCGGCACTTGAAACCAATGTCACCTCATCGCCCATGACATAAGAAATCACACCCGTAAGCAATGGGTAGTGGGTGCAACCCAAAACCAAAGTATCAATATCCGCCTCTATCAATGGTTGCAAATACTCTCTAGCAACGGCAGTTATTGCAGCTCCAGAAGTTTCCCCGCGTTCGACAAATTCAACAAAGGCCGGACAGGCGACTGATGTAATAGAAAGTTGAGGTGCGGCTGCAAATGCATCGAGATAAGAACCAGACTCTATGGTGGCATTGGTTCCAATAACGCCAACTCGACCTGAACGAGTTGCTGATACTGCTCGGCGCGCAGCGGGCTGGATTACTTCAAGGACTGGAATTTCATAGCGCTCTCTGGCATCGCGAAGGGTTGCAGAACTAGCGGTGTTGCAGGCGATTACAATCGCTTTAACTCCTGCTGCAACAAGTTGATCCATGATTTCCAGAGTGAAAGAGCGAACCTCTGCAAGTGAACGTGGGCCATACGGGCCACGGGCATTGTCGCCAACATAGATGATTGACTCACCAGGTAATTGATCGATGATCGCACGAGCTACTGTGAGGCCGCCAAGCCCGGAGTCAAAGACTCCGATCGGGGCTGTAGATGACGGCTGCGGCACTAGATAAGTCTAGCCGCCCGGTTCCTAGCCTTGAGCAAGCAGGTTGAGCAAGCTCTCTTGCAACCAACCCAGCCAGAAATAAACCGCATAAATTGGCTTTTGTGGGTCCTCATCAGAGAGGGATTCAAAGTGATCAAAGGATTCCGGGTTGATCTCTAACCTCACCGAAAGCGCTAAACGTAGGTCGTTTATCGCCATAAGCCAAACTTCGCCATCTAGATCATCGACTACTCCGGCTCGATCCTCATCAACGATTATCTCGAGAGCTTTACGAACTTGTTCAAGCGTCCGCTTCTTTTTACCACGCAGAGTGGGTTCGGTGTAGCGGCGAAAATCTGCGGCAGCTTCAGGATCTGCATATGCGCTCGGTAAGAGTCGAAGCAAAACTGGATCTTCAGGGACGACCACTTCATCTGGAGCGGCCTTAAGTTGGGCCATCAATTGAGCAAATGGATCGCTCTCGTTGTAATGGTGATTGAAATCGCCTTCACCTAATAATTCAAGTAATTGCTCAACTAAATTGATAAGAATATGCGCTTCATCAATTGTGAGATCTAGAGAGTAGATTCCTTCATCACGCGAAAATGCTGACACTAGATTTTATCGTCTCTTTGAAGCGTTGCCCATAAACCGTGTTCATGAAGACGCTGCACATCTCGCTCCATCTCTTCGCGAGAGCCAGTAGAAACCGCGGCGCGTCCTTCGGTATGGACTTGCATCATTAATTCATGAGCGCGCTCTTGGCTAAAACCAAATAGCTTAATAAATACAAAAGTTACATAGCTCATTAAATTAACGGGATCATCCCAAACGATCGTTACCCATGGTTTATCAACGAGTTGGGAGATGTCGAGATCAGATTCAATTAATGTATCTGTAGCCACAGCGTCTCCAATCTGCTCATGGTGATGGGTCTAGCGAACCCAAACAATAACAAAGCTAGATTGCGTTAAAGCAAAGTTCTGATCGGCTGCGATATGTAATTGATACGGTGCAAAACCAGTAATTGCGTTTGTGACGGTAAAGCTCACATTTCCTGCGCTATCTGTAAGAGCGGACGCTCCGGTATTGAGAAGTACAGGTACTCCCGCAACGGCTGGAGTGACCTGCGCTGAAATTGTGTACGGAACTCCCGCTTTCATAGAGGCAGGGATATTCCAGGTGAGATTCCTGGTGACACTAATTGCGATGGTTGGGGTATCGCCCTCTACCCTCTGCCACGAACCCTCTGAGTACATGCGTAGGTTGGTGTTGCCTGTCAGATTGAGGGTCGCAGAGAAAGTTCCGTCGGCGGCTGTAACTCCATCTTGAACGCTCACCCATTGCCCGCCCGGAGCTTGGGTCTGTAAGTGAACTGGGATACCAGCGGCAGGTGTCTTATCTGCCAGCGCGAAAGTGCCGGTAACTTGCGTCGGAGTCCCAATCACAATATTTGTGGCATCTACGCGAAGTGAGGCGCTAATGGAATCTGGAGCGATGGCAAGGGCGACAGCGCGAATTGCTTGAAAGGCTGTGGGGTCTTCCATTCCCAAAGTCCACTCAGTCAGTCCGCCCAAGTGATATTGCGAAACGAGATTTGCTCGCGCCGTAAAACTTGCAGCGTCCTGATACCAGACGGTGCGATAAGCGGTACAGGTTGTGAGCGCACCAGCAGATGTAGTTCCGTTGTAAACCTTTTGATAGGTAAATGAGGATTCTGCGAAGGTTTGATTGTAAGTAGGAGTTGCCCCATAGGTTGAGGCGAGCGCGGCAACATCATGCATAACTACTGTCGCAACGACACCCGGTGCTACCGCTTTGTTGTAATTGATAGGAAGTGTCGGGCAAGTACCGATGACTTTAGTTACCCAGTCTCGACCATACCCAGGTATGCCGATATAGATCTTTGAAGCAGGTATGACAGATACCGCATAGGTGACAGCGTTTGTTGTCCACTGCAATGGACCGATTGGACCAGGGCTACTCGTTGAGTAGTCGTAGGCCATTATGTGAAGTTGATCGATTACCGATGCCACTTGAGGCCAGGCATATTGGTAGTAACCCTTCTTGCCTGATGTGGGATCAAAACTTGGCGGCGTTGTAATTGAAAGAAGTTTTCCTTGTGCATGAAGTGCAGTCGAAAGATCGGTGAGAAATTGCACCCATCGCCCCTGCGTTGTGGGCCACGTTGAAATCGGATCTACAAATGCAAAGCTTTCAAAATCAAGATCAATTCCATCAAAGTTATTTTTCAAAACTAAATTAACGATTGCGTTGACGATATTCGCACGCGAAGTTGAATTGGCTAATAAATTAGAAAGGACCATCTGCGACACTTTTCCGGTCTTCGGATCGGTCGCGGTTCCATCGGTGATGGTTGGCAGTATTTTGAATCCAGCTGCTTGAAGTGATTGCAGCGCTGTTGCCATAGGCAGGTTGGGATTTGCGGCTGAGTAAAGATCGGCAATCGTGTTCTGATCTCGAAGGGTGTACCAGAAGGGGTAGACCTGGGAAATTAAATCGGCATTGAGAATTGCAGAGGGCAGAGAAGTTTTCATTGAGTAGTACGGAATCCAACCGGTCAAGATTCTGCGTGGTTGCCCGTTGGGTGAGGTGGTTGGTGAAGTGGTTGGTGAGGTGGAGGGCGTAGGGCTGGGTGAAGCCGAAGGCGCAGGAGTTGTATCTGCATGTGAGAGTGAAGTAGTGGAGGCAATGACCAGCGCAAAAAGCGCGATTCCAACTTTAGGAATTATGGCGGACCCTTTGGGTCTCACTCTTTCTTCAATCCGTCGTAAATCTCTTTACAAGTAGGGCAGATCGGAAACTTTTCAGGGTCGCGACTAGGCACCCACTTCTTGCCACACAAAGCGCGAACGGGTTTACCAGTGACCATCGCTTCAGTGATCTTCTCTTTACGAACGTAGTGCGAGAAGCGCTCGTGATCGCCTTCGTCAGTCGGGGCTAAACGCTCCTCTTCGAGCGTATCTGTGCCACCAATCCCGATCGGCTCACCACGTGACGGGGCGAAAGGGTTTTTCATAACCCCAATGTTATCGCCTACGATTACGTAATGAAGGATCTACTGCGCACCGCCGACCTTAGCCCTGCCGACGTTGAACTCTTGCTCGATACAGCGGCGCAATTTGCGGTTAAACCATTCTTAGCCAACACCGCACTGGCCAATCGCACGGTAGCGATCTACATGACTAAGCCTTCAACCCGAACTCGGCTGGCATCTGAAACAGCGGTGGCTCACCTTGGCGGAACCCCCATTTTTATCCGTGGCGATGATCTTCAGATTGGTCGCGGAGAGACGATCGCTGATACTGCGCGAGTAATTAGTGGCTACGCATCAGCTCTCATCATTAGAACTTTTAAGCAATCCGATGTTGATGAATTAGGTGCGAACTCATCGATTCCAGTTATTAATGGATTGACTGATGATGATCATCCGACTCAACTACTAGCCGATTGGGTGACAATCCGCGAAGCCTTTGGAAAAGATATTGCAGGTCGCAAATTCACATATGTAGGAGATGGCAACAATATGGCGCATGCATGGCTCACTATGGGAGCGATCATGGGCGCGCACGTCGTCGTTGCAACTCCAGGCGGTGCTTATGCGCCGGCTGATGATGCGGTGAAAACCGCGCAAGATATTGCCGCGAAGACCGGTGCCACTATTGAGGTACTAACGGATCCTGAAGCTGCAGCTAAAGACGCCAGCGTCTTATATACAGATGTCTGGATGTCGATGGGTGATCCAGAAGAAGAGCGCACTGCAAAGCTCAAAGCGCTCGCTCCCTTTGCGGTTGATAAGCGATTGATGGATCTCACCGTTGCTGATTCAATCTTTATGCACTGCCTGCCGGCGCATCGCGGCGAAGAGGTGGCTGCTGAGGTTATTGATGGTGAGCGCTCTGTTATCTGGCGTGAGGCATATCACCGCAGAACGACAATCCAGGCGATTTTATACCACTTGGTTCGTGGTGAATTGAGTGGGAACACCTATTAATTAGCTTTTACCGGGTTTTAACTCAAAAAAACTATTAATTGAGTTGCGCACTGGCTAGATTGTCGCCATGCGTGTAGCCGTTCCTAAAGAAACACGACCTGGCGAAAAACGAGTCGCCCTCGTCCCCGACATCATTTCTAAGCTGACCAAGGCTGGACTTGAAGTCACTATTGAATCCGGAGCAGGTGTTGCATCTGAATTTTCAGATGATCAATTCACTGCAGCTGGTGCAACCGTCAAGAGCGGAAATGTCATCAACGATGCCGATGTAGTTCTTTCGGTTCAGCCGTTGACACCTGATGCGATGAAGTCGCTGAAAAAAGGTGCAATCACTATCTCATTCCTATCCCCTACAACTGCAGTCGATTCGATTGATGCAGCAGTTTCTGCAGGAGTTACAGCGATCTCACTGGAATTGGTGCCGCGTATCTCTCGCGCCCAATCTATGGATGCTCTGACATCGCAAGCACTTTGTGCTGGATATAAAGCAGTGCTGGTCGGCGCTGAACTTTCACCACGGTTCTTCCCGCTACTCATGACTGCAGCAGGAACTGTTACTCCTGCAAATGTTGTTGTACTCGGAGCTGGTGTCGCTGGATTGCAAGCAATTGCAACTGCAAAGCGCTTAGGCGCGGTTGTGAGTGCATATGATGTTCGTCCAGCATCTGCTGATGAAGTGAAATCTATGGGCGCAAAGTTCATTACCTTGGAACTCGAAGCACTTGAAGGATCAGGCGGATATGCCAGAGAGATGACTGAAGAGCGCGCTGCAAAGCAACGCGAACTCTTGACTCCTTATATCGCCGCAGCAAATGTACTTATTACAACAGCTGCAGTTCCTGGTCGCCCTGCACCACGATTGGTGACAGCAGATATGGTCGCCGCAATGGCACCAGGTTCAGTTGTCGTAGATCTAGCAGCAGAGACCGGCGGAAATGTCGAAGGCACAAAGCCAGGAGAGATCATTACAACTGCTAATGGCGTGAAGATGTGGGGTGGCAAAGATGTTCCGAGCCAACTTGCATTCCACGCTTCAATGCTCTTCTCTCGAAATGTCGTCAACTTGTTGCTCTTGATGGTTAAAGAGGGTCAAGTTGTTCCTAACTTTGAAGATGAAATTATCGATGCCGCGACCGTCACTATGAACGGTGAAAATCGCAAGGGAGCGAAGTAAATGAGCAATTTAGCCCTACTTTCCATCTTCGTTCTATCTATCTTTATTGGATTTGAAGTTGTATCGAAGGTTTCAACGACTCTGCATACTCCGCTGATGTCAGGCGCAAATGCAATCCACGGAATCATCTTGGTCGGTGCTATCACAGTCGCAGATCATGCAACGAACAATGTCCAACTCAGTCTCGGTATCGCAGCTGTAGTTCTAGCCACAATTAATATGGTGGGCGGTTTTGTTGTTACCGATCGCATGCTTGAGATGTTTAAAGGTAAACCACGCGTCAAAAAGGATGCAGAAGTTGCAGGAGGTGAGACCAAGTGAGCACAAATCTCTACGGCGTCTTTACTCTCGCTGTTTCAGTCTGCTTTATTCTCGCGCTGAAAGGGCTCTCATCCCCGAAGTCAGCTAGACGCGGCAACATTATTGGTGCAGCAGGAGCGTTTGTCGCATCGACTTTGGTTTTCCGTGCCCCAGATATGACACACAACCACAAGTGGTTGATTCTCGGAGCGGTTTTATTTGGAGCCCTCGTTGGAGTGCCAGCTGCGCGCAAGATTCAGATGACGCAGATGCCACAACTTGTTGCACTCTTTAATGGTGTTGGTGGTGGCGCAGCAGCTCTTGTCGCAATCGTTGAATACCTGAAGTTGGGTTCTGGCGCCAGTACCGCTGAGGTAGTTGCAACTGTCTTTACTGTAATTGTCGGTTGCGTTTCATTCTCTGGTTCCATCGTTACCTTCTTGAAGTTGCAAGAGATCATGACAACCCGCCCAGTTGTATTTCCTGGCGGTCGCTTCGTTATCGGCGCAACACTTCTAGGAACATTGGGATCTGCTGAATGGGTTATCCATTCACTTGGCAATACATCACTCGCTGTGATGGCTGTCCTTGCACTTCTCTTTGGTGTTCTCTTTGTTCTGCCTGTTGGCGGCGCAGATGTACCAATTGTTATCTCACTGCTTAACGCATTTACTGGATTAACAGTGGCAGCAAGTGGTTATGTACTGCAGTCAACCCTTCTGATCGTTGCTGGAACTCTTGTTGGTGCATCAGGAACTATTTTGACTCGCTTGATGGCTGCTGCAATGGGTCGTTCACTCTTTGGCACTCTCTTCGGTGCATTTACTGCCAAGCCTCAGGCTGCGGCAGAAGGTGGGGAGGCTCGCTCAGTTAAATCTGGTTCTCCAGATGATGTTGCGATCTTGCTTAATTATGCGCAGCGGGTAGTGATTGTTCCTGGCTTTGGCTTAGCCGTTGCTCAGGCACAACACACAGTGCGTGAGCTCGCTGACTTGCTCACTAGCAAGGGAGTAGATGTCGCTTACGGAATTCACCCTGTCGCAGGCCGCATGCCAGGACACATGAATGTGCTCCTCGCTGAGGCGAATGTTCCATACGAGCAACTCGTGGAGATGGATGAAGTAAATCCAACTTTCCCACAGACCGATGTGGTCTTAGTCGTTGGTGCTAACGATGTTGTTAACCCAGCAGCGAAGACAACTCCTGGCTGCCCGATTTATGGAATGCCAATTTTGGATGTCTCATCAGCCGGAAATGTGATCTTCTTGAAGCGCTCAATGCGCCCAGGTTTCGCCGGCATTGAAAATGAACTCCTGTATGAGCCAAAGACAACCCTGCTCTTTGGTGATGCAAAGGATTCGTTGACTAAGGTTGTGAGCGCGCTCAAGGCGCTATAACAGCCTACTTAAAAGTAAAAAGTTCTCTGCAGTTGTCTGAATCGGAATTACTAGCCGATTCTCGCTAACGGCAGAGAACTTTTTTTAATATTTGCGCTTCTTTTATTTTTGGAGCTTGCCGCGCACAAGTTGTGCTGGCCATTTGATTTCGACGCCCAGAACATGGGCTGCGTGAAGTGGCCAGCGCGGATTACGTAGCATCTCACGTCCAAGCATTACGGCATCTGCCTCACCGCTTTCGATGATGGCGTTTGCTTGCACTGGATCGGTTATTGCACCTACTGCAGATGCTTTGATAGTTGAACCATTCTTGATTGCGTTAGCGAAAGGAACTTGATAGCCCGGTCCCACCGCAATCTTGGCGTTGTGAACATTTCCGCCGCTAGAAGCATCAATGAGGTCTACTCCGAGTGGTACCAATTCATTGGCCAGTTGAACTGAATCTTCAATTGTCCAACCACCCTCTGTCCAATCCGATGCAGAGATGCGTACGAAGAGTGGAACTTCGGAGCCGATCGCAGCGCGTACCTCTGTGACAACTTCTTTGAGGAAACGAACTCGGTTCTCAAATGATCCACCGTATTCATCGCTACGGGTGTTTGAAAGGGGAGAGTAGAACTCGTGCAGCAGGTAACCATGAGCTGCATGGATTTCTACAAGATCAAATCCTGCGGCGAGCGCACGTTGTGCGGCCGCGCCAAATGCTTTAACCAACTCTCTGATTTCTGGGACGGTTAGTTCCCGTGGAGTTGGATATCCCTCAAAGGCTATTGCGCTAGGTGCGACCGCCTCCCAGCCACCCTCCTCGGCTGTTGCCATGAAGTGATCCGCGCCAGGCAGTGCGGTTCCGGCTTTGCGCCCTGCGTGGGCGAGTTGGATTCCCATCTTGGAGCCCATTGAATGAGCAAATTCCACGATCGGAGCCCAGGCTGCAACCTGTTCATCGTTGTAGAGACCTGGGCACCCGATTGAGATGCGACCTTCAGGTACCACTCCAGTTGCTTCTGCAATGATCAATCCCGAACCCCCAGTGGCAAAGCTGCCGAGATGAACATGGTGCCACTCCCCTACGACTCCATCTTTAGCTGAGTATTGGCACATGGGACTTACCCAAGCGCGGTTCTTAATTTCTAGACCGCGGATGGTTAATGGATCAAAGAGTTGTGGCACTTGGTTCCCGTTCCTTTAAGTACTAATCGTTATTGGTTTGATTGAGCGTATTTGCTTGCGATAAATCATTAACCTTCTTGCACTTCAGTAGGAGTGTTGTGGACTCCTGAAATATCTTTGGCGGTCGTCGGTTCTACATGCTCTGCTGGGATAGTTCCAAGCAATCCCTTTTGGAAATCCTCGAAGGCTTGAATCACTTCAGCCTTTGTGTTCATCACAAATGGACCCATCCAAGCAACGGATTCGCGAATTGGTTCTCCTCCAAGAATAAGGAGATCCATGGTTGGAGAGCGTGATTCTTGATTTTGATCTGCAGTGATCACAAGTGTTGTACCATCGACGAGAACAGCGAGTTGACCCATCTTTACTGGCTGAGCTGATTCACCGACTGTTCCCTTTCCATTGAGGGTATAGACCAGCGCGTTGTAATCAGGGCGCCAAGGAAGTCGAAGTTGTGCTCCAGGTGCCAACGTTGCATGCACCATTGTGATTGGCGTTTGTGTAGAGCCAGGACCTTTGTGACCAGCTACTTCTCCTGCGATGACGCGAAGAAGTGCACCACCATCTGCAGAGGTAAGTAGAGCTACATCGCCTGCGCGAATATCTTGATAGGCCGGTTGTGACCATTTCTTTGCAGCAGGGAGATTTACCCAAAGTTGGAATCCATGAAAGAGGCCTCCGCTGACCACTAGGTGCTCAGGTGGAGTTTCGATGTGCAGAATTCCTGCGCCTGCTGTCATCCACTGGGTATCACCATTGGTGATTGTTCCGCCACCGCCGTGATTATCTTTGTGGTCGAAGATTCCATCGATGATGTAGGTGACAGTTTCGAATCCGCGATGTGGGTGCCAAGGAGTTCCTTTTGGCTCACCAGGTGCGTATTCAACTTCACCCATTTGATCTAGGTGGATGAATGGATCGAGATCTGCCATATCAACGCCAGCGAATGCGCGGCGGACTGGGAAGCCTTCTCCTTCAAAGCCTTGCGGAGCAGTAGTTACGCTCTTTACGCGGCGGGCCTTTGCTTCGGGATCAGCCGCTACTCGTGGAAGAACGGTGAAGTCACTAACTGTTACTGCGGGCATGATCTCTACTCATCTCTCTCGTGCTGCTCTAGTTCTGCCAAACACATTATTTGAAGTTTCAACTAACGGAGTATAGAACGCAAGAGAAGCCCTGCGCATTCCCGACGTTCGCTCTTGCGCATTCCCGACGTTCGCTCTTGCGCATTCCCGATGTAAACCCCTCCGCATTCCCGATGTAAACCCCTCCGCAAACCCAACGTCCGCTCACCCGCATTCCCTACGTTCGCTCTTCCGCGCTCCCGCTAATTAAATGCTTATCCACAAGCTTCAGATCCCCTGCGCACATTGCCCACACTTTGTCAGCACCCACCTCAAGAATTACCTCATGAACGAAATCCGCGTCAGTGATTTGCTAATGCAAACCCCAGGCATTGATGTTCTGGTCTCCCTCACCAAAATCGATCCAATTACTCTCCGAGCTGATGCGCGTATCGATTATTTGGCAGCGCTCGAAAAGCAGGCCGGATGGCTTCAAGCGCTCATGCAAGTGGCAATCGTCGCGGTTGCGGGAGCCAAGGCGGAGATTGATCGGGGAAATTTCTCTGATGTTGATGACCCTCAAAGAGAAGAGATTGCTTCTGCATTGAACCTTCCACCCGTCACGGCGCAGAATCGAATTGATGTTGCCAGAACTCTGACTCAACATTTGCCAGCAACATGTGTGGCCTTAGCAAATGGTGAAATCTCAACCGCTCAGGCGACCGTCATCGCCAAGGAGAGCGCTGCTCTGCTGCGTAAGGGAATTGATCCAGAGCAACTTAAATTCTTAGAGGAGACTGCAATCGCTTACTCAGAGTTTCACACTCCGACTCAAGTGAGCAACAAGGTCAGAAGTCTCGTTGCGAAAATGGAGCCGACTGAATTTGAAGTTGTTGTTGCAGATGCTGTTCAGGGTCGGCGAGTTACTTTCTCTGCGCAACCCCATGGCATGGCACAGATCGTGGCCTTACTTCCTGCCGCGGAGGCACAAACAGTTTGGCTTGCTGTCGATAAATTGGCTCGCAGAAATAGAGAGTTAGACCAACGTCAGATCGAGCCTCTCTCACTCGACCAGCAACGTGCTGATGCGCTTGCCACGATAGCCCAAGAGTTTCTAGCTAAATCTGCTGATGAAAACTTGGCTCATGGCAGACCCGTCACATTAAATTTAACTCTTGATTTACCTACTCTGCTTGGGCTTGATGAGAAACCAGGGATTCTTAGTGGGTACGGCGAGATCCCAGCATCAGCAGCGCGTCTCTTGGCCGCAGATGCAAAATGGCGCAGATTTATTACTGATCCAATAACCGGAAATTTGTTGGATTATGGAAGAACCACTTACGAGCCACCGCAAGCGCTCGTTGATTTCATTGTTGCGAGAGATCGACGGTGTCGCTTTCCCGGCTGCAGGCAGCCCGCGCGAATCTGCGATATCGATCATGCAATTCCCTGGGAAGAGGGCGGCAAGACCTCCAAAGAAAATTTGGGGTTGCTCTGCCGGCGGCATCACCGAATGAAAACTCATGGTGGCTGGAAGCTGATCACATTTGCCGATGGTTCCTGCGACTGGATTTCACCGGAGGGAAAGAAATTCCATGTGGAAGCTAGGCCCATTGATGAGGTGGCTTAGGGGTGGAGCATCAACACATTGATAAAGTGTTCCACCTAAGGATCGCGAATTGAGGGAGAGTTTCATGCTTAAGGGATTTAAAGAATTTGTACTGCGTGGAAATGTTATTGACCTCTCCATCGCGGTGGTAGTTGGAGCAGCATTTACAGGGATTGTTACTCAACTCACCAAGTCCTTTATCCAGCCTCTGATTCAAGTAGTTGCAGGTGGAGGAATTCATGGCGGCGCCTTCATCATTCACGGAGTTGCTTTTGACTGGGCAGCATTTATAAATGCCATCTTTAACTTTCTCATTATTGCCGCGGCTCTTTATTTCTTAATCGTTCTTCCACTCAATCGAATTAGCACCATTGCGCATATTCTTGATGCCGAGAAGGCCGAAACTGATACTAAAGAAGCTGCTCCGACTGCGGATAGCGAAGAAGTTCAATTGCTTCGAGAAATTAGGGATTTGCTGCGCAAGCAAGATTAATTTTTCTTAACCTCTAATCCCGTCTAATTCGGGGAATCTCTTAATTTTACACTTTAAGAAACTTCATCTCTCTTCCATTTCCCTTACATATTGATGACTAATTCATGACTAGACTTTAGGAAGCTATAAAAAATGTCTCGTGCATCACTCTGTTTCGTTCAAAAGAATGAGCAATTCATTTTTGAACTCAGTAATTTTCACAACTTTCGCCATTTCCGATTGAAAATATGTGATCAAAGAGTCAAATGAGTTTTATATGTGTGACTCCGAAATCACATCTACTTTAATCGATTGCGCCTTTACAACGAGGCTTTAAAGGCGCAACATGGTGTTGCAAAGGCTCCTTTGCACAGCGCGAAAAGGAAGTATCAAGAATGAAAGCTCTTGTATATGGCGGACCTGGTCAGAAATCTTGGACAGAAGTTCCAAACCCAATCATTGAAAATCCAACAGATGTCATCGTAAAGATCGATGCAACAACCATTTGCGGAACCGACCTTCACATTTTGAAAGGCGATGTTCCTGCTGTAACCCCTGGCCGTATTTTGGGCCATGAAGGCGTTGGAAAGATTACCGAAGTTGGATCCTCAGTTACCAACTTGAAAGTTGGAGATCGAGTTCTAATATCTTGTATTAAATCTTGCGGATCTTGCGCGAATTGCAAGATTGGTCTCTATTCCCATTGCCTAGGTGAAGAAGGCGCAGCTGGAATCGGCTGGGTTTTTGGACATCTCATCAATGGAACCCAAGCGGAATATGTTCGAGTTCCTTATGCAGAGAACTCTGTTTACAAGCTCCCAGATACAGTTACCGATGAAGAGGCAGTGATGCTCTCTGATATCTTCCCTACTGGATTTGAAATTGGAGTCCAATATGGAGGAGTGAAGCCAGGTGACGTTGTCGCAGTCGTTGGCGCTGGCCCAGTCGGTTTAGCTGCAATTGCAACCGCCGGCCTTTATGGCGCAGCTCGCGTTATCGCTATCGATCTCGATGCCAACCGTCTAGAAAAGTCTCGCGAATTCGGTGCGACCGACACCGTTCTATCTGGAGATTCCAGTTGGAAAGCAAAAGTCATGGCAATGACAGATGGCGCCGGCGTGGATGTAGCAATTGAAGCCGTTGGTGTCCCAGAAACCTTCACGATGGCTACAGAGATTGTGCGCCCTGGTGGCCATGTTGCCAACGTGGGAGTTCATGGCAAGGAAGTTGCCTTGCATTTGGAGAATCTCTGGATTCAAAACATCTTCGTCAGTATGGGCTTGGTAAACACAAACACCACGCCAATGCTTTTGAAACTTGTCGAAAGCAAGAAGTTGCCAGCCAGCATGATGGTGACTCATCGATTCAAGTTCGATCAATTCTTAGAGGCATATGACACATTTGGAAGAGCTGCTGAAACCAAGGCTCTTAAGGTTGTCATTTCACAGTAAGAGCTCGAGATTGAAACTTCGAGTGGAAAATCTAGAAGTTCAGAACGGAAGGTTTGGAACAAGAAGTTCAGAACGGAAGGTTTGGAACAAGAAGTTCAGAACCGAAGGTTTGGAACAAGAAGTTCAGAACCGAAGGTTTGGAACTAGAAGTTCAGAACGGATGGTTAGGAACTAGAAGTTGAAAGTGAAGGCGGAGAAGGTATTTACCTTCTCCGCCTTCCTTCATGTGGAGGTGCCGGGAATCGAACCCGGGTCCTCTAGTACTGACACAGAGCTTCTACGGGCGTAGTCCGCTAAACGTCTTCTCAGTCCTGACTCTCACGCGAACATGTAGTCAACGAACTCATTTGCAGTTAATTTCCCCGGATACACCCGCAACATTGCATCAAGGTAAGCCCTCTAGCGACGCTAGGTTCCGAGTCGAAGGCGCACTCGGTCTAACGGATTTCTATCGCTTAAGCAGCGAGTGAGAAATCAGCGGCAGTTGTACTGGCGCTTATAGTTTTGCCAGGGTTATTGGTTAACGAGATCATCCCGGCTTCCTCGGCCCGCTTCCTCTGCCCCAACATCTAAAGTCGAGACCGTTCACCCCCAGGGGTTAGGTTGCACCTAAGTGTATCTAAATCGAAGGTCTGGCCGTCACCAGTAAATTCATCTCGGAAATCTGACGAGAGATCTCGACTATTCAGTTCTTTCCTGAAGTCCTGCGCGAGAGTTCTCGCGTCATCTCGCGATTGGCTTCCTTTTCCTTCAAGGTATTGCGCTTATCGTGGGCTTTCTTACCCTTAGCCAGCGCCAATTCAACCTTGGCCTTTCCATCCTTGAAATAGAGTGAGAGCGGTACCAGGGTCAGGCCACCCTGTTTGATGATCCCGGCGATCTTGTCTATCTCTTTCTTGTGCATCAAGAGCTTTCGATCTCTGCGCGGTGTGTGGTTATTCCACGTCCCTTCCGTGTATTCCGGAATATGGACATTGCTCAACCACAATTCACCGTGATTCATCATCGCAAAACCATCGATCAAGGAGGCTCGACCAGCACGAAGCGATTTCACCTCAGTACCGGTCAGCATGATTCCGCACTCCCAGACATCTTCAATGAAATAGTCGTGGCGCGCGCTCTTGTTCTGCGCAATTAACTTGCGACCGATCTCTTTAACCATTTCATCACCTGCCTCTCGAAGTCCTTAGTTCAGTTCTCACTTGAATTTAAATAAATTGATTAATCAATCCAACTCTCCGTTGCGAGATTTTCTCCACGAAGAATTTACTGACCTATCGTATCGTGAGACCCCAACAGGAAGATGCTTAATTACCCAAGGGCAAAAGCCTGCAGCATCTTCTATTTTTTCGTAGAAGACGGCGATTATTTTTTCTTAGAAGACGGCGTTCCTGAATCCAAAGCAACTAAACCTGCCAAAATAGAAATTCCCTGCGAAATATCCTTACTCTCTGCGACCTTGAGGTCTGGAGTGATACCTATCTGATCAATGGCACGACCGGAAGGCAGGTGGTACTGACCCACTGTGATCTCCAACTGAGAACCATCACTCAAAGTAGTGATCTCTTGGACCGTCCCCTTGCCGTACGACTGATCTCCAATAATCACAGCACGGTTTCTATCTTGAAGTGAACCAGCAATAATCTCAGCCGAGCTAGCAGTCTTTCCATTTATAAGCACAACCATTGGTGCGGTATCGGGATTTGAGTTAGACGAACTCATCACCTGTGCTGCACCATCTTTGCGACTGTACGAAACAATGGGACCTGGACTTAAAAATTCAGAGGCGAGCGTTACCGCTTCACTTAATACTCCACCAGGATTATCTCGAAGATCAAGAATTACACCTCTTGTATGCGGATACTTGGAAAGCGCAGTTGCAACATCATCAGCCGAGTGAAGTGAGATAGCTGAAACCTGGATATATAGCGTTTTAGGTGCAATCTGTGAAGCTAATACATCCCCGGTGAGTACTGAGGCGCGTACTACTTCCACACTTGATCGAGTTCCGTTCCTTCGTAATCCTAGATTTACTGATGTATTTGGATTTCCGCGCAGCGCGCCAATGGCATCTGAAACAGTTGCATCCGCGACATTCACTCCATCGACACTCAATAATTGATCGCCAACTTTTATCCCAGCGTGAGATGCGGGAGAATTGATTTGCACACTAGCAATCTCTAATTGATTTAAAGAATTACGGCGTAACCAAATTCCAATTCCGGAATATCTTCCTTGCAAAGTGGCATCGAACGCTGTAGCTGTAGCCGGCGGAAAATAATTTGACCAACGATCTTTCGTTGCTTTAAGGACTGCCTCAATTGCTGCTCGCTGTAGCAAAATCTCAGTTGGCGAATGCGGGTCGCCACTCGATACACGTGCAATGGCCTGATCAACCAAAGATTGCGGATGTTGATTCTCACTCACGAGATAACCACCGGCGTAACTGATGGATCCCACTATTGCCAAAAGTGCGAGAGCTAATGCAATGCGCCCCTTATAAACTCTGGTTTTGCTACCTGCTATTGGTGTCGAATAACCTGCGGAGAAATTCTGAAGCGAGCTTTCAGTGTTCCAGCTTTCAATCAGAGGATTTTCAGTACCTGAGTTGGCAGTGCCTGAGTTGGCAGTGCCTGAGTTGGCAGTGCCTGAGTTGGCAGTGCCTGAGTTGGCAGTGCCTGAGTTGGCAGTGCCTGAGTTGGCAGTAGTGATGGTGTTGTCATTGCCCGAGCGGTCAGTGCCCGAGTTGTAATTGACCGTGTTCCCGCTGCCCGAGATTTCGCCTTCAGGTGATTGCCCGCCCGGATTCTCTTCAGAGAATTTGCTCATAGGTATTGCAGCAATTTACGCAGCGTTGGATCAGACCTTGAGGTACTTGCGGAGGGTGAGCACAGATGAGACCGCAGATACAAATAATCCCACCAGCAACAAACCAGCTGAAGCCACCCAGACATCAGTCCAGCGGAAGAAGCGTGTGAAAG
>Ga0208872_1000975_pt1 | contig 18777 bp, 17 predicted proteins | sample CryBogCBH12Aug08_FD_185508 | JGI IMG/M metagenome (GOLD analysis project Ga0208872, IMG submission 185508) | Freshwater microbial communities from Crystal Bog, Wisconsin, USA - CBH12Aug08 (SPAdes) | ecosystem: Environmental > Aquatic > Freshwater > Lake | place: Crystal Bog, Wisconsin, USA...
TGGCGCAGTTGCGCATTCGCACAGCGCTGGTCACGGCACGCAGCGCGCCGGCCCACGAACGGGCCATTCGTACGCTGATGGACTGGAACATTGAGGTTGACGAAGCCATGTTTCTGGGGGGCCTGGACAAGGGCGAGTTTTTGCGGGAATTTGAGCCCGATTTTTTCTTTGACGATCAAACTGGCCACATCGAGTCGGCAGCGCGGCATGTTCCGAGCGGTCATGTGGCCAGCGGCATCAGAAACTAGCGCTTTTTTCGACTTCTGATATGCATTTGACTTCCAAACTGGCCGCAAAATGGCGGGCCTCGCGGGCCCAGATTGGACGCGTCTGGGCCCTAAGCAAACCCTATTTCACGTCCGAAGAAAAATACACCGCCTGGTTGCTGCTGGCGGCTATCGTGGCGCTTAACTTCGGCACGGTTTACTTGTCGGTTCAGATCAACGAATGGCGCCGCGTTTTTTACGACGCCTTGCAGGAGAAAAACGCCACCGTATTCTGGGAGCAACTGTGGCGGTTTCTGTATCTGGCGCTGGCCTTTGTGGTGGCGTCGATCTATTCGTTCTATCTGACGCAGTTACTGGACTTGAAATGGCGGGCCTGGATGACGCGGCAATATCTGGCGCGCTGGCTGAAGCATCGCAATTTTTATCGGCTGGAGCTGGGACGGTATGTATCGAGCGACAGCACGGACGGAAAAAGTGGCGGTGAAGGTAACAGAGAAGGTATCCGAGAAGGTATCCGAGAAGTTGATGGCAAGCGCCAGGACAATCCGGACCAGCGTATTCAGGAAGACATCGGGCAGTTTACGTCGAGCACGGTCAGTCTGAGTATGGGGTTGCTGAATTCCGTGGTCACGCTGGCCAGTTTTGTTGGAATTCTGTGGGGCCTATCGGGCAGCTTCGCGTTTGAAATTGGCAAGCAAAGCTACGTGATACCCGGATTTATGGTGTGGGTGGCAGTGCTCTATTGCCTGCTGGGAAGCGTCGTAACGCACTATATTGGCCGACCCCAGATCTTCCTGAATTTCCAGCAGCAACAAGTAGAGGCCGACTTCCGGCACCGCATGGTGCGGGTGCGCGAATATAGCGAATCGATTGCGCTGGAGCGTGGCGAGACGGTTGAGGGCGAACATCTGGGCCGCAAATTTGGACGGGTGTTTGCCAACCAGATGGCGCTGATTCAGGCGCAAAAGAAGCTGCTCTGGTTTTCGCTGCTGTTCGGACAAACTGCCAGCGTTTTCCCGTTCATCATTTCGGCCCCACGTTTTTTTAGCGGCGCTATTCAGCTTGGCGAACTGATGCAGATTTCGAGCGCTTTTGGCGAAGTACAGGGCTCTTTGAACTGGTTTGTTGACAATTACCAGTCGCTCGCGGGATGGCGCGCAACGACCGACCGGTTGACCAGTTTTGCTGAAACGATGCAAACCGGAACCGATCTGGCAGACCAAAATGTGGCATCGCCATCAAGCCCTGACACCGGCCTGCAAACCACCAATCTGCAGGTTTCGTTGCCCGACGGCGTGACCCTGCTGGCGCATGTTGACCTGCGCCTCAATGCGGGCGACAGCGTGTTGCTCAGTGGTCCGTCCGGGAGCGGAAAATCGACGCTGCTGCGCAGTCTGGCGGGCATCTGGCCGTATGCAAAGGGCGAGGTAGCGTCGGCAAGTGACGCCAGTGAAGTAACTCAAATCATGGTGCTGCCCCAAAGGCCGTATTTTCCGGATGGGAGCCTGCGTGACGCGCTGGCCTATCCGCAGGCAGCCGCGCACTATACCGATGCCCAATTGCAGCAGGCATTGCAGGACGCCCATCTGCCCCAGCTATGCGCCCAGCTTGACGCCGCGGGCGCTTGGTCGCAGCAGTTGTCGGGCGGGGAACAGCAGCGCCTCGCGGTTGCACGTGCGTTGCTCAGGCAGCCGCGATGGCTGCTGCTGGACGAAGCCACCAGCGCGCTGGACCCGGCAACTGAAACGCAAATTTATGATCAACTAACCAAGATGGTGACTCGGCGCAATGGCGCCCTGCTGTCGATCGCGCACCGCCCGGGGCTAGCTGCGTTTCATCGGCAGCACTGGCAGCTTGTGGCGCAGAATGAACCGGGCAAACAGGACAAGCCGGAGAACCAGCATCACCGCGACGGAGCCCGGTTCCGGCTTTCTCAATAATTGGTCACAGTCACAGTCACTGGGCACACATTCTGGTCACGCTTAGTCTTGAAGTCAACCGGTCATGAAATCTTGCCACGATACTTGACATAACCGCGTGCCCGCAATTCACAGGCGGGGCATTGCCCGCAACCGTAACCCCACGCATGGCGCTGGCTGCGATCGCCCAGATAGCACGTGTGGGTGTGTTCCAGAATGAGGTTGACCAGCCGCTCGCCGCCGCCGGAGGATCTGGCGCTGCCACTGGCATCAGAACCGGTACCGCCATATTGCTCGCCCAGCTGGTGGGCCAAAGCCCAGGTGGCAGCCTTGTCGATCCACATTAACGGCGTATCGATCAGAAACCGGCGGTCCATGCCCAGCGACAGCGCTACCTGCAGGGCCTTCATGGTGTCGTCGCGGCAATCCGGATAGCCTGAAAAATCGGTCTCGCAGACGCCCGTTACCAGTACCTGAAGCCCGCGCCGATAGGCCAGTGCAGCGGCCAGCGTGAGGAATAACAAATTGCGACCCGGGACAAAGGTATTAGGCAAGCCGGAACTCTCGATTTTGAAAGCCATGTCGCGCGTGAGGGACGTTTCGCTAACCGCGCCCAGAACGGACAAGTCGAGCAGATGGTCTGGCCCCAGCCGGTCGGCCCAGAGCGGAAATTGCTGCACCAGTTGCTCACGCACGACCAGACGTGCATCGAGCTCTACCCGGTGGCGCTGACCGTAGTCAAAAGCCAGTGTTTCAACCTGCGAATAGCGCGACAGGGCGTGCGCGAGGCACGTGGTGGAATCCTGACCGCCAGAAAAAAGAACCAGGGCGCTCGTGTGCATGCACGATCATAACGCTCCGGGACCTTTGATTTTGCTGGGCTGATAGATCAGCGCCTGCTTGGCCACGTCGCCGTTTGGCTTATTGACGCTGGGCGGCGTGGGCGGGGTCAGCTGGTTCTTGACCTGATGCAACTGCACCGCATTGGCGCTCGCGGTCCAGATGGTCTTGATCTGTTCCATCAACACCTGCGAAACGCTCTTGGCGGGCGGCGTGGTTTTGGCTTCCGGAGCCGGACGGTGAATGGTCCAGTCGTGCGGCACCTGCTTGGCGTTGGCGCCGTTTTTGAGCGGATCGGTCACGCTGGTATAAACCGGCGCTCCCTCGTTGGGCTTGCCGGGCACAGCGCCCTGAAGCGCCGGATTGACATGGTTGATCACGCCTGGCGTGGGTTCGAGTGGTGCGCTCGCGGCAACGGATGGATTTACCGGAGCAACTGGGATAACCCTGTTTGCCCCGGACGATGCCACATCCGAGCCCGCGGGGCGCGCTGTGGGGGTTCGTTCGACTGAAGGCAATTGCATTTGGTTATGGGCTCTTGGCCCCTCCGGTTACTTTTAGTAGTTGACGTACGTTTCTTAACGGCAGATTTAGCCGGTAATTTAGGCCTATTTTTAAAACCACGCACATATTTAACCCACCAGACGACCTTTTGGCCGGCCAATTTCACCAGACGAAAAGTCCGGGCGCTCAAAAATAAGGATTTCCAGCTAGCGTGCCTTGGAAATCAGGGCACCTGAAAACAGCCAGGGCAGACGGGGTTTGTGTCCGGGCTCGGCACCGCCCCGGTCTTCAACGCTGATGGCGAGCTGGCTCACGCCTTTCAGAGCCTCCTCTGGCACGCCCAGACTGAGCGTCAGCGCCGAACTTTGCAGTACGCCCAGCGAGCGTGGGGCGGCCGAGTCAGTCAGCGCCCACATCTGCATGCTGTCTTCGCGACCGCCCTGAACCGAATTCAGCCGCTGCAACTGAAGCGCCTCGTCTGCCGGGTCGAACGTGGCCAGCATGGCGGGCTGGTTTTTGTTGTCGAGCAACACCGAGACATAGCGGATATGGGGCGTAGTAGCCAGCTGACGCTGCAAATACTGCACCTGGGCGCTGAACTGATTGTACATGCTGGCCGCAGCAGCTCCGCCGAGCGCGAGCAGCAACAGCAGCAGATATGCAGTAAATCGCCAGAAGTTAAACGGACCAGTCGCCATCAGTGTATTACCGCACGATTTCGGCCTTGGCGCTTGGCTTCATAAAGCCGGCTGTCGGCCAGCCGGAAAAGGTTGACGACGTCGTCAGATGCCGATTCGAGATAAGCCCCACCAACCGACAGCGTTGTGACACCGTAATCTGCATTGGCTTTGTGTTCGATCTCCAGTGAACGAACCGCCTTTACAACGTTTTCGGCGACTTCGATGTAAACCTCCCGGCTGACCAGAGGCAGGGTCACGGCAAACTCTTCGCCACCATAACGGGCGGCAAAAACCGGGTGATCGTGCGCGGCATGCTGGACCTTCTGGGTGACTTCATTGACCGCCGTGGCAACACGGCGCAAACAATCGTCGCCCGCCTGATGCCCGTAATGGTCGTTGTATTTCTTGAAATTATCGATGTCGAGCATCAGCAGCCCAAAGGGCTGGCGACGGTCGGTTGCCACCACCCAGGCTTCGTCTACGCGACGGTCCATGCTGCGCCGGTTGAGCAAGCCGGTCAGCCCATCATGGTCGGCCATGGACTGCAGCATCCCGTTGGCAACTGCCAGGCGCTGGCGCAAGGTGGCGATGCGGCTCATTGCGCGCATTTTGGCCTGCAGAACTGGTTCGGGGACAAACTTGGACATGAAATCGTCACCGCCGGCTTCAATTGCGGTGACGAGATTCTGTACCGTGTCGGAGGACGTCAGGAAAATAATGGGCGTCCAGGCCCACTGCTGCGTTGCCTCAATGCCGCGAATCCGGTTGGTGGACTCGAAGCCGTTCATGACCGGCATTTCGATGTCCATGAGGATCAGGTCGGGGGCTGTATCGACAAAAAACTGAATTGCGCGCTCGCCGTTCTCGGCATGGAAAACTTCATAACCGTAACTGCTCAGGCGCGCAGTCATGACCTTGACGACCGATTTGGCATCTTCAACCAGCAAAATTTTCATTGCGTCCAACCAATATTAAAGTTATGGATTGCGCCCCGGTCCGGCGCATCCGCAACTTTAACAGCCGACGCGCTACTTGGACAACATACGGCCGGTGTGCACGTAGTTGTTGTGCCAACTCAGCGATTCATCCAGTATGTGCGGCGTGTGCTTGCCACCCCCGTTACGCAGCGAGCGCTCGAAATAGTCGCGCAGCGCATCCTTGAAATTTGGATGTGCACAATTTTCGATGATTTTGCGTGCGCGTTGTGTCGGCGAAAGCCCACGCAAATCGGCCAATCCCTGTTCGGTGACCAGAATTTCGACGTCGTGCTCCGTGTGGTCGACGTGCGACACCATAGGAACAATACAGGAAATAGTGCCACCTTTTGCCATGGACGGTGCCATAAAGAACGACAAGTAGGCGTTGCGGGCAAAATCGCCGGAGCCGCCAATTCCATTCATCACGCTGGTGCCCATGATGTGGGTTGAATTGACATTGCCGTACATGTCGGCCTCGATCATGGCGTTCATGGCGATAACGCCCAGACGCCGCACCAACTCCGGGTGGTTGCTCACCTCTTGTGGCCGCAACACGATACGCTGGCGGTAAAAATCGATATTGCCATTGAATTCGGCCAGCGCGTCCGGGCTGAACGACAAGGCTGTGGCAGAAGCCATTTTGAGCTTGCCAGACTTGAGCATGTCGAGCATGCCGTCCTGCAGAACTTCGGTATAGGCCGTCAGGTTGTTGAACGGCCCGTGGTTGAGTCCGGCCAACACCGCATTGGCAATGTTGCCAACTCCCGACTGCAACGGCAGCAAATCTGCAGGCAAACGGCCGGATTTCACTTCGTACTGGAGGAAGTCGATGATATGACCGGCAATGCGCTCGGAGTTTTCATCTGGCTTGGCAAAAGCCGTGTTGCGGTCGTGCTCGTGGGTCAGCACCACGCCGATGACCTTGTTGGGGTCGCAATTCAGGTAGCTTTCGCCAATGCGGTCGCCGGGATTGACCAGCGGAATCGGGCGACGCAGCGGCGGCAGGCGCGTGCCGTAGTAAATGTCGTGCATGCCCTCGAGACCGGGGTTTTGCAGCGAATTAACTTCCAGAATGACTTTATCGGCCAAATCCAGCCACGTTTTGTTGTTGCCAATGGACGTAGAAGGAATGAGGCGCCCGTCTGGCAGGATGCCGGAAACTTCGATCACCGCGACGTCGAGCTTGCCTAGAAAGCCAAACCAGGCCAACTGCGCCACGTGCGAAAGGTGGATGTCGGTGTATTGAACCGCGCCCACATTGATCTGCTGGCGCACCGTCGGGTCGCTCTGGTACGGCAGGCGCATGCTGATGCCGTTGGCTTTACCCAACACACCGTCGAGATCAGGGGCGGTGGAGGCACCGGTCCACAAGCCGATCTGAAAATCTTCGCCGGCGGCGTGGCACTTTTCCATGCGTTCGGCCAGCGCTTTGGGAACCGCCTTCGGATAACCGGCGCCCGTGAAGCCGCTCATGCCGACGTGCGTGCCGGGTGGAATGAGGGCAGCTGCCTCTTGGGCCGACATGATTTTGGAGCGCAGGAGCTCGTTGGGAATGGAGTGAGCGTTGGACATTTTTTGAACAGCGGGGAAGGCAACAAACTACGGGGAAACCCTAGTATAGAGACTCTGTGTGAAAAGCCTGCTTACAGACCTTAAAAATATTGTTGATGGTGGCGCAAGCGGCACAATTCAGGTACGCACGCGGCCGTCGGCCAGCAAGACCGACATTTCAACGAACGTGGAAGCGACATGGTCGACGCGCGAATAGCTCACCTTGAACCCTCCGACCGATGCGTCGGACATGGTTTCAAGGCCGTTGATGAGACTATCACGGCTGAGACGCCCCCCGCTGCGGCGCATGCCATCGATCAGGACGCGGGCTGCAACGAAGCCCTCAATGCTGTTGTAGTTGGCCCGCACGGTGCTGCCACTGTGGCGAATCATTTCGATAAATTCACGGGAGATGGTTTGTGCGGGTGTGAATGGCGACGGCATGACCTGCGAAACCACCACCCCGGCCGCCATATTTCCCAATTCTTCGGCGAGCGTCTGCGCCCCGACCGCCGATACGTTGTAGAACAATCCGCCAAAGCCCGCCTTGCGTGCCCCGCGGATGAATGCCGCCGATTGTTTGAAGGTACAGATCTGAATGACAGCCACTGGCGCAGCGCTGCTGATGGCATTGACTGCGGCGTCGACGGCAACGGTATTGCGCTCCACGCTGGCCGTCACCTGGGGCAGCAGGTTGAGTGTGGACAAGGCGATGTTGACACCGTCTAGCCCGGACTGACCATACGGATCGTTCTGGTAAAAAACGCCAATGCGGTTCAGGCCCAGATTGGTGAGTTGTTTGACCATGACCGCAATTTCCTCGTTGGCCGATGCGCGCACATGAAAAACATGCCGGTTGAACGGCGAACGCAAGGTCATGGAGCCGGAATAGGGAGCAAAAAACGGCGTCTTTGACCTCACTGCAAGCGGCATCGCAGCCAGCGCGGGCGCTGTGCCAAAGTAGCCAAACAGGGCAAATACGTCGTCTTCCAGAAACTTGCGCGTATTGGCTACGCTGCGCTCGGGGTCGTAGCCATCGTCGAGCACACGCAGTTCGATCTGTCGCCCGCCAATTCCTCCGGCCGCATTGGCCTGATCAAAGGCCAGACGCGCGCCGCCGGTGTAGGCAACCGCAAGGGGTGCGGTCATGCCGGTCAGCGAGAGCGACTGGCCGAGCACGATCTTGTCTGACTTGTCTGACTTGTCTGCCTTCTCAGTCTGCGCCCCCAGAAAGGGCGTCATCCCCGCGAGTGCGATCGATGTCAGTGACTGTGTGAACTGGCGGCGGTTGGGCATGGGCGAGGTCCTCAAATCTCTGCTGGGAAGCGCTTCTGACCCCAGCTCTGCGACCTATTTGAAGGGAAAGTGCGACATGTCAAAAGGCTCCCATGGCCATTGGTGGACAATGCAGCGTCGATGCGGGCTTTAACTGTTCAAATCAAACCCGTGATCGAACATCTTTTTTTGAAATAGACCTGGAGAATGAAATGCAATTGACCATCAGCGGCCACCACATTGAAGTGACAGAAGCCATTCGCAGCTATGTGACAGACAAGTTGGCCAAAGTGCTGAACCATTTTGACGAAGTGGTCACCGTCAAAGTGACCCTTGACGTAGAAAAGCACAAGGAAAAAGATGGCCAGCGCGCCGAGTGCATCGTGCACGTAAAAGGGGGCGACCTGTTTGCCGAGGCGATCGGGGCCGACTTGTATGCGTCGATCGATGACATGGTGGGAAAACTCGACCGGCAAGTGCTGCGGCACAAGGAAAAATTGCAGGGTCACGGCGCGGCCCGGTAATAGCGCCGGTAATAGCGCCAGCAATAGCGCCAGCAATTGCGTCGCACAGGACAACACAGCGGTTGACCTGTGCGCATTGACGCAAGATACTGCAGCCTGTGCAACCCACTGTTCAATATGGCTGAATTACCGCTATCGACAGAACCGCTGCCACCAAGCGTCTACCTGACCGAACCGCTGCCAGACCTGGCAGCCTGGAAGCGTTACTTTCTGGAAACAGAAATTCCGGTCATGGTGGAAACTTCCCGGGCGCTGGAGGAACTGCGCGAAAAAGAAGACGATGTCGATGCCGGCATGCTGGCGGCCATCGTCGAGCGCGATCCGCTGATGATGGTCAAGGTGCTGGCACTGGTTGCCGGGCGCCGGCGCAACACCGAATCCACCGGTACAGAAACCATTGTCAGTTCGCTGGTGATGATGGGTGTTTCACCATTTTTCAGACACTTTGGGCCGCAACCGACGGTGGAAGACCATCTGAGGGCGCAGCCCGAGGCGCTACTAGGGGTTCAGAAGCTGATAAAGCGCTCGGAGCGGGCTGCCCATTTTGCGACCGGCTTTGCCGTGCACCGTCTGGATACCGATGTCGAAGTAATCCGGCAGGCGGCGTTTTTGCACGACTTTACCGAAATTCTGATGTGGTGCCATGCGCCCACCATGCAGTTGGAAATCAACGCGATGCAGAAAAGCAACTCCACATTGCGCACCTCCAACCTGCAGCGCTTTGTTTTTCATATTGACCTCAATGATTTGCGCCAGGAACTGATGAAGCACTGGAATCTTCCGGAACTGCTGATCCGCATCAGCGACGGCAAACATGCCGACCATCCGATTGTGCGCAATGTGGTGCTGGCGGTGCGGCTGGCGCGCCACACCGAAAACGGCTGGGACAACGCCGCCCTGCCCGATGATATTGAAGATATTTCGCAACTATTGAACGCATCGGCGCGCGTAACACGCGGCTTCGTGTACAAGATAGATCAGGCACGAGAATAAACCAACCAGGAACTAGCCATGTCCACATTCAGTACCAGCCCCGAAGACGACGAACTGATGGACGATTCGGACGCGTCCCAAACCGAGGTCGATATCGGCCAGGTGATGCTCAGACCCGACGGTTACCACTGGCAAACGGCCGACGGAAAACAGGAATTTGGGCCCTTTGAAAGCATGGAAGATGCGGTCGCCGACATGGAAATGGCCGCCAGCGAATTGGTCGAGCCAGGCGAAACACTGCAGGAAGCCGAAGACGAGATCGGCATTGCCGACTGGATTGATCAGGACACCGGCGAGCTTGCCGAAGGATTGTCGTCGCCTAGACTGCACGACGATTAGGCGTGCATTACGGCCTGATGCGCACGACGATTAGGGCTGCAATAGTTTGCTGAGGTCGAACGCCGTGTCCGCGGCTTGTTCGGGCGTGGGCAGCACGCCGGCGTCGAGCAGTTTGCGGGCGAGCAGGTGCTCGCGACTGGCGTTGACGCTGTCGACTCCAAGCAACTGATTGCCCCGGTAATTGAACACCGAAAAAGACGCGTCCGTCAGTTGACCCCGCACCACCCACTGGTCGGCGCCGGTGGAAATTCCGGCCATCTGCAGCTTGCGGTCATACTGATCGCTCCAGAACCAGGGCGTGGCAACAAACGGCTTTTCCTGACCCAACAGGGCAGCAGCAGCAGATTTGGCCTGCTCGTTGGCGTTTTGCACCGACTCTAACCGCAGCAGCGATCCGTCGGCGAGGCGTCGCACGGTGCAATCGCCTGCAGCAACAATAAAGGGATCGCTGGTGCGGCCACAGGCGTCCACCAGAATGCCGTTTTCACAGGCAAGACCGGCCTCTTTGGCCAGTTGATCGTTGGCCGAAACGCCCACGCCCAGAACTACCAGACCGGCGGCGTAAACGGTTCCATCCAGCATGGCGACGCCGCTCAGATGGCCCTGGGCATCGGTCTGGAACGATGCAATGCGCGCATTCAGAATTTGCTCGACGCCGTTTCCCTGATGCAACGCTGAAACCCAGTCTGCCAGCAACGGCGACAGCACCCGTCCGAGCAGGCGGGGGGCGGCCTCCAGCACCACCACGGCCAGCCCCTTCTTGCGCGCCGTAGCCGCCACTTCCAGGCCGATAAAACCTCCTCCGACCACCACCACCGGCAAGCCCTCCTGCTCGCAGCGCACCAACGCACTGGCCAGGGCCTGCGCGTTGTCCATCGAACGCAGGGGCAAAACTTCTGGCGCCTGAGTGCCCGGCAACGGCAAGCTGCGCGGGGTGGCTCCGGTGGCTAACAGCAAGCCGCCATAAGGCAGGGAACTGCCGTCTGCCAGATGCACTTTTTTGTCCGTCGGATGGATGGATGCCACCCTACTCTGCGTCTGTAGCGCAATGCCTTTTCGGGCCAGCACCTCGGGGGAGCGAATAGCCAGTTGCGCCGCTTCCATCTCGCCAGCCAGCCAGGCCTTGGAGAGCGGCGGGCGATGATAAGGGCCGTACGGCTCGTCACCCAGCAGCGTAATAGCGCCGGTATAACCCAGCATGCGCAACGACTCGGCGGCCTGCAAACCGGCCTGCCCCGCACCGACGATCAGAATAGTTTCGTGCATAGGTGCCTGTAATATTGCTGCTATTCCTGACTTTCGGGCAGGTGAACCACCAGCCCCTCCAGCGCGGCACTGGCCTTGAGCTGGCACGCCAGACGGCTATTCGGGCGACGCTCGCAGGCCACGTTGTCGAGCATCTGCAACTCGGCTTCGGAGGGGGCCGGGAGGTCGGCTATCCGGTCTGCGTCGACATAACAATGGCAAGTGGCGCAGGCGCACGAGCCGCCGCATTCGCCCAGAATGCCATCCACGCCGTTGGCGGTTGCCCCTTGCATCAGACTCCAGCCCGGTGATAGCTCCACCGTGGTGGAGAGGCCGGACGCATCGACATAAGTGATATTTACAAACATACTGACTCGCTCCAGAAGCTATTTCGCCACCCCTTATATATATAAATAAAAGGCGAGCGGCGTTCGAATAACGTTGAAATTGAAGTTTAAAGTTGACCGGTTAATGACGACCGGCCAGCGCCCGCCATCATGACAGAAAAGCACTGTTACAGAGCGGCAAGCTCCAGCACCAGCGGACTGCGGAAGGTGGAAGACGGCATCCAGGGCAACTGATCGGCCACACGGCGGTAATCGGGCACCGCTTTGTGAAATTCCTCAAACGCAATCTTCACGGCCAAGCGGGCTATAGCCGTCCCCAGGCAGGCGTGCACGCCGCCGCCAAAACCCAGGTGACCGCGTGGTTTACGCGCAATGTCGAATACATCGGGGTTGGGATACTGGCGTTCGTCACGGTTTCCCGATCCATAGGCGAGGCACACAAAATCTCCGGCCAGCATGGTCTGCCCGTGCAGCACGACGTCTCGCATCAGGCGACGGCGGAAGCGCTGCGCCGACGTATTGAAACGCAGGCTCTCCTCAATCGCATCGGGCAGGAGACCGGGGTCGGCAACCACCGCCTGCCGCGCGGCATCGAAACTGGCCAGGTTATAGGCAAACATCATCATGAAGCCACCCAGCGACTCGACGCCCGCCATGATCAGCGTGGTAGTAGTGAGAAGGACCTCACGGTCGTCAAGGCGGTCGCCATCGATTTCAGCCAGCGCAAAGTTGCTGATCAGGTCGTTGCGCGGAGCAGCGCGGCGCATGGCAATAACCTGGCTGGCGTAGTCCTGCATCCAGTTATAGGCGGCAATGTGCTCCGGCCCCTTGGCGCGGGTACGGGCATCGCTTTGAACCATCAGGACGGCGTTGTCGCGCACGGTCTGCTCGTCGACGATGGCTTCGTCACCCATCGGCAAACCCAGCACGGCCATCAGCACCTTGACCGTGAAGCGGGAGGAAGCTTCCTTGAAATCGAACCGGTCAACACCGCGCAAATCGCCAAATACTTCCTGGGCAACGGCGCGCACCGGCTCTTCGAGCGCGAGCAGATTGCGCTTCATGAATGCGTGCTGTATCAGGCCGCGCAGACGGTCGTGCTTGGGTGGATCGGAGCTGCCCAGGGTGGCGCCGGCGCGACCGGGAAGTTCGGTCATCAGATTGCCGCTGGCCGACGAATAGGTTTGCCAGTCTTGCCCGGCCGAGACGATATCGGCGTAGCGTGAGAGCACCCACATCTGGGCTTCCGGGCTCCAGAAGCAGGGATAGTCGTCGCGCAATGTGCGATAGCAGGGAAACGGATCTGCATCGACGGCGGGCGAATAGGGGTCGAATTTGAACATGCGTTGTCTCCGGAATAGTTATGTCGCAACTGTAAATTCGGCGGACAAAAAAAGCACTGCAATAAATATCCGTTCACTTGCACTTTTAGTTCAAAATGCAGTTTTACAAGCACTATTCACCGATTCGATGACACGGGCCTCAACGCAGCGGATTCCGACCTTTGCGCTTTTCGGCGAGGCCGTTTCCGCAAACCCCGACCTGCTGCACATTGAGGAAGTGCAATCGCGCAGCCGGCTCTACCAATGGGAAATTGTTGCGCATGTTCATCATGGGCTGTATCAGGTGCTGTGGGTCTGGGACGGAGTTGCCGAGGTGGCTCTGGACGGGCGCCAGCAGATCCTGACAGGGCCGGCGGCGATTGTTATTCCGCCGGGCGTGGTGCACGGATTCCGGTTTGCGCCGGAGCTTGACGGGCTGGTACTCAGCTTTAGCGCGCACTTTTTAGTGGAGGGCGATTTTCACGGCGTTGGCGAGGCCTTCCGCAAGCTGTTTTTCACCCCGGGAGTGGTCACTTTTGCTGAAAAGGAGGGCGCCGCCAGCCGGCTCGACGCCCTGTTGCGCCATTTGATGCTGGAGTTTTTGCTGCCCGCCAGCGCCAGTGCACCAGTGGCGGGCTGGCTGGCACGCGCGGTAGTCTGGAAGCTCGCGCAGGCACAGGCGCATGCACAGGCACAAGCGCAGAACGGCTCCGTTCAAACCGGAAAGGCACACCGACACCATGCACTTTTCTCGCGCTTTGTGCTGCTGGTTGAAGAGCACTTTCAGGACCACTGGAGCGTGGCCCGCTACGCCTCACAACTCGGGCTTTCAACACCACGGCTGAACCGCCTTTGCCAGCACGAAAGTGGTCGCAGCGCGCTGGAAATAGTGCATGAACGACTGACCCGGGAAGCCTGCCGAAGGCTGACCTACGTGGCAGCTCCGGCCGCGATGCTGGCCGCAGAACTGGGCTTTGCGGACCCGGCCTATTTTTCCCGCTTCTTTAAAAAAAGAACCGGGATGAGTCCGCAAGATTGGCGCGCACTGCCCTATCCGAAACCATAATAGCTTTCATCCGGCGTAGAAAATTGAGGCAAGTCAATGCTGATTGCGGGCGGATATGAGAGCCTTTGGTTAGAGACGTAGCTGTAACTTTGGCTATTGCCGTTAATATCAATATAAATACATTGAGGAGCGTTACCATGAACCATTCAAGTTTGCGCATCATTCGCGAAGAGCATGCTGCGCTGGCAGCCATGCTGCGCTCCATGGTGATGATGCTGCAGCGCGGACCGGGCAGCGCGCCCGAGCAATACTTTGACGTCGTAAAGGCCATGCTTTTTTACATCGACGAATTTCCCGAGCGCCTGCACCATCCCAAAGAAACCGAACTGTTGTTTCCACGCGTGGCACAACGTGCGCCAGAGGTTGCAGCGGCGCTGGAAAAACTGGAGCGGGACCACGCAGGCAGCGAACGTGCGGTGCGCGATTTGCAGCATCTTCTGCTGGCCTGGGAAATGTTGGGCGACTCGCGGCGCGAAGCATTTGAGGTGGCCGCCAACCGTTATGTCACGGCCTATATGGAGCACATGCATCTGGAAGAAAGCGCTATTTTGCCGGCCGCCCAGAAGGTGCTGGACGAGTCCGACTGGACTGAACTGGATGCGGCGTTTGAAACCAATTGCGACCCGCTGACCGGCAAATATCCGCAAGACCCAGCCTACGAAAAATTGTTCTCGCGCATTGTGACCCGCGCACCGGCACCTATCGGACTCGGCGACTGATACCAAAATACTGATTTAGCGTTCTGTTTCAGGACTGTGCGGGTCCGAGCCAGCGCACGAGGCATTGCTGCAGCAAGGCGCTATTGATGGGTTTGCTTAAAAAGTCGTTCATGCCGGCCTCGTTGCAGGCATCGCGGTCTGACTGCATGGCGTTGGCTGTCAGCGCTACGATGGGCGTTTGCCGGTTGACCCCGCCGCCGGAGCGAATCAGACGTGCCGCTTCCAGGCCGTCCATTTCCGGCATCTGCAGGTCCATCAGAATCAGTCGATAGGAACGCGCATTGGCAGCAGCCACCGCCTCAAGACCGTTTTCTGCCAGATCAGCCTTGTAGCCCTGTCGACCCAGCAAAACCATCGCCAGTTGCTGGTTGATCTTGTTGTCTTCTACCAGCAGGATGGATGGTGTCTGGCTGTCCGTCGGGGCTGTTTGCTGACTGGCTTCGTTGCCAGGCACAGCGCCTTGTAGCGGTGGCTGGCCCGGGGCTGAATCTGGTTGTAGCTTTGGTTCTGGATGTAGCTTTGCTTCTGGTCGCGGCATTGTTTGTGGTTGCGGATCCGACTCCACGCCACCCGTTAGGGGCAGTTCAAACCAGAAACAACTACCTTCACCAACGCGACTATTCACGCCAATAGTTCCACCCATGCCCTCTACCAGACGCTTGCTGATGACAAGACCCAGGCCGGTACCACCAAACTTGCGCGAAGTGGAAGCATCGACCTGAGTGAAATGCGAAAACAGTTTGTTCTGATCGCTTTCAGAAATGCCAATGCCCGTATCAGCCACTTCAAAACGCACGCCACCATGGACCGTATATGCCTTGATGGCCACTTCGCCCTTCAGCGTAAATTTGATAGCGTTACCGGTGAGGTTTAAAAGCACCTGGCGCAGGCGCTGCCGATCGCCGGTAAAGGTGCGGTTTGCTGCAGGAGCGAGGTGTACCCGCAAAGCTATATTTTTTTCTTTTGCGCGCACGTCCATGAGAACCGCGACCGAGTCGACCACTTCGGACAGCGCAAACGGATGCGAGTCAAACTCCATCTTGCCCGCCTCGATTTTCGACAGGTCCAATATATCGTTGATGATGGTCAGCAGAGACTCGCCGGAGGCCGCGATATTGCGCGCATAACCAAGCTGATCCGCGGTTAGCGGAGTATCGAGCAACAACTGCGTCATGCCGATAACGCCGTTCATGGGCGTACGAATCTCGTGTGACATATTGGCCAGAAATTGGGACTTGGCCTGATTGGCCTGCTCGGCCAATGTTCGGGCCTGCTGGTTGGAACGAAAAAAGAAAATAGCTATTCCACTGGCAAAAATAAACAGCGCGCCCGCAAATGCGCTGAATGAAAAAAGCCACAGCCTCGAATTTGCAATTTTTGGCAGTTGCTCCATCTGACGGGGCAGATAGACGCGAATATTTTCATCTACTACACGGTTCGACAACAACAACGTGGGGCCGGAGAAGGCAGGTGATTCAAAGACGTCGGCCAATTTTTCGTCGCCCCAGTTGCGCAGTTGCAATGCCGGCAATTCCTGACTGGCATATCTCGCCACGCGCGCCGACTTATTCAGCTTTTCGAAATTGGCGCCCGGCAATACATGCTGGTGCAGTTTGGCTTCGTCGCTGAGAACGATCACGCCATTCGAGTCTGCAATAAACGCACCAGCGGGCCGGATCCAGCGTAAAAATCCGTCTATTTCACGCTTGACAACTACGGCGCCCAAAAACTTATCCTGCGGGCCCATGACCGGATAGGCATAGAAAAGGCCGGGAACCCGGGACACCTTACCCACTGCATATTGCTGGCCAATGTGGCCGCGCCGAGCCTGCAAAAAGTATTCACGCTCTCCGTAGTTGGTGCCTACAAAACTGGTGCCACCACTGGCGTTGCTAGCTGCTATGCAGTCTCCCGCGGCATTGACAACCCAGACGACGTCGACGTCGAGTCCTGTTGCAATAGCCAGCAGAAAAGCGGATAGACCCGTTTCATTGGCAGCTTGGGTCCAGCGCGCCCGGCGTTGCTCATAGGGCAACGCAGACGGGCTATTCACGTCACCGGACTGCTGCAACTGGCGCACGATAACAGGGTCGAGCGCCAACACCTCGGGAATGCTTCTAAGCATATTGAGTGCGCCGTCGAGTTGCTCGGTCAGCGCATCAAGTTGCTTTTGGGCGTCGGTATGTTCGCCCGCATAAGCGGTTGCGGACTGGTAATCCACGTAGTAATCCGTACCAAACCACGCCAGCACGACCCACAGCAAAACGAGCAATCCATTCAGGCGGGAGAACCGGTAGGCACGACGGCGCCACGCCTCTCTCCAACTCGGATTAGATTGTGCTGATGAACCTGCAAAAGGGTTGTGCTTCGATTTATTCATGCTGCCTGGGCATGATAAGCGAAGGAAGTAATATAGGCGCCTGATTGTGATTGTGATTCTGATCTGAGGAGGCCGAATATGCGCGATGCCGACATCCCGGAGATTCTCTGGCTGACACAAACCGAGGAGCACGACTACCCGGCAGCTGGGTCCTATCTGTGCCTTATTTATGCGCCGCAAAAGGTGGCCGCGCTAGTCCAGGCGCTGCGCGATGCGGATTACACAAAATTCAAGGCAAAAGATATTTTCAGGGCTTCGCGCCTTTCTTTGCTCGGAGTCAGCAATTCGCACGTTGAACGCGATTTGCACAAAATCAAAAAAGGCGTTGCGCTGTCGCCGCTATTGCTGGTGCGCGATGAAAATAACGCGCAGGTCGTCATCGCCGACGGCTATCACCGCCTGTGCGCAATTTATGCCTGCCACGAGGACGCTGAAATCACCTGCAAGATTGTGTAACCCTACCGTCACGGGTTACGGTCCCCCAGCCTGTAATATGCGGGTAATCGGTTGAACGCCGCACTTCTGGAGTCTGTTAACCATGCGCCTTGTACCCTCCCTGCTCGCCCTGACGGCGTGCGCTTTCTGCCTTTCTGGCCACGCGGGAAAGCTGTCCAAAATTGAAAACGTGGTGGTTATATACGGCGAGAACCGGAGCTTTGATAATCTCTACGGGCTATTTCCGGGCGCCGACGGGGTTTCCCATCTCAAGCCCTCGCAGTATCTGCAAACTGATACCGATGGCAGCGTGCTGTCCGTGTTACCGGGCGTCTGGAAAGAGCGTGGAGCCGCTGGTGAAATAGACCCCGCGTTTGCGAATAAACCGGCGCTGCCGAATAAACCGTTCCGACTGGATGCGCCCCCCTATAACCTCGACATCAACCAGCCAACACGCGATCTGGTGCACCGCTTTTACGAAAATCAGGAACAAATAAACGGCGGCAAGAACGACCGGTTTGCTGCGGTCTCGGACGCCGGTGGTCTGGTCATGGGCTATTACAACGGTGCCTCGATGGAAATGTGGAAGCTGGCACGGCAATATACGCTGGCTGATCACTTCTTCATGGGCGCGTTTGGAGGCTCGTTCCTGAACCATATTTGGCTGGCCTGTGCCTGCACTCCCACGTTTACAAACGCACCGGATTCGATACGCGCCGCCGTAGACGAGAGCGGCCTGCGACTATTGCGCAAACCGGCGTCGGCGGCCAGCGTGCAAACCGCTGCGCCGAGTTGGGTTTTGAGTGGCGCGGTTACCCCGGATGGCTTTGCCGTCAATACCACGCAACCGCCCTATCAACCCAGCGGCATTCCTCCAGCAGATGGCGGTGATTTGGCGCTGGCAGACGTCGCTAAAAATCCGCTGCCGCCCCAGACCGCACCCACCATCGGCGACAGGCTGAGCGACAAGGGTATTCGGTGGGCATGGTATTCGGGCGGCTGGGATCAGGCGCTTGCAGACGGCCAGCAGCCACCCGGCCAGGCGCGCAACGCTATCTATAAATCACAAAACAACGCTATTAACTTTCAGGCGCACCACCAGCCTTACAACTACTTTGCCAACTACGCGCCCGGCACGGCGGCGCGCCAGCAACATCTGCGCGACTACGCGGCGCTGGAACAGGATATAGACAACGGGAATCTGCCGCAGGTCACGTTCTATAAACCGCAGGGCAACTTGAACCAGCATCCGGGCTATACCGATGTGCAGGCGGGCGATGCACATATTGCGGCTGTGGTGCGGCGTATTCAGGCAGGTCCGCAATGGAAACACACGCTGATTATCGTCACCTACGACGAAAACGGCGGTTTCTGGGATCACGTGGCGCCGCCCAAAGGCGACCGTTGGGGTCCGGGAACGCGCGTGCCGACTAT
>Ga0208872_1000978_pt1 | contig 18761 bp, 12 predicted proteins | sample CryBogCBH12Aug08_FD_185508 | JGI IMG/M metagenome (GOLD analysis project Ga0208872, IMG submission 185508) | Freshwater microbial communities from Crystal Bog, Wisconsin, USA - CBH12Aug08 (SPAdes) | ecosystem: Environmental > Aquatic > Freshwater > Lake | place: Crystal Bog, Wisconsin, USA...
CCAGCGTGGTGCTGTTCGGCATTTTCCCGTCTTGCAGCAGCCCAAAGATTTTCTTCATCCGCTCCAGCGGTGGCCGCTTCTGCCCGCGCTCGCTCGACAGCTTTTCCAGTTTTTTCGCCTTTTTCATAAGGTGAGTGTGCGTTACAGGGTGAGACATTTAGAGGGCAACCCCGCCGCCGGTTCAAGTTATTTGCGAATTATTTGACCCTTACCCTCCAATTGACCCACCCCCTGTGGTAAAATTCGCGCCTTTTTTTGGGTTAACCGGTTTTTGCGAAATTTTTCTGTGCAGTTTTCGCGTGCGGGTGCATCATGCTCCTTCGCCGCCTGCCCACCGGGCCACGTTTGATGAAAGCCGAAGACCTGAAGCCGAATAAAATTTTGCGCGGACCGATTTTTCCCGAACCGGTTCAAATCATCATTTGCCTGCCGATGGGTGACGCGGTCAAGCTCGTCGGCAAGGGCGTTAATTCCAACAAGGTTTACGAGCCCGTGCTGACGTCCGAGCAGTTGGCCACGCTGGAAACGTCCCCGGACAGCGAACCATTCGACGGCGATCCGCTCCGGTTCCGTCTCGCCGTTGAGGCCATGCGGCTGGCGCTGGCGTTTGAATACGACCCCTATTTTTCCCTGTCCATCGCGCGCGTGGACCCACTGCCGCACCAGCTTGAGGCCGTCTATCAGTATTTCATGGCGCTGCCGCGCATCCGGTTTCTGCTGGCGGATGACCCCGGCGCGGGCAAAACCATCATGGCCGGTCTGCTGCTGAAGGAGTTGAAAATTCGTGGGCTCGTCAAACGCACCCTCATCATCACGCCAGCCAACCTGTCGTTCCAGTGGCAGCGCGAAATGAAGGACAAATTCCGCGAGAATTTCGAGGTCATCCGCAGCGACGTGCTCCGGGCGAATTACGGCTCGAATCCATGGCAGGATAAAAATCAGGTCATCACGTCGGTCTCGTGGGTGTCGCGGATCGAAGACGCCAAGGAAAGTCTGCTCCGCAGCCATTGGGATCTGATCATCGTGGACGAGGCGCACAAAATGAGCGCGGCCAGCCGGGACAAAACCACGCTGGCCTACGACTTGGGCGCGGAACTGTCCAAGATGACCGACCATTATCTGCTGATGACGGCCACGCCGCACAAAGGCGACCCGGAAAATTTCTGCCTGTTCTTGGAATTGCTCGACCGCGACGTTTACGGTGACGTGAAAAGTCTGGAGGCTGCGATGCAGAAACAGGAAGCGCCGTTTTATCTTCGCCGCGTCAAGGAAGCGCTGGTTTCGTTCCCGGACCCGGAAACCGGTCAGGTCAAGGCGCTGTTCACAAAGCGCCACGTCCGCACCACGGAATTTCAGATCACCCTCGACGAACTCGACTTTTACGATGCCCTGACGCGATTCGTTGAGGATCAATCCATCAAGGCCGCGTCCGAAGATTCCCCCCGTGGCCGCGCGCTCGGGTTCACGATGGCGATGCTTCAGCGCCGCTTCGCGTCGAGCATCTACGCCGTCCGGCGCAGCCTCCAGCGCATGAAGGAAAAGCGCGAACACATTCTCGCCGACCCCGAAGGCTTTCGTCAGTCGCAGATCAACAAACGCCTGCCCGACGACTACGAAGATTTGCCGGAAGAAGAGCAGCAGGAAATTGTCGCCGAGCTGGAAGACCTCGTCGCCTCCTACGACCCGGCCACGCTGCGCGAAGAAATTGTCGAATTTGGCAAACTCATCCAGCTTGCGCAGACGCTGGAAAAGCGCGAAGTCGAATCCAAACTCGTCCGGTTGCGCGAACTCATCAAGGAATACGGCATCTTCGCCGACCCCAAGATGAAGTTGCTCATCTTCACCGAGCACAAGGACACGCTGGATTTTCTGTGCGCCGACGGTAAGGACGGCCGCCCGCTCGGCAAGTTGCGCGAGTGGGGACTCAATGTGACGCAGATTCACGGCGGCATGAAGATCGGCGACCGCGACACGCCCGGCACGCGCATTTTTGCCGAGCGCGAGTTCCGCGAATCCGCCCAGGTGCTCGTCGCCACCGAAGCCGCCGGCGAAGGCATCAATCTCCAGTTTTGTTGGTTGATGATCAATTATGACATCCCGTGGAATCCCGTGCGGCTGGAGCAGCCCATGGGGCGCATCCACCGTTACGGCCAGGAAAAAGATTGTCTCATTTTCAATTTCGTTTCCACGAACACGCGCGAAGGCCGCGTGCTGCATAAATTATTCGAGCGCATTCAGGCCATTGAGGATGACCTCGATCCCAAGCGCACCGGCAAGGTGTTCAACGTGCTGGGCGACGTGTTCCCCGCGAATCAGTTGGAAAAAATGATTCGCGATATGTATGCGCACAACCAGATGGACGAGGAACTCATCAAACAGCGCATCATTGAGCAGGTGGACACCAAACGCTTGCAGAGCATTACGGATTCCACTTTGGAAGGTCTCGCCAAGCGCGAATTGAATCTGTCCGCCATCATTGGCAAATCCGCCGAGGCGAAGGAACGCCGGCTGGTGCCGGAGGTGATCGAAGATTTCTTCATCCAGGCCGCGCCCATTGTCGGCGTGAACCCCAATGAAATCCGCGAGGGCGGCCACGTTTACAAACTCGGCAAAGTGCCGCGCTCGCTCTGGCCCGTGGGCGAACGGCTGGAACCGCGTTTCGGCAAGCTGGGCCGCGAATACAAGCACATCGTTTTCGACAAAACGCTTTTACCCAAGGACCCCACGCTGGAATGGGTCACGCCCGGCCATCCGCTATTTGAGGCGGTGCGCGAGGAAATCACCGAGCATGTCCGCGAGGATTTGTTGCGCGGCGCGGTGTTCTACGACCTCCAACACGCCTATCCCTACCGGCTGGACGTGTTCGCCGCGTCCATCAAGGATGGCCGCAACAACCAGTTGCACCGGCGCATTTTTGTGGTGCAGGCAAATCTCCAGCCTGCCGGAACCGGTCCTTCGCCCGTGGGAACGGGAGAAGGTGCCCGCAGGGCGGATGAGGGAAGTCAGGGAGAATACAAATTAAATTCCGGCGCCTGGCAGCCGCTGACCATCCGCCAGCCCACGATTTTCCTCGATCTGGCGCTCGCGCCGAAGGAAACCGCCGCCCCCGACGGAAACGGTTTGCCCGACCGCGATGCTGCCGAGCGATTCCTCGTCACCACGGCGCTCAATCCGTTTCTGGCCGAAGTCGCCGCGCAGCGGACACGCGAAACGGCGACCATCGAAAAACATCTGAAGATTAGCCTGAACGAATTGATTCACCGCCAGAATCTACGCATGGCGGAGATCCACGAGTCCGGCCAGTTCGGCGACGAAACGCTGATGGCCGCCAACATGAAAAAGGTCGAGGACAAACTCGACGAACTCAATGGCCGGCTGGAGCAGCGCACGGCGGAATTGCGTCGGGAGGCCGAGTGCATGATTGGCGAAATCCAGCACGTCGGCCGGGCGTGGGTGTTGCCGCACCCGGAACGGAACTCGCCGCAGATCCGCGAGATGGTCACAGACCCGGAAATTGAACGCATCGCCGTGCAGCACGTCATCGCCCATGAAACCGCCCAGGGCCGCGTCTGTGAAAGCGTGGAGGCGGATAATCGCGGCTTCGATCTCATTTCGCGCAAACTGCATCCCGAAGACCCTAAGACTGCCATTGACGTGCGGTTCATTGAAGTCAAAGGCCGTTCGCACACCGGCGACATCGCGTTGACCACCAACGAATACAACACCGCCCGCCGGCTTCGCAAAGATTACTGGCTCTACGTCGTGTTCCATTGCGCCAGCCCGGTGCCGTCGCTGAATATTTTGAACGATCCTTCGACGCTGGACTGGCAGCCCATCGTGAAGGTCGAACACTACCGGCTGAAACAGGATTCCGTGAAACACCCGGTGGAATTGAAAGAAGACGCCACACCTTACCGGACTGGTGCAGAATGAAGCCTTATCCCGCAACCTCCTCAATAACTTATTAAACACGGCACCTACCTATGTTAACTCTGAATACTCGTGGCCACCTGCTAAAGGTGTTGCAGGGCTTGCAGGCCGCCGGCTGGCATATTGAAAAAGTTCCTGCTCAGGGAGCGATTGCGCGCAACGGCCAGAAGTTTATTCTGACATCACCTGGGTTGGAGATTAAAATCCGACTTTTTGTTTATAAGGTAACAGGTTCTGGCCGCAGTCGTCCCAACGAAAGGCGGATTGAAATCACCACGACCTACAATAGTGGACTTCAGAAGGCACGCGGGTTTCACGATGTGGTTTTGGGCTACAACGAAGAAACAGATTCATTTGTTGGTGTGGATCCCCGGCGATTGTCTTTCGGTGGGACGACGCACAACGCATCAAGCTTTTTTGATTTAGAAGGCATAAAAAAAACGAAAGCCAAACGGCTGCTCATTATGTCTCGCAAAGCCAATCGCAACCTTTTTTCCACGGAGATCGAATACCACGGTTTCTTCGACCAGACCAAATTAGCTGAATATTTGTTCAACTATTCCGAAATCCATAACGGCACTTACACTGGCAGTGGTTCATTTTCCGCCGAGGCGAAAATATCCAGCCGGAAGCCGGAATCTGAAATTTCTGAAAGCCGCGCCACCGGAGACTTGGTTGTCCTGACCACTTCCCGTCAGCCACAAACCAAGGCCAAGGTAAATAATGGCTTGGTGAAGGCGGTTGAAGGTTCAAATTTCAAGCGGCTCAAGAGGGCGCGGCTGACTCCGGGCCAGCTTCGGGATATTATGCGCTACTGTGAGGAAGTGGGTTCTCTCGCCGAGCAATTCGTTGTGGATCATGAGAGGCGACGTCTCACTAGGCTAGGCCATATTAAAGCCGCCAGTGAAGTCGAACGTGTGAGCCTCACCTCGGTCGGGGAAGGCTATGACATCATTTCGTTTGAAGATGATGGTGTCACCAAACGCTTCTTGGAAGTTAAGGGCACCACCGGTGCTGGCATGACCGTAGATATGTCCGATAACGAATGGGAAACCGCCAAGCTTCTCAAAACAAGTTACTATTTGGTTCGGGTTATCCGGGTCAAAACCAACCCCTCGCACTCCTATTTTAAAAACCCGGTGGCACTAGAACAGGACGGCGTGCTCACTCGGTTGCCGAATGGCTGGCGGGTAAAATTACCCAAACAAGCATGAATAGATTACCCCGCAGGCTTATAGAGGTGGACTTGCCTATCCGCCGCATTTCTGAACATGCGCGCAGGGAAAAGTCCATTCGGCACGGGCATATATCTACCCTTCACATTTGGTGGGCACGTCGGCCTTTGGCTGCGTGTAGGGCGGTGATTTGCGCGGCGCTGTGGCCTGATCCGGCAGATGCGGATTGTCCGCCACAATTTTTGAAAGCAGCGCGTTCCGCCATGAATGAGTGGACTTCACACGAGCGGCAACAACTCCTGAGTTCCGAAAGCCGCAAGCGATTTGAAGCCGCTCGCCAAGATGCGAAGTTTTTCGAGGACGGACTTCAACTGCGCGGCGCGCTGCTTGATTTCATCGCTGACTTCTCCAATTGGGATAATTCTATCGTCCAAGAGTTCCTCGCCACCAGCCAGACATTGACTCAGGCAGCGCATGAAGCGCTGGGCGGTGCTCGCGGCACACGCCCGCTGGTTATGGATCCTTTTGCTGGTGGCGGCTCGATTCCACTCGAAGCATTGCGCGTGGGCGCGGAAGCTTTTGCCAGTGACCTTAATCCAGTGCCGGTCCTGCTGAATAAAGTAATCTTGGAATACATCCCCAAGCACGGGAAACGTCTCACCGAGGAACTACGCAAATGGGGTGAGTGGGTCAAGACCGAAGCCGACAAGGAACTGGCGAAATATTATCCACCCGACCCCGATGGTGCGATACCCATTGCATATCTTTGGGCTCGCACGGTTCAGTGTGAAGGCCCTGGCTGTGGCGCAGAAGTGCCGCTCATCCGCTCCCTCTGGCTCGCCAAGAAAGCAAACCGCGCCGTGGCGTTGCAGTTGGTGCCACGACCGCGAGCCAAGCGCGTTGATTTTCAGATCATCGTCAAAACCAAGCGCGGGTGGCTGGACCAGGCCGAAGCCGAAACTACAAATTCCCAGCCACTGGAGCCTTCCTTTGACGGCACGGTGAAACGAGGTTCCGCAACCTGTCCCTGTTGTGGCTACACTACTCCCGTCGCCCGTGTCCGGGAACAACTCAAGCAGCAAAGCGGCGGTGCGGATTCCAGCCGTCTCATGTGCGTGGTCGTGCTTCGCGACGGCACTAAGGCATATAGGCAGGTCGCCCCGCGTGACTTGCAAGCGTTGGACGCGGTGAAACGCGACTTTAATCGCGCGGATATTCTCCCCGCTATTGAACTGCCGCTCATGAGTGGCGTTTTCAATGTGCCTATTTACGGAATGAACCGTTGGGACCTGCTTTTTTCGCTCCGGCAACTTGCCAGTGCCCATGTCCTCTCGCAAAAGGTGGCAGCCTTGGATTCGGAAATTGCCGACCCCGGCCTTCGTCTCGCCTTGAAAGTGGCTCTCACGATTTCCATCAACAAATATCTCGATTTCCGCACCACCCTTTGCGGCTGGATCAGTGTCGGTGAAAAGATTGGGCACACCTTTGGTCGCCAGGCACTGGGCATGATTTTTGATTGGGTTGAAGGCCCATGCTTTGGGGATGTCAGCGGTAGCTGGGATCGGACCACCGATTTCATCTGCAAATTTATTGATCAAGAGGCGGCGAAGGGCAGCACGGAAGGAACTGCCGAGCGCCATCCAGCTCAGGAATTAGGTTTGCCAGATGACAGCGTCGCGGCATTCATAACCGACCCGCCTTACTATAATGCCGTTCCATACGCGGACCTTTCAGATTTTTTTCAGATTTGGTTTCACAAGAATTTGCGCCACGACTTGCCTGACTTGTTTTCCAGCCCCACGACGGAGAAGGAAAAAGAACTTTGCGAAATGGCCGGGTGGGACCCCGTGCGTTATGCCAACAAAAATGCCCAGTTCTACGAAGACGGCATGGCAAAGGCCTTCGCTGAGGGACGACGCTGTTGCACTCCCGACGGCATAGGCGTGGTTGTCTTTGCCCACAAAACAACTTCAGGTTGGGAGAGTCTTTTATCTGCATTAATTAAAGCCGGCTGGATTGTTACAGGTTCGTGGCCCATCGATACAGAGCGGGAAGGTCGCTTGCGCGCGATGGGGTCAGCCGCCCTTGCATCATCGGTCCATCTTGTTTGCCGCCCACGCGAAAATTCTGATGGCTCCGTCCGCATGGACGAAGTAGGTGATTGGCGTGATGTCTTGCAGGAATTGCCCAGGCGCATTCATGAATGGATGCCACGCTTGGCTGATGAAGGCGTCGTTGGCGCAGACGCCATCTTTGCCTGTCTCGGACCGGCATTGGAAATCTTTTCCCGCTTTTCCCGCGTAGAAAAAACCAGTGGCGATGCCGTCACGCTCAAGGAATATCTGGAGCAAGTATGGGCTGCCGTCGCAAAGGAAGCACTGGCCTTGGTCTTCAAAGACGCGGACGTCACTGGATTCGAGGCCGATGCCCGGCTCACCGCTATGTGGCTCTGGACATTGAACGCTGGCAACACCGACGCCACGAACGGAGACAGCACAGCGGAGGATGAAGAGGATGAATCCGAAGGCGGTGGAAAAAAAGTCAAGGCAACCGGCTTCGTTCTCGAATACGACGCCGCCCGTAAAATCGCACAGGGCCTCGGCGCAAACTTGGAGAACATGGGCAGCCTCGTGGAAGTGTCCGGCGAAACCGCACGGTTGCTCCCGGTCGGCGAACGTGCCCGCACCTTGTTCGGCAAGGACGAAGGCAAAATCACTCCCGCCAAGAAAAAGAAATTGCCGCAGCTCGATTTGTTCAAAGTGCTCGAACAAGCCGACGATAGCGGCACAACTTTCGGCGAAACCAAAGTTGAACATCACGGCGAAACCGTCCTCGACCGCATTCACCAGAGCATGATTCTGTTCGCCGCCGGCCGTAGCGAGGCCATGAAACGATTCCTCGTCGAAGATGGTGCCGGTCGTGATCCACGATTCTGGCGGCTCGCCCAAGCGCTGTCCGCCTTGTATCCATCCCACACGGAAGAAAAGCGTTGGGTTGACGGCGTGCTCGCCCGTAAAAAGGGGCTGGGCTTTTGAAATTCTGAATGCTGATTTGCCATGACTCCGCTGTATCGCATCACCCATATTGAAAACCTGGCCGGCTTGCTGGCGCGGGGATGCGATTGCTCGCCCAATGTGGCGAAAGCGGGGAACATCACCAAACGCGCCATATCGCACAAAGACATCATGGACAAACGCGAACACGCGGCCGTCCGGGTGCCGCCCGGTGGAGTCGTGGCGGATTATGTGCCGTTTTATTTCGGGCCGAAATCGCCGATGCTCTACGCCATCAAGCAGGGCAAAGTCGAAGGCTACCAGGGCCAGAAGGAAATCATTTATCTGGTGACGACGGCGGAGGCGGTCGCGGCGCAAAATCTGCCGTTCATGTTCACCGATGGCCACGGCATCATCAGCTATGTGAACCACTACAACCAATTGGCCGATTTGCCAAAGTTATTTTGGAATGTGATCACTGCGAAATATTGGAACGATTTCATGGACGGCCGATGCAAACGGCAGGCGGAGTTTATGGTCAAGGAACAATTCCCCTTGAATCTGGTCCAGGAAATCGGGGTCATGGATGAGGCCATGCGGCAGCAGGTGGAAACATTGGTCGCCGCTTCCGCGTTTCGGCCATTGATTAATGTGCGCCGGGAGTGGTATTTTTAATTGCGATCCGAGACGATATGATTCGATACACGACAGGAAATTTGCTCGAAGCCGAGGCGGACGCGTTGGTGAACACCGTCAATTGCGTCGGCGTCATGGGCAAGGGCATCGCGCTCCAGTTCAAACAGGCTTTCCCCGAGAACTACGAAAAATACCGGCTGGCGTGCGAGCATCACGAGGTGCAGCCCGGCCGGATGTTCGTGCATGGCACCGGCAATTTGATGGGCACCAAGTTCATCATCAATTTTCCCACCAAGCAGCATTGGAAAGGTAAATCCAAAATCGCCGACGTGGACAGCGGACTGGATGCACTCGTGGAGGTGATTCGTGACCATCGCATCAAAAGCATTGCGGTCCCGCCGCTCGGTTGCGGCAACGGCGGCTTGAATTGGAACCTCGTTCGGCAATTGATCGAGCACAAGCTGAGTGCGTTGTCCGGCGTGGAAGTGTTGGTTTATGAGCCCGCCGGCGCCCCCGCCAACCGTGAAATGATGGTGGCGACCAAGTCGCCGAACATGAGCCGGGGCCGGGCGGCGCTGCTCGGTATTTTCGGCAAATATCTGATTCCCGGCTATGAGTTGACCATGTTGGAGATTCAAAAGCTGGCGTATTTTCTCCAGGAAGCCGGCGAGCCGTTGAAGTTGAATTTCGTGAAGGACAAATTTGGCCCCTACGCCGAAACTCTCCATCACGTTTTGCAGCGCATCGAAGGCCACTTCATTCGTGGCTACGGCGACCGCAGCCGCGACGCCAGCGTCGAGGTCGTTCCTGAGGCTGTCACGACCGCCATGGAACTTCTGGCCGCAGAATATCCTGACACCTTGAAACGTGCCGACCGCGTGGAAAGTCTGATTGAAGGTTTCGAGACACCGTTCGGTTTGGAACTGCTGTCCACGGTGCATTGGGTTTTGAAGGAAACCCCGGAATGTCGCACGAATTTGCCGGCCACAATTTCCGCCGTGCATTCGTGGAACGCCCGCAAGGCCGAGATCTTTAATCCGGCGCAGATCGAACTAGCTTGGGGACAGCTCCGGGAAAAAGGTTGGACCCGATGAGTTTGAAACCTTGGTATAAGGTCGTCACCCCGCGCGAGGATTTGCGCGAGGGCAAACCGCTTGATGCGTCAGAATTTGCCGTCCATCTGGATCAGGTGCGCGAAGGTCTCGCGCCCGCTGATTATCAGAAGCCGGAACGCTTCTTCGAGCGCACCTATCTCACCAAGAATCTCGCCAGTCTCGCGTCCGAAGTCATCCGCCGCCTGTCCGGCGAAAAAACGGAAACCAACGCCATTTTCAATCTCTCGACTCAGTTTGGCGGCGGCAAGACGCACGCGCTGACGCTGCTTTACCATCTGGCCAAACAAGGACCGGCCGCGAATAAATTCGCGGGCGTGGCTACCTTGCTCGCCAAGGCCGGCATCGCCGGTGTGCCCAAGGCCGAAGCCGCCGTGTTCGTTGGCACGGAGTTCGATTCCATCAGTGGTCGCGGCGGCAAGGATGGCACGCCGTTGCGCAAAACACCGTGGGGCGAAATCGCCTGGCAGCTTGGCGGTGCCAAGGCGTTCGCCACCGTGGCCGAGCATGACAAAAAAGGTGAGGCTCCCGGCGGCGAAGTGATCCGCCAGTTTTTGCCCAAGGACAAGCCCAGCCTCATCCTGATGGACGAGCTGATGAACTACGTCAGCCGTAACCGCAAAAACGGCTTGGGCGGCCAGCTTTACAATTTCCTCCAAAACCTGTCGGAAGTGGCCCGCAGCAGCGACAATGTCGTGCTGGCCGTTTCCATCCCGGCGTCGGAATTGGAAATGACGGCAGAGGATCAATCTGATTTTGAGCGGTTCAAAAAAGTGTTGGACCGGCTTGGCAAGGCCATCGTCATGTCGTCAGATTCCGAGACTTCGGAAATCATCCGCCGCCGTTTGTTCGAGTGGGACGAGCGCGCCGTCACCAGTGAGGGCAAGGTGATGTTGCCCAAGGAGGCGGTGGAAACGTGCGTCGAATACGCGGATTGGGTGGTCGAGCATCGGCAACAACTGCCCAGCCAGTTCAACGTGGACGGTGCCCGTGAGGCATTCACCGCCACCTATCCCTTTCACCCGGCGGTCATTTCTGTGTTCGAGCGCAAGTGGCAGGCATTGCCACGTTTCCAGCAAACTCGCGGCGTGCTGCGCCTGCTCGCCTTGTGGGTGTCGCGCGCGTATCAGGAAGGTTTCAAGGGCGCGCACAAGGATGCGATGATCGGACTCGGCACCGCGCCGCTCGATGACGCCATGTTCCGCTCCGCCACCTTTGAGCAGTTGGGCGAGACGAAGTTGGAAGGCGCGGTGACAACCGACATTTGCGGCAAACGCGATTCCCACGCCACGCGGCTCGATGCCGAGGCGACGGAAACCATCAAAAATGCCCGCCTGCATCGCAAGGCCATCACCGCCATTTTCTTTGAGTCCAACGGCGGCCAGGCCAAGACCGACGCCACCGTGCCGGAAATCCGTTTTGCCGTCGCCGAGCCGGGCCTGGACATCGGCAACGTGGAGACCGCGCTGGAGGCATTGACCGAGGGCTGTTATTACCTCGCGGTGGAGCGCAACCGCTACCATTTCAGCCTCAAGGAAAATCTTAACAAGCGGTTTGCCGACCGGCGCGCGAACATTCCGCCCGCCCAGGTCGAGGACCAAATCCGTGAGGAAATCCAGAAAGTGTTTTCCACCGGCAACGGCTTGGAACGGGTCTTCTTCGCGGAAAAGACCATTCAGATCGCCGACCGGCCGGCGGTCACACTGGTAGTGCTTGCGCCCGACCAGTCGTTGGCGGACGAGAAAGCCACGACCGCCTTCGTTGAAACCATGATTCGCGATTACGGCACATCGTCGCGCACGTTCAAGAGTTCCGTCATTTTCTGCGTGCCGGAAGCCCCGGACACGCTGCGCGAGGACGCTCGCAAGGTGCTCGCGTGGGAGGCCATTGACGACGACGACTTGAAACTGGACGAAACCCAGGTTCACCAGCTCGCCGAAAATCTCAAAAAGGCCCGGCGCGACTTGAAGGAAACCATCTGGCGCACCTACAAAAATTTGATGCTGCTCGGCAAAGACAACACGGTGAAGCGCGTTGATCTCGGTTTGGTTCATTCGAGCGCGGCGACGGATTTGGTTTCGCTGATCGTCACCCGGTTGAGTTCCGATGGCGATTTGGAAACCAAGGGCATCAGTCCATCATTCCTGATTCGCAACTGGCCGCCAGCCTTCAAAGAGTGGTCCACCAAATCCGTGCGCGACGCCTTTTTTGCCGCGCCGCAGTTCCCCCGGCTGACCAATCCCGACGTGCTGAAGGAAACCATTTCGCGCGGCGTCGGCAATGGCCTGCTGGCCTACGTTGGCAAAACCGCATCGGGCGAATACAAACCGTTTTACTTTAACAAGGCCGTGATGACCGCCGACGTGGAATTGTCGGATGACATGTTCATTATCACCAAGGAAGTTGCCGAGGCTTACCTGAAAGGCCGCGCCACGCCGCCGCCGGTCGCACCCGTCGCACCACCCACCGATTCGACGGGCAAGCCCGTGCCGCCGGTCGTCCCACCAACCATCATTCAGCCGCCGCTCGTGCCCGCCGGCAACTCCGTCCTGAAGTGGACCGGCGAAGTTCCGGCTCAGAAGTGGATGAATTTTTACACCAAAGTCCTTTCCAAGTTCGCCTCAGCGCGCGGCTTGAAACTGACCGTCAAAGTCGAGGTGTCCCCCGATGGCGGCGTTTCCAAGCAGAAACTGGACGAAACCAAATCCGCGCTGCGCGAACTCGGCTTGAACGACGACGTGACCGTCGAATAGTAATTTCATGTTCCCGCAAATCCACTTGTGAAACCCAAGGGTGAGGACGATACTTTTGGTGCGAACAATATGCCCGGTGAACTGACAGAGCTTGAGTTTTCACTCAATGATGTGATCGACAACCGCCCGTTGACCCCGGCCACGGTGGATTTGCCGACCCTGCGCGGCTTTTTGGAAGACGTGGAAAAACTCATCAAGGGCGACGTCAAGGACGCCAGCCTCAGCGATTCCCGCGTTCGCATCGAAGAAGGTTCGGTCAAATTGGTGGCGTTGGTCTCCCTGATTTTGGCCGCGGATGTCCGCAGTGATCTGGCTAAACTCGACGATACCGGAGATTTGGACGCCATCCAGCCGCGCCGCGCCGAGGTGATTGAGCAATGGCAATCGCGAACCCGCCGGTTTCCCAGCCGCGCCTATTCCATTCAAACCGATTCCGTTCGGCGTCCCCTGCGGATTGCAAACAACAGTCAGTTTCAACATGGCAGCGAGAATGCCTGGGTGAGTGTGGAAAAGTATTTGACCGGCAAGGTGGTCAACGCTGGCGGAAAACAAGACCCCAATGTGCATTTGGTTTTGGGGGATTCCGGCCAGACCGTGCGCATCAGTGCCACCGAACAGCAGCTTGGCGGCGAAAAGGAAAACCAACTTTACAAGGACGTCACGCTTCGGGTGCAGGCCGAACAGCACATCCGCACCAAGGCGTTGCGCGATGTCCGCCTGATTCAATTTCTTGCCAATGCGTCCGACGTGGACGAACGGGCGCTGGTAAATCTTTGGCAGAAAGGCCGCGAAGCATGGCGCGATGTGACGTCAGCAGCGGGTTGGGTGGAATCGCTCCGAGGGAATAAATGACGCTATGCTTCAGGTTTCGCTCGACACCAGTTTTTTAATCACGTTTGCCGATCCGGGCCGGGCGCATCATGCCGTGGCATTGGAATATTTCCGCCATTGCCTCACGCAACGCATTCCCATGTGGCTTTCCACGGTTGCCGCTGGAGAATTTGAAGTGAAGCAGCCGGTCAGTGATTTGCCGCTCCAGAATTTCCGCATCCAGCCCTACAATCTACCGCACGCGATTCGCGCGGCGGCCTTGTTGCGCGCGGTTCGCGAAGACAGCGCTTCCCCCGTTGAAGACCGCCGGCCAATTATCATCAACGACTTGAAAATTTTGGCACAAGCGGAAGATGATGGCGTTCCCGTTATTTTGACGGAAGACCGCAACACGCTGTCGCGCCTGACTGACCGGTTGCGCGAGCGTGGCCAGGTGAGCGTCCGGGTGCTGTTGCTCTCCGAAGGTTTTACTCCCGGTCGCATCGCGGCACCGGCCCAGGATGAGCTTCGGCTGCCACCATCATCCGCGCCGTCTTAAAAAACCATCAAACCCCTTCCGCCTTGGCGATGGTTTCAAATTCCGGCAGCAGTTCGCCGTGATGCTCGCGCAGATGTTTCGCCACCCGGCTGTTTTCTATTAGGCGTTTGATATAACCGCGCGCCAGTGTCAGGCTCATCATGTTTTCCGTGTAATTTGCCTCGATGTTTTTGAAGTCTTTTTCCAGCGCTTCCATTTCCCGTTCCATCCGCGCCAGTTCCTCCGCCGTCATGCCGGCTTTTTTCTTCGGCTCATGCGGCAACACCATTTGATCCTTTGGCGTCGCCAGCACCAGCGCTTCCGCATACGGCTTGGTAAAATTGTTGGCCGAGACCATCACTTCCGCGATTTCAATTTGCCGCAGGCCCGTTACCTTGCGCAAAAGCCGGATGGCCGCCGCCGTGATGTGCTTGTCTTTGAGCAGTTCCACCGCGTCCGCGTTGATGCCGTCCAGCAGGTTCATCAGGGTGTTAACGGTTTCCAGTGGCATGGACAAAGCCTTCGCAATCCGTTCCGGCTTCACGCCATTTTTAACCGCCTTCACAATCATCTTGTGCGCCTGGATCGACGGCAGTTTGTTGACGCGGGCATTGTAGGTGTAGCGGTCGTCTTCGCTGGCGACGATGATTTCCACCATCTTCCAGCCTAATTGTTTCAGCGCCAGCAGTCGCAGATGTCCGTCGAGCACCAGCCAGTGGTCGCCGCTCTTTTGCGGATAGACCATCAGCGGTTCAATCAGCCCGAGTTCCGGCAGCGATTCCACAATGGCTTCGTAGCGCCGGATGTTGTGCGGCTCTTTGACGACCTTGGTGGGCAGCAGCTTCGCCACTTCCACCGTCTGCTTCCGCATTTCAAACGCTATTTTGGCCGCGCTCATGCCGCCTCCTGTGGCTTGTCCGTGACGCGCCGCCAGATGTCCTTGGGCATCGTCGCCACCTTTTCCGCCCGCAACAACGTTACGAAATGTTCATCCGCCAGCAGTCGCCGGAATGCGCCCACCACAAAGATCATTCGTTCCTCGCAGTAGCGGGCTTTTTTCACCATCAATCGTTGCTTCTGGCTTTCGCGGCGATAGGCGTTCACCAGACTGTCGGCGCTGGTTTTTTCCTGATTGGTCATGCGCGGCCCGTTGCCGCGCTGCTTGCCGATCAAACGCCGGCGCTCCATCACCCGCCGGATGGTCCGCAGCGCGTGCTGTGTCAGTTTCCGCTGCTCGCACGCCTTTAACAATTCGCGTTGCATTTCAATGCCTTCGGTGCGCGCAATCTCCACCGCCACGGTGATCGGGATTCTTCCGTTTAAGACCGCATCCATCAGCCGTAGTTCGCCCGTTTTTTTCAAAACGAGCAGGTCGTGAATGGTGGTTGGATCAATATCAATTCGTCGGCTGATTTCTTTTACGGTCAAACCTTCCGCCTTGAGTCGTTCGATTTCCGTCAGCATTTCAATCGGCGCGGGATTGCGCCGCGCCAGGTTCTCCGCGAGGCTGCGCAACAGCCGGTCCTCTTTGCTGATTTGCACCACCACCGCGGGAATTTCCTGGTAGCCCAACAACCGGAAAGCCTCCAGTCGTCCTTGTCCGCAGACCAAATCATACGTCGGGCCTTCGCCCTCATCCGCCGCCCGCTCGCTGACCTGAATCGGCTTTTTCAAGCCGAGGTTCTTGATGCTTTGCACAATCAGCGCGAACTTCTTCGGATCCCGGTGCCGGGGATTCAGGATGTGGATTTGGTCGAGCGGGATCATTTTGATTTCATCATTCATGCACGTCCTCCAGGTTGATGCGTTCCATCAGGCTGAAAAAATAATCCAGGCTTTCACACCGGTAGGTGTCGAGGTAGATGCCGTTGGCTTCCGCCAGTCGCAGGTTTTCCCAAGTCATGTCCAGCGCTGGCAACAGGTAATAGTCATGGATGTTCTCGTTGGTGAAATCCATCCGCACGGCGATGGTGATGTCCGGCTTCAATCCGGCATCCAGCCGGATCAGCCAGCGCGAGGCCCCGGCGGCGGTTTGCGTGTGCCGGCAGAGCACGATGGAGACGCGCAGTTCGCCGTTGACCAGTAGCAGGTCGGTTTCATCGTCTTGGATGGCCGTGCCCCCCAGCTCCATGATTTTTTGCCGCACTGAGGCGACGATGTCCGGCCGCAGCACTCGCAGCCGCCGGTTTTGTTCGATGAAGGTGAAATCAATGCCCGGATCGTAACCGATGAGTTTGTAGGCGTTGACCAGCGACCCGAACCGGTGTCCAAACGCCGCGCTCGATGGCAGCCCTTCGGTTTCGTCTATCAGGATGCCCGAAATTCGCCCGTGCTGCTTGAGCAGTTCGCGCAGTTTTTCCAGCATTTCCTCATCACTGAATTTTTTGCTCCGCGCCAGGATGATTTCCTGTGCCCGCAAGAATGTTTCCCGCTCGATGATGCCCTGATAAGCCCCGTCCTTCCGCACCCATTTGTCGGGCGGATTCGTCACCGTCTTTTTTTTCAGTTTGCACGAGGTCCGGTGATACACGTTGTTGCCGATGTATTTTTCGCTGATGAGCACCTGATGCACCGTCGCATAGTTCCACTCGCGGCCGAAATCGGTCTTGATGCCTTGGGCGTTGAGGCTGGCGGCAATTTCGGATTCTGATTTGCCTTCCAAGACAAACGCCTGATACATCCAGCGCACGGTTTTGACTTCGGCTTCCGGCCCCGGCACGAGAATCACGCGGTCGGTCTGGATGCTCTTGTGTTCGCCCATCTTGAGCTCGCCCTTGATCGTGCCGCTCTGGTCAATCAATACCCGGCGCAGGCCGAAGCCCGCTGTCCCGCCTTGCCGGAAGCCCAGCGTCACCAGCCGGCACGCGCCCTGAAATACTTTCGCTGACAGTTCGCGGCTGTATTCGCCCGCCATCATGCGCTTCACGCCCTTGACGATGGTGCTCACCGGGCTGCCGTCGTTCTCGAATTGTTCCGCGCAGTAATGCACGGCCACCCCAGCCCGGCGGCACATGAATTCGTAATGCGCGCTTTCGTCGGCATCTTGAAATCGTACCCACCGGCTCACGTCATAAACGAGGATTTTGGAATAATCGGACTTGCCTTCCTCGACATCGCGGATCATCTGCGCCAGCGCCTCGCGCCCCTCGATGTTCAGGCCGCTTTTCCCGCCATCGGAATACTCCTTCACAATCTCCAGCCCGCGACTGATGGCATAAGCGATGATGACGTCCCGCTGGTTGCTCGTCGAATACTGCTGGTGCTCCGTGGACATGCGCACATACAGCGCCGCCCGGTTGGCTTTAATCTGTTCGTCGGCCTGACTCATGCCCGATGTTGTTTTTTGTGTTTCACGGTTGAAAAAAACCCTGCTTTTGGGCAGGGAATAATTCTACCATGCTATCAGTTGCGGGGTGTTCCTCCTATCATCTCTCCGTAACACAATCTTGCCCTTGTGAAATCTGGCGAAAACGTGTTTCCAGTGTTTCGGTTTTTCTGCCCGCCAGCGCTTCACACGCGTTTTTTCCTTCTCCCGATCAATGGACGCCCGGTATTCCGGCTTGGATTTATAACACTTTTGGCTCTTAGCTTTGCTCGCCCGCTTACAGCGCGGGCGGGCGCAGTATTTTTGGCGGAAGGCGGTTTTTGGATTGGGAGTGAACCACTGGTGACAGTGGGGACATTTCCTTTTGGGATGCTTTTTTGGCATCCCGCATTTTTAATGGCGCACCCCGCGCCTGCACTTTTCGACTGCCAGTAAAACTGCCAGTAAAAGTGGTGGATGAGTGAAGAATTGTTACCCCTAGTTATCACAATTTATTTGCAGAAAACCGTGGAAACCCGCATGAAATCATGCGATAATCACCTCGTAGGCAAAAGAAAAGAGGCCGGACACTACTCCGGCCTCTTACACACAAAAACAACTTGCAAAAATTTTCGTTGGAGTCACTACTTCCAACGTCAATAGCATAGCAGAGTTTTCGCCGTTGGCTTGTCCCCAGTTCTGGGTACAAATGGGGACAGACCTATTTTCAGAGTTTTTCCCGAATGGCGGCCAGTTGCCGGCGATGCATTGCCAGCGAACCTTCGGTCCAGAGGACGAAATGCGAACGAGCCATTTTTTCCGCAACCGGCCATTGCGCGGCGATGCGCTGGGCCAATTGCTCCGCCGGCCAGCCGCGCGCGCGCAACCGGGTCAGCTGGGTCACCGGCGAACACGCGGCGCAGATGATTTTTGCAAACTGCGTTTCGGCACCGGTTTCAAACAAGAGCGGAATGACGACGACGGCGAGCGGGCAGTTTTCCGCACGCCACGTTGCCAACTGGGCGGACCAGCCGGCGCGGATGCGCGGGTGCAAGATGGCTTCCAATTGTTTGCGCGCCTCGGCGGAGGCGAAAACGAGGCGGGCCAATTCCGCGCGCTGCAAACTACCATCGGCAGCCAACAGGTGCGGGCCAAAAGTGGTGGCAATTTCCGCCAAAGCCGGTTGCCCCGGCTGCACCAACGTGCGAGCGAGATCATCCGTGTCAATGACCCGCACCCCAGCGGCTAAAAGCAAACCGGCGGCGGTGGATTTGCCCATCCCCACGCCGCCGGTCAAGCCGCACACTTTCATGCCGGAACGTCCGGTTTACAAACCGGTAACCGCACGATAAAACCGCTTTTGATAATTGGTGTAATCAAAGTTGGTGAAGGTGAACGGAGAAGTACCCGTGTACACCGGCTGCCAATTGGGCGTAACCAGATTGGTGGACGCTTGGATGGTGACGGATTGGCCGGGCGAGTTCGTAACGGAGAACAGGAATCCGCCGCT
>Ga0208872_1000982_pt1 | contig 18655 bp, 21 predicted proteins | sample CryBogCBH12Aug08_FD_185508 | JGI IMG/M metagenome (GOLD analysis project Ga0208872, IMG submission 185508) | Freshwater microbial communities from Crystal Bog, Wisconsin, USA - CBH12Aug08 (SPAdes) | ecosystem: Environmental > Aquatic > Freshwater > Lake | place: Crystal Bog, Wisconsin, USA...
TCTTCGGTACCGATGCGGCCGCGCACTTGCTGTACGTCGATGCCGCCCTACGAGGTACGCCCGTTCCGACACCACCGCACGGTCCACGGATCATTCACTCGGCGGAGATTCAGGGTCACGGCGACAGTGGCGCCTGGCCGGACGTGATTCTGTGGCTCACGGCCGTGGTGGCCGTCACCATCGGTATCGTCGTCGTGGCTCGCCGGTGGGGCTTCGCGCGCACGTGGGTGGTCGCCACTCCGGTCGTGCTGCTGGTGTTGTGGATTTTGAGTGGCGCGCTGCTGCGCCTGTTGCCCAACGTCTATTAGTTCGCGAGGATGATGCGCTGCCTAGAGTGACGCGTCGAGCGGCGTGATCAAGAATTTTTCACCGGTGGCCTGGCGAGCGTAGGCCTGGAGTGCATTGAGCTGCAGGGCACCGGTGAGCGACACGCTGCGCGTGTAGTGACTGGCAAAAGTAGTTGTGAGTTCGGCCGCGACACGAGACCGGAGGCGCAGAAGTCCCTCGAGTCCGATGCTTTGTAGAAATGGGGTCAGGAGCCATCCCCCAATACCCCAAGCGAAACCGAAGTTTCGCGTGAGGATGGTTTCGCTGCGGTCGAGTCCACCGTAGATATAGACCTGCTTGTGAGTGGTGGATCCGTAGCGGCTGTACTCGGCGGCGTTCTTGGCACACGACGCTTCCATGGCCGTCAGGATGGAACTGGCGAGCCTCCCACCACCCGTGGCGTCAAAGGCCAGTGTCGCACCCGTGGCGTCGAGGGCCGTGATCAGGTCGGTCATGAACGACTCGTCGCTCGAATTACACACGTACACAGCGCCGAGCGCCTTCAAAATCTCGACCTGTTCGTTCGTGCGAACGATGTTGACGAGCGGCACACCATCCTGGGCGCAGACGCGCACCAACATCTGTCCGAGATTGGAGGCGGCGGCCGTGTGGACGAGTGCGTGGTGACCTTCGCGACGCATCGTCTCAACCATGCCAAGAGCGGTGAGTGGGTTGACGAAGGAGGACGCTCCGTCGCGCGCCGGAGTTCCCTCAGGAAGAACCAGGCAGAGTCCCGCGTCCACGGCTTTGTACTGCGCGTACATTGATCCACCCGCCACGGCGACCGTGCGGCCAAGGAGCGCCTGCGCACCATCGGCGGAACCAGCGGCGATCACGGTGCCCGCTCCCTCATTGCCCACCGGCAACGACTGATCCCATCGTCCGCGCAGGCTGCGCAAAAACCCCTCACCGATGGTTGCCGTCACCACCGGGTTCTCGGACGTGCCGGTCACGGTCGCGGTCGCGAGGTCCGCGCCCGCCACGAGCAAGCCGAGGTCCGAGGGATTGATCGGCGATGCCTCGACGCGAATGAGGACATCGTTCTCACCGAGTTCCCGCAGCGGCACGCTCACGAGAGAGAGTTCGAGAGTCCCGGTACTGGTGACGAGGGAGTGCAGTTCGAGCCCGTGAGTCGGAAGTTCGTTCGACATGATGGAATCCTTTGGTGATGAGGCGACGTTGGTTACTGCGCGCTACCGCTGCCAGCGTACGCAGTGTCCAAGCGTGATCTCCGCGATGTCAGTTCGGGCGCTGTCCGCTCGCGGAGGTCGCACGGTCCTTGACCGGCGCAGCGATGCACGCCGGAATATCTCGCGGCCGGACGTGAATGCTCGTGCAGGCCGACCACTGCGATGGAGAAACGACCGGACCTAGGGTGGATCGGGGGTGCCACACCCATTCTCCCGCCACCACCTGGGGGAGGCCCCATAGTTCAGTGGTCGCCGAGATCACGAAACTGGGATCGCCGGACACGCACTTCTCGTCCACGCATCGAGTAATGGGCATGACGACGCGACGCACGCCCCAATGTTGAAACGCACCTTGCAGACGAAGGAGATCGACGCGCGACGGCGCCGTTGGGGCAACGAAGATGAACGACGACAGTCGAGACAGCTCGTCGTAGCCCGCCTGCGTGACGGGATCCCCATTTGTGAGCTGTGGTCCATATCCGCCAGGAATGTAAAAGCGAAAGCCCTCTGACGCTTGCTGCAACATCGAGCGCGACGAGCGAGGGGTGGGAAAGGTCAGCACTGTCAGGGGTTGCGCGGACGATGTTGCCCGTAGTGCGGCGTCACTCGACGTTCCGAGGGCCACGATGGGTAGCGACGTCGCGATGGCGAACGCGAGTTGGATGCCGGCTGCCACGAGAAGACTCGCGATCAGCGACGCGCTGATTCGCCGCTGAGACCATCGCCGTTGTACTTCCTCGACGCCGAGGGCGACAAGGAGTGCGGCGGCGAACCACGTCACGATGATCATGCGATGCGGAGTGATATTGCGGAGAAAGGGAAGACGCCAGAAGACCTCAAAAATACCGACGGGGAGGTGTGCGGAGCACGCACACCACACACCGAAGATCGCCCACGTCACGATGAGCCACACGAACGATCGGCGATAGAGAACGATGACGACGGTCACTAACGCGACAACCAACGCAAAGCCGAGATAGGAGTCGTCGAGTAACGCGAGTCGCCCAACAATCGTTCCGGTGTAAGCGACTGGTTGCGTGACGAGTCGCGAGAGGGGGTACGAATTCAGGCGCTCCGTGGACTGCGGGTACACCCAATTTGCGAGACGAGCGGGACCAAAGAGCACGTAATACGCCGGAACGGTGCCCAACAACACGAGTCCCGGGAGCGACCACGTGGCACTCGTCGCAGCCGTACGTACCGCAACCTTCGTCGCCGATCGGTTCCTTCGCCAGCCCACGACGAGCAGCGCCAGGAGTGTGATCACTGTGGCGAGCACGGTGATCGCGAGGATTTCTCCGCTGAGAAGGAGTTCGGCGACCGTGGCGACGGAGAGGACGAGTCCGGCTCGTCGCGCCGAGATGTCCTGGTCAACAAATAAACGCCAACCCACGTAGAAGACCAATGGGGGAAAGACGAGCCAGACCAAATTCGACCACCCGTACGCCATCGCGCGAATCACGAACGGTGAAAAGCCCCAGACGAGACCCGCGCACCATTGCGACCACCGCGATGACGTCACCCGCCCCACCGCCACCGCCATGGCGAGCGCGGAGACAATGGGTCCGAGCCACAGTTGCGCATTCATGGACGCAAGTGGTCCCGCAATCCATGTCAGGGGACTGAACAGTGCCGCGAGCGTCCAGGAGTCATTGTTCGACACGAGATTGATGCCGAGTGGGTGAAAGAGAAAAGTCGAAAAGAAGGGATTCTCAAGATGCGAAAAGGCGTGGGCCACCCACCCGTTCGTCCACACGTAAATCGACGTGTCCTCTTGGGGCAGAACCGACGACGTTCGTACACCGTGTCGAATAACTGGCCAAATAATGATGGTCGAGAGCAACGCGTAACTCGACCCCGCGAGCCACCACCAGGAGCGTCGCGACAATGGACGATCTACTCGTGTCACGTCACGCCCGGCACGGGTTCATCGCACGACTGTAGCAACGGGTATTGACGACTCGGGGACCGTGAAATCACCAGTGCTCGTTGGCGGCCACGGGCGTGCGGCGTCGGGTACGGTAACGCGATGCACGTGAGGTTCACGGGAAAACTGTGGTTCTGGCGAGGACCGTCCCCTTTTCATTTTGTGACGGTGCCGGAGGCGGAAAGTGACCTGCTCCACTCTGTTGCGAATGCGGTCACCTACGGATGGGGAATGATTCCCGTCGACGCTCGCATTGGTCACACGCGATGGGCGACCTCACTGTTTCCGAAAGACGGGCAGTATCTCGTACCGGTGAAGGCGGCGGTACGTCGCGCGGAGTCACTGGCACTCGACGATGAACTCACTATTGAGCTTTCTATTGATCTTCAATGAGAGAGGGTCACGAGGTGACGCGACGACGTACGACCACTCGTGCGTCGACAAAAAAAGGGCCTCTCCCACGGTGAACGTGGGAGAGGCCCTTTTGTGTCCGGATCTATCGACCTGGAATCGCCGAGCACGCGCTCGCGGAGCAGACATCCGGTAAGACGTTCGTGGTGAGGAACGTGATGATCTGTCCGTCGATCGTTGCGTAATCGCGACCGTAGTCGTGGGGGTCCAGCCCCCCTCCACTAGCGCCCGCCGCGGGTGCCGAGTTGTCCGTCGGCGCAGTCAGCGTGCCGAAATTCCACAACTCCAAGGCCGCGTTCGTGGCTTTGGTCTGGTTGAGGACGCCGATCCCGTAGGGCGTGTTGAAAGCCCCTTGGGTTTGGCCACTTTGTGGTGAGAAGGCCGGAGCGTGCTCGGCCGCACCGATGGTGCGCGCGAAGACTTCGTCCGCCACATTCGGCACTTGGTGGTCACCGTAATTTTCGATCAACAGCACCTTCTTGGCCACTGTGCCGGGCAAGAGATTCGACGTCAGGTTTGCGGCGTATCCGTCAGCTTCGCCGCGGTCCCAGAGGAGTTGAGCAAGCTGCAATCCGATTTGGACGTCGTCCTTGTTCGGATAGGCCGTGTTCAAGAATCCGGCGTACACCCCGTTCCAGTCAGTGGAGCGCTGCAGGAGCATTCCGGCGTAGTCCATGCCACCCTGGCCGAGCATGACGTGAGTCCACTCGTTAGAGACGGCCGATACCGCAGCACCCATGATGGCGCCCTGGCTGTATCCCACGTAAGTGCACTTACCGACTTGGAAGAGTGCGTGGCCCGATACGTCTTGGAAGGCCGGTGACGTCACGAATCCACTGGGGCTGTTAATGAGTCGTCCCAGGAATTGGAAGTCCAACATTCCTTGCAGCATCTGGTCCGATACTTGATGGAAGTTCGAGAGGTCATTCAGTGCGGCGATTGCTTGGAAGACGTCGTTTTGGTCCAAACCGAGCCAGTCGGTGGCGCAGCCCATCATGTTGTGCGCTTCCTTGTCCGCGAAACTGAAGTCCTCAACTTCAGTGGCGTCACCGAGAAGCCCGTGTCCGTAGACAGCCGGGAGAGCAGGTCCGTTGGACGACACGGTCGACGGCAGCACGCACACGAAATTGGCAGTCCACTTGAGCTTGCCATTGATCAGCGGCATTCCCGCCTTGTTCGTATTCATTGTCGACGTGATGGTCGCTGCCTTCAAGAACAAGGGCACTTGATAGGTGCCGAGAACGGTGCGCTCTCCATTCGTCGTCGTCGACGAGGTCACCGTGAATGACGGCGCGCCGTTCTTAGACAGTGTCTTGTACGCCTGGTCACGCATCGAGATGGCCGGACCGGTGATCGACGTGGTGCTGGCGACGGTGAAGTCCCACGCCATATACGGCACGGTGCTGCCGAGCACTCCGTGCAACTGCACATTGATCAGATTCTTGATGTACGACCCCCGGGAGGCCGGCTTCAACGTGCCATTGAGGGCCGCCACCGTGGACGCCGCGGGCGCAATCGTGGCGTTACTGGTGTCCTTGAGGTTGCGCAACACGACGGCGTAGCGCACACCGTCGGTGAGAGCGATCGCGGGATTGATGAGCAACAAACGACTCGAGGCGTCCGAGTTCGTTGCGTCCAACTGCGCGAAGTAAGGAACGTGCGCACCGGTCTTCGTATTCACAATGACGATGGGCGAGTTGCTCGCGAGGGAACCCGCAATGTTGGTGGAATCTACGATGCCCGAGTTAGCCAAACTGAGATTGGGCACGTACGTCATGATCATCGAGCCGGGCGAGAAGCCGTCGTTGAGATCTTGCGACGTGGGAGAAATATGAACACCCTTGTTGTTGATAGGTGTCTCTGCCGACGTGATGTTGAGTTGTACTCCCGTGGGCGTCTTGGCAGTTTTCGTAAAGGCGTTGTTCGGCCACGGAAGTAAGCAGTCGTGGCCCGCCGGAGCGGTCACCAGTACGTCACAACCGTTGGTCGATGGACTCAGCGTCGCCGCGGACGACGTTGCCGTGCTCGCCAGCACCGTCAGTCCCGTGCTCAGCACGAGGGTGGCCGCCATGAGGCCACGCGTCCTTATCCACTTCATAATGTCCCTCCTTGATGGTGGGAAATCCCACCGATTTGCATCCTAAGCACGCGTCCGAAGCGGACTAGGGGTTTACAACCCGCTTCGTCCACAAAAACTTTTTCCAGAGTGACGGTACGGAAATTGAGGGGTCCACACCATCGGTCAAACGAGGCGTCGTACGGGTTGTCGCAGGATTGTTCGACATCGTTCGGGCGGGACACGCCGAAAGTCGCTGAAGTAAATCTCGTGGTGTTTGCCGGTCATCTCCAAATGCTGTTCGGGAATGAAGACGTCGTGTAGTTGCGCTAGCACGGGAGCCTCATCATCAAAGGAGCCCACGTGCAGGACTTGCACGCACGTGCCCTCTTCGAGTTTCTCGTATCGAACGTTGGACAACGCGAGTGCGTCGGCCTTCTTCGCGGCCGAGACGCGAGCTTCGTCGAGCCATTCTCTTTCGATCCACTCGGGCACCATCATCATGAGGGTCCACTGCCACTGCGACTTGTCACGTGCAGAAGTGAAGGCGGTCGGATCCGTTGACCACCAGAGGGCTTCCAGAGGCGGGACCACGTAATCACGATCTGCTCGGTTCTTGCTCGCGAACTTCAGTGCGTAGGACAGCGGATAGAGGGTCTGTATCGAGCTCGCGAAGTCGGGGGAGACGTTGGGGTCACCTTCGCCATCGATCATCAGATAGTTGCTCGCAGGCACGTCCAGAATGCGAAAGACGTTGCGAGTTGCTTGGTACCCGTCATTGGTCTTTTTGAAATCAATCTTCACGTCGCCGGCCTCCGCATCGATTCATCCGTGACCGGTCTACACCTCGACCGATCGACCCGGGAGTTGCGCCTACGACAACGGCGCCCGCCCCTCGGTGACATGAGAGGCGGGCGCCGTTGGTAATGCGCGGTGACGCCGCACGAGCGATGTCACCAATGTTGCGGGTGGTTACATTTCCATCGCCTCGTAGATCTCGACGGAACCGCCAGCCTCCAGTACGGGGCAGTCATTAGCGAGGGCCGCCGCGGCGTCCAGAGAATCTGCGCTCACGATGGTGTAGCCCGTTAATGCGGACGTCGAGCTGGCCCCGACGGCCGTGCTCGCGCCAAAAGGGTTTCCCATGTCGGTGACGGATCCACCGATGGCACCGAACCAGCCCATCCACTTGCCCATTACCGCTTCTTGCTCTTCCGGCGTCTCCGCCATCGCGCCACCCTTGTACACCAGAACGAATTTGGCCATCGCTATTCCTTTCGTCGGACGAAATCCGAGTTATGTGAGTCATTCCTTACGTTAGAAAACGCTAACATAATAGTCGTGGACACGCTACTGAAAACTTTGGCCGACGAGAAGCGACGTGAAATCCTGCGCCTCGTGTGGACCGAGGAATTGGGCGCCACCGAGATTGCTCAGCATTTTCCGCACGTGACGAGAACAGCGATATCCCAGCAACTGTCCCTCATGAAACGAGTAGGACTGCTGAGTGAGCGTCGTGAGGGAACGCACCGTTTCTATCGAGCGCAACACCGTGAGGTACTGCGAGTGCAGCAATTCCTAAATGGCTACTGGTCAGATTCCCTCCAGCGTCTCAAGGAGCTCGCGGAGGCCATTGAGAAAGGTGAGGTGACGGCATGACGTTCGAAACAGTGAAGGAAGTGGTCATCGATGCCTCGCCCGAGACCATCTTTCCCTTTCTGATTAATGAGAAGGAATTCGTCCGGTGGATGGGTACGGATGTCTCGCTCAATGCGGTGCCCGGTGGAAAGTTCCACGTGGTGTGCGGGGGCCTGAATCCGAGTCTCGGAGAATTTCTAGAGGTGACTCCCTATTCGCGTGTCCGATTCACCTTCGGTTGGGATATCCCGGATCACCCCATACCCGCAGGATCCAGTGAAGTCGACATCACCCTCGTCCCGTCGGGATCCTCCACCGTGCTGCGACTCGTGCATCGTGGCCTCCCGGAGGACGCGTTGACGGATCACCAGCGTGGCTGGACGTACTACCTCGAACGTCTGGTCATCGTTGTGGGTGGCGGCGACCCGGGTCCCGACCAGCCGGGCGTCTAATTCACTCCGCAGCAATCGGGGAGTGGCGATCAATTAACCATCTACGCTGGCCTCATGACGCTCGATTGGGAACAAGTGGTCATCGATGCCAAGAGTCCGCCGGAGTTGGGTCGCTGGTGGCAGAAAGCCCTCGACTGGGTCGTGGTCTACGACGGCGTTGACGAGTTTGAGATCCGGCCGACACCCGATCGCACACCGGGTCTCCTCTTTGTCGCCAACAGCGACGACAAGACCATCAAGAACCGACTTCACCTCGATTTTCGGCCGGACGACCAAGACGCCGAAGTCGCCCGTTTTCTGGGTCTCGGCGCCCGTCGGGTGGATATCGGACAGGGCGACCCGAGCTGGGTTGTCTTATGTGATCCGGAAGGAAATGAGTTTTGCGTCCTTCGCTCGGACTCGCCCGCTGAGTGACCAGTGAGTGGGCTCAGCACTCGAGACGTAGTTGCCTGGCCGCGGTATTGACGAACACCGGGAAAATGACGATGTGAGAGTCGTGTCGCGTAGTTACAAAGAACGAAGCAGCGTCATCGCCACGGCCAACGCGTAGACCATAAGAAGCAAAGCGGCCAAACCGTAGGGCACCGCGAGAACGTACAAGATCACTTCAACCCACCGAGGGGCTCGTCGTCCGGTCGCGAAGTACGTACAGGCACCAAGAGGCGGCATCAAAAGGAGTGAGGTGACGAACCACTTGCTCGGATTGTCGCTGGCTACGATGCCGATCATCAATGTAACGAGAAGACCCACCGTGAGAACTACCGAAACAAAGATCCACGGGGCCACAGACTCTCGTTTGGTTTCGGTTGCTCTCACCATTCGACCATTGTTTATCAGGTCTCACGAATGCCACGAGGCGCGCGCAAAGAATGAGCGCACCCCTCGTGGCATTCGTGTTGGTGCGGCTTAGCCCTTCGGGGCGAGGGCGCACTCGGCGTCGCTGCCCTGCGATGCACCACTTTGGACGGTGATAGTGCCCACCGACATGTCCCCCGACACAGGAACTTCACGCGACGCAACATTTGTCGAGTCACTCGGCGTGTTGTTGACATCCTCATTGCCGCTGGTAACGGTGACCCCGCCCGACGCAGCCGTACCGTTGTTGGTCACATTGATGACGCCCGCACCGGACGGGATCGCGGTTGCGTCTGTCGCGGCACCGCCTTGCGCCGGAGTGGGCAGCGTGTCGCCCGATACCGTGCCCGACGTGGCAGTCACGCCGTCGGCGGATGTGAGAGGACCGTTCACCACGATCACATCCGTCCCCGACGGCAGGGACCCGTCTGCGGTGGCAGGCACCGTGGCACCATAGGTGCACGTGACAAGCTTTTGTGCTGCCGCATCGGCCGAGCGCAATACGCTGATGGTCGCTGTGTTCGGCGTCGTTGTCGCGGCACCTGCGCTAGTCATGATGGTCCCGAGGGCGATAACCCCGGCCGCCGACGCCGTGGTCACGGCCGCTCGAATCAATCCTGAGTATTTCATACACATAACCTTTCGTTTGGCTTGCTTCACCGCGTTGGTGGAGCAGACCTATCGTTCGCGCTGGCGTCTGAATTACAGCCCAGAGAGACTGAACGGCAACTAAACGTCGGCGTTCGGCCCAACACGGGGGTCTCTGTAGCCTTCCCCGAGTGCGAGTTCTCTTAATTGAAGATGACGTAGATATTCGCAGCGTTCTTGAGCGCGGTCTTCGTAGCGAGGGATTCGATGTCGAATCATGCGGCGAAGGCCCCGAGGGCCTCTGGCGCGCCCTCGAGGGGGACTTCGACGCCATCATCCTCGACATCATGTTGCCCAAGCAGAGCGGTTATTGGGTGTGCGAGCGCCTGCGCGAAGAAGGCAACGCCACTCCAATTTTGGTGCTCAGCGCCAAGTCGGGGGAGTGGGATCAGATCGACATGTTGGATCTCGGGGCCGACGACTATCTGGTCAAACCCGCGGCTCTCGAGTTAGTGGTTGCGAGACTTCGGGCCCTGGTGCGTCGCGTGTCAGGGGCGGCCGCAAATGTCATACGGCGCGGGCCGGTCGAGTACGACCTCAAGAACAAGATTTGCCTCGTGAACGGAGCGGTCGTTGAATTGACGGCGCGAGAACATCAGTTGCTGCAGCGCTTTGTCGCGGCTGGTGTTGCCTGCATCAACCGTGAGGAAATCCTGCGCGACGTCTGGGGGGTCGACGCTGAAGTCGATCCCACCATTGTCGATGTGTACGTTCGCAAACTCCGAGACAAGATCGCTCCGGCGACCATTCAGAATGTTCGCGGCGTGGGGTTCCGGTTGTGTTGAGCGCCGAACGCCTAGCGCGAGGACTGAGGGTACGAGTTGCGCTGACGGTCATGGTCATGACGGCGGTCATCTTTAGTGCCCTGGGCGTCGCCGGCTTCACTTTGCTGCGCTCCAGCGCACGGGGTGCTGTAGAAACACGAGTTAACAACGTTATGTCTCTCGTGGCGAGCGAACTCGCGACGGGACGAGCTATTACATCACTCTCGACGCCCGACGGAGTGACGGTCTGGGTCGTTGGTCCACACCAGCCGGCGCGTGCCGCAAACAAGGATGACGTCGTTGTCCTGCGGCGGGTGAAGGTCGCGAAGAGCTCGCTGGTGTTGGAAGGTCGCGCCCCTGGAACGTCGTGGACGAATGACCTCGAGGCCCTGCATGCGGCGTTGTGGTTCGCTGTGGCCCTGGTCGTGGTGCTCAGTGGCTTCGTAGGTGGATACGCCGTGCATCGATCGCTTCGCGCGGTGCGAGCTGTTGCTGCGCAGGCTCGACAGATGGGCTCTCGTGAACTCGACCAGCGATTACCCGATCCCGACACCGGTGACGAACTCGCCGATGTGGTCAGCACGCTCAATGAGATGCTCGCGCGGCTCGAGAGCGCACGAAATGCACAACTTCGCTTCACCTCGGACGCCGCCCACGAGCTCCGCTCTCCGCTCATGGTTCTACGCGGTGAAATTGATCTGCTCGAGCGCAACGGTGGCCAAGTAGAAGCGCACGATGTGGACCGCATGAGTAGGGCGGTCACGAGGCTTGGCGAACTCACGTCCGATTTAGCGTTGTTAGCCACTGTTGACGAACGACCGGCGCAAACGGAGCATGTTGATTTGGCGGACCTGGTGATCCAGGCCGTTGATGTTCGAGGCACTCAAGTGCGAACTCGCGCAGTCACTTCGGTCGTCGTGCTCGGAGAGCCAGCCCAGTTGGTGCGATTGGTGAGCAATTTGTTGGACAACGCACTCGTTCATGGCGGATCGATGGCGGAGATCAGTGTTGAGCGTGATGGAAATGACGCTCGTCTCGTGGTTGATGATGATGGTCCGGGTGTGCCTGAGTCCCAACGAACGGTGCTCTTTGAGCGCTTCTTTCGTTCCGACTCCGCGAGACCACAGGGTTCGAATGGTACGGGTCTCGGACTCGCGATCGTTGCGGAAGTTGCCGCAGCGCACGGAGGGACAGTGCTGTGTTCCGATAGCCCACTTGGGGGAGCCCGATTTGTCGTCTCCTTGCCTGTAGCGCCTAACTAAGGCCCGGTTCTTGGCATTCGATCTGAAACTCCGTGCATCTCGTGCGAGGTCAGCAACCGAAAATGTGCCCACCACGCCGACGTGCCAACGAAGCGGGGTCTGAGGTTGTCGTAGTTCGGGAAATCACGATGTTCGTAGGCACGCAGTGGTCCCGTACGAAATTCTTGCTGTAATCACGCGCCAACACGGCACCGTCACGAAACCAACTTCTTGAGAGGCCTTATCTACTGCTGATACGAACAACGGCATTCAACTGTTCAAGCGTTTGAGCAAGGAACTCTTGCCGGAGGTAATGGGACTATGTCCGAGCCCCTCTTGCAAAGCGACGAGCCGAAGGTACTCGGAAACCTATTAGAGCGCGAGATGAAGTCTCAAAGCTTCGTCAATCGCTTCCATCAGTATTTGAGGGACCTCACCAATCGCTGGACCTAGCCGGTCGACGGAAATTGAACGAACCTGCTCTGCTTGTGCCTTCGAGTCAACGTCCAGTCCAGTCGCATCAGCTGGCATCAAAACTTGAAACGGATAGATCCGAGTGACGTTTGACGTCACTGGCACGATGGTGATTACTCCGTGGCCGTTTCGCTCAGCCGAAGTATTCGCCCCGTCGTTGCTCACAATCACCGCGGGGCGTTGCTTGTTCGCCTCTCCACTTCTCGCGGGATCAAGGTTGACCAAATAGATTTCACCGCGGTGCACTTAGCGCTGTCCGTCGTTCGATGTTGCATCCCACAGCGATTCGTTCTCGTTTTGCCATTCCAACCACGCGGCCTCGTACGCTGAACCAAGTCCACTGGCCTTGAGTAGTCGAACGGCTTTGTGAAGCGCAGCTGATCGCGAAGCGAGCCCCTTCTCTTCGACGTAGGCGTCGAGGAAAGCCACATCCTCATCTGGCAAGCTCATACTGATTTTCATACTTTTATCCTACTCTGAGTAGGACTGTAGTAATATCTAAAACGCTGTGAATGTAACGGGACGATGTTCGAGCTTCTCTTGAGCCGCTGACCTGGAGTAACGCATCATCCGAATCCAGTGTCAGGCAGGTTTCGAGCGCCGATCGTGGGTTCAATGCGCCGGCCCCAGTAGTGATGAGTGCCCCACTCCCGGCGATCGGGAGCGCCTCTATTCAGTACGGCATGAAAGCCTCGAGCTGATTGGCAAGGCGCTCCAAGTGAGCACCAGCGCCGAAGTCAAAGATCGCCTCAAATGTCCACTCAGGTGGTTCCGGTTGCCGAAGTGCGATCTTGCAAACAACTGTTCCCCTGCCATCGTGTTTGGAAGTGAGCGACAAATCACCTTCGATCGTTCCGTAGTCCTTCGAACCCTCGCCATTCGTCGGCGAGATCATGGAAGAACTGTGCCAATCCGCTACCCGTCTCCCACACGTCGGCTGCAACGCTTCCCTGCGGGATCGCAAGAGTGATTCGACTCCTCCAGAAGTCGTGCTCGGGCTTCTGGAGGAGTTCCATCGTGAGAATTCGGGGCAGACCCGTTGTGGCTGTTTGTGGTGCGGAACCGCTCTTGTTCGCTAGGTTTGGTCATGGCAGAACCAGAGGAAACTGGGCGCGTGTTGCGAGCGTATGCAGAAGCATGGTTGGCGTCTGACTTGGAGGCGGTGATCGGTTCTTATCACGATGACATTGAACTGCATTACATGGGCACGAGTCCTCTAGCGGGAACGCACGTCGGCAGAGATGCAGCGTTTGTTGCACTCAGTCAGGCATCGCTTCGGACCACGCGCAAACTTGTCACCGTTGAAGATGTCCTCGTGGGAGATTCCCTAGGTGCGCTGATCGCTGTCGAGGACCTCGGCAATCCGCCTCGGCGTGTTCGGCGAGTCCTGCTTTACCGAGTCCAGGAAGACAAGTTGCGAGAGTGCTGGCTGTTTGATGAAGACCAGCGCTTCGTTGATGATCTGTGGTCCAAGGAGGGCTGACAACTGTCGGGCTAGAGATGCGATCAGGCTGCGAGCGTTGAGAGAGCGCCATCTCCGACGATGCAGATGGTGTCATTTGCAGTTTCGAGTGCACCAGTCAATGTTCGACGAATTCGCCATCGAGGTCGATGATCGCTGCCCCCATGCAGCAGCCCTTCGCAACCTTCCACGACGAGAGGTTCCGAGGCTGGATCATGCATGGAGTCAAAACGAACCGCGGTCCATTGCCGGACCGGAGTTCGAATGAGGACATTTTGGTGGAGGTAAGGGGATTCGAACCCCTGACCTCTTGACTGCCAGTCAAGCGCTCTACCAACTGAGCTATACCCCCAAAAGGCTCTCAGATGGTAGCAGTTGTGGGAGTCGGGCAGAAATGGCCGACTGAGGGAATACGCCTAGTTCCTTGTAGCTCCCAGTACGAAGTCACTCAGTATCTCTACGAACGCGGGTGCGGCATCGACGTGGGGGCAGTGCGAGGTGAGCAGTTGTGATCGTGAGGAGCAGGTTTGTGCCATCTCGTCTTGCAACTCCCACGTCACCGCGCGGTCGTTGGCGCAGGCGACGTAGTGAGTGCGTACGTCAGGAGGCACGTCGCTGGTGAGGGGGTCACGGAATGTGGCGAGTGGCTGAGGGTGGCGCTTCGCGAAGAGTTCACGAACTTCGAGTTCGGGATCGTCGTAGAGGGCATTGATGGCTTCCTCACGAAGAAAGAGTTGGTCGCTCTCCCGATAGATCGCGCGGTCGAGGTCGCTGAGATGGGGTGACCGTTTGGACATGTCGGTCACGGACATTCCGAGTTCCGGCTTGAACGCCGCGACATACATCACCCCGGCGAGTTCGCCGACCGACCCGGCGGCTTGCGTCACAACCGCGCCACCATAACTGTGGGCGACCAAAACGACGGGAGGTCGCAGCGTTGCCGCAATAGAAATGACGTGGTCCGCATCGTCCGACAACGTGCCGTGGCCGGATGTGCTCGGGAGATCGATCGCCTTTAGGGGTGCGCTGAGCGCCCAGATGTCGCGTACGGACTTCCAGGTCCGCGAGTCCTGCCACGCTCCATGGACGAGCAGAACAGAACTCACGAGGAGCGATCAGCCGAGCTTGAAGTTGATGCCACCACCGCCACCCTCGGGAGGGGTGATGTAGGGGGAGAGTGCGTGGGCGAGACCAGGCAGAGTCAGTGTCTGGAGATGCACTTTGCCCGGACCCGTCAGCTTGGCGAGGAACAAGGTGTCAGCACCGAACAGCATGTTCTTGATGCCCTTGACCATCGTGATCTCGAGATTGACCGACGCCTCGTAGAGACCGATGTGGCCAGGGTGCACCATCATCGTTTCGCCCGCGGCCAGGTCGTAGGTGACCATCTCGCCCGAGAGCTCGACCCACGCGGTGCCGGTGCCCGCGATGCGCTGTAGAACAAATCCGTTTCCGGAGAACACGCCGACACCCAACTTCTGCTGGATCCCGAGGTTTAACGTCACATCGGACGTTGCGGCGAGGAAACCGTGACGCGAGACCATGTATTCGTGTCCGGCGTCCACGTGGATGGCCTTGATGTGACCGGGCATTTTCGCGGCGAACGCCACCATGCCCTTGCCGCCTTGCGCCGTGTACTGCGACATGAAGATCGTGCCACCGGACACCGCGCGCTTGAAGACGCCCATCACACCGGATCCGCCGGCGCCCGAGGTGGCCGTCGTCATCTGGACGGTGGAGGTCATCCAGGAGAGTTCTCCACCTTGCGAAATGATGGTCTGCCCCGCTTCAAGGGCGACTTCGAGAACGGGCATCGTGGTTCCCACCACGCGGTGTGACACACCGGCCTGTTCGGTGTCCTCGAAATCGGGCATCGTTCCGTCAATGTGTTCGCTCATGGCGTCCCCTCGCTCGCTGGTGCGCTCAGCGTACCGCGCACCAGCGAGCGAGGCGGGAACGCCGCCATCCCTAGAATGGTCCAATGGCAAGGCCTTTTGACGTCGTCGCACTGGAGAAGAAGTGGCAGGACCGGTGGCGTAGCGAAGGGACCTACGAGGTCGACAACGACGATCCGCGCGAGCGCTACTACGCGCTGTGCATGTATCCGTATCCGTCCGGAGTTGCCCACCAGGGTCACGTGCGTAACTACGTCTTTGGTGACCTGGTCGTTCGGTACCAAACCATGCGTGGCAAGGCTGTTCTGTCGCCCTTCGGATTCGACTCCTTCGGCCTGCCCGCGGAAAACGCTGCGATCAAGGCGAATAGCCACCCTCGTGTCTTCACTGATCAGCGGATCGAAGAACTCAAGGCGTCGGTTCAGGAATTGGGCGCGGTGTACGACTGGCGACGCGAAGTCCGCAGTCACGATCCGGCATACATTCGCAACGCCCAATTCATCTTCTTGAAATTTCTGGAAGCTGGTCTCGCGTACCGCGCGGAAGCCCCCGTGAATTGGTGCCCGGGTTGCGCGACGGTGCTCGCCAATGAACAAGTCAATGCGGACGGTACGTGTGACCGTTCCGGCGACGTCGTGGAACGAAAGAATCTCGAACAGTGGTTTTTTAAGATCACGGACTACGCCGACGAGCTCCTGGAGCAAGTCGATCAGTTGCAGTGGCCCGAGCGCGTCAAGACGATGCAGAGGAACTGGATTGGTCGTTCCGAAGGTGTCGAATTCGATCTGCCCTTCGCCGATGATGCGTCCTTGGCTCTGCGCGTGTTCACCACGCGTCCCGACACCGGTTTCGGCGTGACCTACGCGGTGGTCGCTCCCGAACACCCGCTCCTCGCGAGGTTGACCACCAGCGAACAGCGCACGGCGGTCGACGAGTTGGTGGAGCGCGCATCGCACACGAGCGAGGTCGAGCGCACCGCGACGACCGACAACGGTGCCGAGCTCACGAAGCGTGGCGCCTTTACGGGTAGCTACGTGATCAATCCCTTCAACGGTGAGCGCGTCCCGGTCTACGTGGCGGACTACGTCTTGGGAACCTACGGCACCGGCGCCATCATGGCGGTACCGGCCGAAGACGAGCGAGACTTCGCCTTCGCCGAGGTCCACGGACTCCCCGTCGTGCGCACGGTCGCGACCCCCGAAGGTTTTGCGGGCGGCGCGTATGCCGACGACGGCATCAAGATCAACTCCGGTTTCATGGACGGGCTCGACGTCGCGTCGGCCAAGTCGGCGGCTCTCGAATTCCTCGTCGTCGAGGCCCGAGGAGTCGCCAAGGTGAACTACCGGTTACGGGACTGGTTGGTGTCGCGACAGCGTTTCTGGGGTTGTCCGATTCCTGTCGTCTACTGCGACGTCGACGGCATCGTGCCGGTGCCGGTGGAGCAATTGCCCGTTCTGGCGCCCGATGACGTGGTCATGGAATCAACTGGCCAATCTCCCCTCGCGACCCACGAAGGCTTCCGCAGTACCACCTGCCCAACGTGCGGTGGTCCGGCGCGACGTGAGGCCGACACGATGGACACGTTCACGGATTCCTCGTGGTACTTCTTGCGCTTCACCGATCCCTACAGCGCTGAACGACCCTTCGACCCCGTCGAGGCCGCGAAGTGGATGCCGGTGGACCAGTACATCGGTGGCGTGGAGCACGCGATTTTGCACCTGCTCTACGCGCGCTTCTACATGAAGGCACTCGTCGACGTCGGCGTTGCACCCGGGTTGCCGCGAGAGCCCTTCACGCGCCTGTTCACCCAGGGCATGATTCGCATGGACGGCTCCAAGATGTCCAAGTCGAAGGGCAATCTGGTCGCCCCTGGTCAGTACTACAAGACGGTGGGTGCGGACGGACTGCGCTTGTTCCACCTGTTTGTCGGCCCCCCGGCGGATGATTTTGATTGGACGAGTCAGACCGACGAAGTGATTGACGGCTGCGGTCGATTCCTCGACCGCCTCTGGCGACTCGCGAATCTCGACGACATCACCTTGCGCACGGACGACGACGACAGTGATATCGCCGTCCGCCGTGCGGTACACAAGACCATTGTCAAAGTATCTGAGGACTTCGAACGGTGGAGTTACAACACGGCGGTGGCCGCGCTAATGGAACTCCTCAATCTGGTCGGCAAGTGGGCGCGTGATGAACGTGGCGCACACGAGGCGACGTTCAACGAAGCCGTGGACACCTTGCTCTTGTTGCTCGCACCGATGGCGCCTCACGCGACGGCAGAACTGTGGGAGCAGCGTCACGTGGGCGAGCTGTCCGTGCACGCCCAGTCGTGGCCGGTGGCCGACCCCGCCCTCGTGGCCGACGAGACCGTCACGATGATCGTCCAAGTCAACGGGAAAGTGCGAGCTCGCCTTGACGTGGCGCCGTCCATCAGCGAGGACGAAGCGACAACGTTGGCTCTCGCGGACGAGAGCATCCAGGCGGCCCTTGATGGCGCGGCGCCGTCGCGCGTCGTCGCGCGTCCTCCGCGCATGGTCAACATCGTCCTGTGAGCCCCACCAACGCGAGAGTTCCTCGAGGTCAATCCTTCGTCGTGGTCGAGCCGCCGCGCTTTGATCGACCCGAAGTAGAGATTCGTGCGTCGACCCGACGGACGAAGACCGGTAACGCCCACTGGTCGGGTAGCCGCGTGGTTGTGCAAATTCCCGCACGCCTCCGTGGTCGGGCGCGCGACGAATTTGTCAACGAGTTGGTTGATCGTCTTCTTCAACAGCGTCCCCACACGAGTGGGCACGACGCGTCGCTTGAGGAGCGGGCGAACGTGCTGGCCGAGCTCTACAACGACGGCGTGAAGCCGCTCTCGGTGCGCTGGGTAACCAATCAACGTCAGAGGTGGGCGAGTTGTTCGCCGGCCACGAGGGAAATCCGTGTGTCCACACGCCTACGGCAATGTCCCGAGTGGGTCATTGACGCTGTCCTCGTGCACGAACTCGCGCACTTACAGGAAATCGATCATTCACCCGGGTTCTACGAGATCGCCGACCGGCACCCCCGTCAGCGCGAGTGCGCGCTCTTCCTCGAGGGATACGCGCTGGGTCTCGGACTTCGCATGGAAGATCGCGACGTCGAGTAATCGACGTCGTTAGCCTTCTTCGCCGCGCAGGAACCGTTCGAGTTCCGCGGCTAACTCGTCGCCGCTCGGAAGTTCGCCCAGAGGATTGTCTTCGTTCTCGTCGGCCGTTTCTTCGAGATTGCGAACCATCGACTGGTGCTCAGGATTATTGGTCACGAGGTCGTCGACGCGCTGGCGCG
>Ga0208872_1000983_pt1 | contig 18653 bp, 10 predicted proteins | sample CryBogCBH12Aug08_FD_185508 | JGI IMG/M metagenome (GOLD analysis project Ga0208872, IMG submission 185508) | Freshwater microbial communities from Crystal Bog, Wisconsin, USA - CBH12Aug08 (SPAdes) | ecosystem: Environmental > Aquatic > Freshwater > Lake | place: Crystal Bog, Wisconsin, USA...
GGGCATAATACTTCATTACCGACAAAGCGGAGGTGAACCTCTATCTTCAGACCAGAAACGGACAAGTTGACATCATCGACCTCCCAGGTGGCAGGAAATCCTAATAATTGCTGGTAATGGTCGGTTAATTTTTGCATTTTGACAATGGAATTTAAATACTGCAGTCTACCATTTTATTCCGTTATTCCACTAAATTCCGCGAAGACCCATAAAATATATGAGAATTTCACCAAAATTGCTTTTTGTGCATCAATTCTCCTTGTCATTTATAGCCTTTGTTAACTTATCCTCATCAACAACAACATCCTGCACCAGATCATCGATAAACCGGTGCCTTCCTGCCATCTGGTTGGCTACGTAATCCACTAATTTCTGGTAGTGATTCCATGCCTGCTGCCTTGCTGCATCTTTCTCGTTATCTCCGTGCCTTGGTGTATGGCTGATCTTCTACACTTGGAGTCGATTTTTGCCCAAAAAAGCTCCGTAACTTATTGTATTTCCTTAATCGATGGTTTGAAAACTTCAAAAAGGTGGTGCCACAGAATAAGTTATATACCCTTGTATTAAATAGATATGATTGTTATTACTAAGGTGTCCTAAATCAAAGGAGGCCTTCATGTTTGCTCGCATCAAAACATCCGGTCGTTACCAATACCTGCAACTAGTGGTAAACCGCAAAGAGCAGGGCAAGACGAAACAACATGTCATTGCAACACTGGGTCGTCTTGATCAGCTTCAAGCCAAGGGTGACATTGAAACGATTATCCGATCGCTTGCCAAGTTTTCAGAGTGCTCCCTCCTGATTCTCTCCGGTAAAAGCGAAGCTGGAGCTCATGCTGTCAGCATTGGGCCTGCTCTCATTTTTGATCGACTTTGGAATGAGCTTGGTCTTCCTCAAATCATAGGTGAGCTTCTTGATGAACGCAAGTTTGAGTTCGATGTAGAGTGCACCATTTTTCTTACCGTACTTCATAGGCTCTTTTGTTCCGGTTCTGATCGGAGTTGTGATCGCTGGCGGCATGATTATGCCATCAGCGGCGTGGATGATATTTCCCTGCATCATCAATACCGAGCCATGGCTTTTCTTGGTGAAGCTCTTGATGAGCAGGATGGTGCCACACCTTTTTCCCCGCGATGCAATAAAGACCTTATCGAGGAAACTCTTTTTGAACGACATCGTGACCTTTTTACCGGCCTTGATCTGGTGTTCTTCGATACGACATCAATTTATTTTGAAGGTGCAGGAGGAAAAACCACTGGTCGGTTCGGACACACAAAAGACAATCGACCAGACCTTCACCAGATGGTCGCAGGAGCCTTGCTCGATAATAACGGTCGCCCCATTTGCAGCGAGATGTGGCCAGGTAATACCACCGATGTCAAGACACTCTTGCCTGTGGTAGCAAGACTCCAAGGTCGCTTTAACATCAAGAAGTTCTGTATTGTAGCAGACCGAGGTATGATCAGCACTGAGACCATTGCAAAGCTTGAGCATCCCGATGTCAACATGTCCTATATTTTCGGAGTCAGGATGCGAAAGCTCAAAGAAGTCCGAGGTGAAGTGTTTGCAGACACCGCTCCTTACCAGGAAGTATACCCTGAAAGTGATTTGCTCAAGGATCCATCACCTCTTGCGGTGAAAGAGGTTGTCATTGAAGGACGACGCTATATTCTTTGCCAGAACTCTCGTCAGGCCAGAAAAGATCGTGCAACTCGTGAAAAGATGATTGCTGATTTGACGGAGCGAATCAAGAGTAATCCGAAAGGCTTAATCGGCAATAGCGGTTATGCCCGCTACCTCAAAGTCAACACCGGCAGCATGAGTATCAATCAAGATAAAATCGAAGAAGAGGCTCAGTTCGATGGCAAATGGGTGCTACGCACCAATATGAAGGAACTCTCTTCCGAAGAGGTTGCGCTCAAGTACAAGGAACTGTGGCAGGTGGAGCAGGTCTTTCGAGATATAAAATCAGTGTTTGAGACGCGACCGGTTTTCCATAAACAGGATGAGACGATACGAGGCCATGTCTTCTGTAGTTTTCTTGCACTGATACTGCGCAAGGAGCTTGATCAACGATTGGAACAGACAGGCCTACAGTTTGAATGGGAGGATATCAAGCATGACCTGAAGGCACTGCAGGAAATAACTGTGGAGAAGAGCGGACGCACACTTGCCATCAGAACGGCCAGTGTAGGAACATGTGGCAAGGTTTTTCAGGCAGTAAGAGTAGCTATGCCGCCGAGTATTCGTACCGTATAGTGTTGGGTTGCTGGAATTCATAAAAAACACCATCAGGTGGTGCCAACACTTTTTTTGAAGACGCTAACTTGTTATTATTAAAATACTTGATTTTTCTAACTGTAGAAGACGAGCCAGAAGAACACATGGATCATTCTCAGGAGTAAGAATGGCAGTTCGTTGCTTTCCTCGCGTTACACTCACCCGAAGATTTTGGCGTGCTTGATCATTCACCGCGTGAGGATCGTTCCCAAGAACTATCCTATCAAAGTTCGCAACAATCTTGCCCTTATCTTTTCTCGGCCACCCCTCAAAGATAATTACTTCATCGAATTGCTTGCCCTTTGCTTTGTGCATGTTCATCACAACCACACCTGTTTCCGGTTTGCCGTTGCTTGCAAAATGCTCCTTCACGAAAGCCTGCCTTGTAATGGATAGTGCGTTGAGATAACCACCATTCTCTCGCCAATCTAATGAAAGCTCCTGACGCAGCTGCGTCCCCCGCTCCAAAAGACGGATGTTGCGAACCTCCTTCGCAATGTCATTAAGTCTCTTACATGTACCGTTCTCTATAGTACTACGCATGAGCCGCCAATCATGATCCGGATCTCCTATGAGGACAAGAGACCTCGACTCAGCGTAGACAGTCGCGATTGTAGTTAGAATGCTTCTCTGATTATGGACCTTTCCTATCTGTTGATCTGTACACCACTTCTCGTATGCTTTCCGAATTCCGGCAGCCTCATTTAAATCAGCTTGGGTTGGTTTGTCCCCCCCTTTCCCTTGGTAATAGTTACATAATAAGTCAATGAATACTTCAAAGTGGCGACCATCGACGTTAGGCTGCATAAGGAAAGCAATCACCTCAGCACTGAGAATGGCGGCATCAAGAGCAATGACTGCCGTATGGAAAATGGGCCTCATACCCCCCGGAGGCTCCCGAAAATAGTCGGATACCAAACGTGTCATTTTTTTTGTTGGGACGAGAATAGCAAGAGACCAATCCTTTCTACCACCCTCCAACAAACGCTGTCTGGCTTTGTTAGTAGTTGTGACAAGTTTAGTAAATGCCTCATTGGCATTAGGAGGGTATGACAAAAGATCAATCCCTGCATAAGTCTCCTTTCGGAACTTTCCCGTAAGAAGATCATTCCCAAAAATTGCTATATCAGTCCCTGCGCTACGATGGTTATCGATACTAAAATCTATCTCTACTGGTGTAAAGGCAACCCGAAAGTGGTCAAGACGCTCGGGATCAGCACCAATGAAATCGAAGATGCGTTGTTCAGGATCGGCAAGTGCAAGTAATATACTGAACTCTCCTAACGCTTGCACAACACGCCAATGTTCAGCATTTGTGTCCTGAAACTCATCAAGTATAATGATGGGATGCATCGTCGCAACAATCTGTCGAATGCGTTTGCTACCGTGAAGGATATCGCCAACGAAGGGAGCAAAGAGGTCAAAGCAAATGCGTCCATCATCTTTTGCCTGACGATGAAGTTCCGCCTCTAACGTTATTCGCCTTTGGGCTTTCTGGGCATTTGTGAGCTTATTCTCAGAACCATACCTTGAACGGATCTCAGATAGCGCTATTGACTCTTCGGGCGGTGTGAGAATCGAAAGCCGCCTTGGCAACCCTACCAGATACCCATAAGCCTTCAAGATTCGCCAGAAAAAAGAGTGATAGGTTTCAACATCGATTCGCTGTTTCTGCTCTAACGGAATCTTTTGTTCGTACTCGATGGCCTCCATCACTCTCGAAACACTTGCACGAGCAAAACTTAGGAAAAGCACTTTTTGTCCGAAATGCAGATCCCGTTCGACAACCTGCGCTGCTTTTAAAATGGAGATGGTCGTCTTGCCGGAACCAGGCCCACCCATAACAAGAAGGTGCCCCTCGGCCACCATAACTTCCTTTTGTTTGTCAGTCAACTGCATCTGCAGCGACCCCGACTTCGAATTCCTCATCAGAGTGCTTTGTGCCTATACCGCTATCAACGGATGCAGCCTCACAAGCAAACTTTAGTTCTGTACACGCATTCCGAAGCCAAACTGGTATCTCATCCTCATTACACTGGGCGAGAAAGTCGGCAATCCCCCAGTCCGCTTTCTTTCCGCCGAAGTATTCACTCAACGCAGCTGCTGCATTTATCTCCACGTCAGGATACTTCTTTTTTAGATGTGGTGGCCAATCAATGATCTTCGTGAAGCGCTTTAAGGCCTCCTCTGTAGTGTTCATCAATACTAGATTTTCGAAACCTTTCTCGTTGTGCATCAGAAAAATGTCGACCTGCGCGTTGATGGCAGCCTCACTTGAGGCCTCTTGCTTGTCACAGATGGCAAATGTACGTTTACCAAGTTCTCGATAAAGCTTTGCCATATCGGATACATTCGTCTCTCCGCCAGCATCAATGGTGCATATCCCCAGTGCTTCCAGAGACGTATAAGTGGCAGGATTCAGTTCTGCAAGGCGACGGCATACGACAGGAAAAGCTGACGCCTCTGTCGCTCCTTCGGCGACGAGGATGCGCCGGGCAAGCAACCCTTCACAGAACCGGGTACGGAACTCTTGGCGATAGCGCTTGGGTTTTACATTCTCTGGCAGCGCAATGGCACACTGCCCAAGCACACCATCCGCACTCCGAGCAAGCACGATTGATTCTTCAACTGCGAATTCCTCCAACACATATGGCGAATGGGAAGTAAAAATGGCTTGTGAGGCAAGCTTGCGGATTTCATGGACGATCCGTTTTTGAGCATAAGGTGGAATAGCCGTCTCAGGCTCTTCCATCGCGAAAATGACATTTTGTTTATCGGTGGCAATTTGTGATAGCATCGCAAGAACCAGCATATTAATCGTACCTGTTCCTTGCCGATAGAAGGGCGCCGAGTGGTTCTCTCCATCCGTAGCGATAAATGCCGTAACTACCTTACGCAAGTGTTCACGAGTAAGGTTAGATATCTTCAGGTGTGGTTCAATCCCCCATTCTTTCGGAACGTATTTCTTTAACGCTTTATTGATGCTTTCCAGCACACCTGAAATGCCGAGCTTCGGATCGCTGGCGAATGAGTAATCCGCCAATGTACCGAGGGTGTCCTCCCACATCTGCGGCCTGACTTCTTTTAAACGAAGTATAATATCGAGAAGGCTTCCTCGCTCCAGACTAAGTGCACGTGAACCGGTGCGCAGGGAGCGCAGGTAAAGGAAACCGCAAACCTGCTTATCTTTTTTGGAAAATGGCACAGGGTTTTCACTCTCCGTTAGGCTGCGGGAAAAATAAGTCTTCCCAGCAAAGTCATCTTCTTCTGAGTCATACCAACCACGAAAAGTAATCCTCAATGCCTCTGTGATTGTCTCGACATCTACTCCTGCTGGATTGGCCTCCTCGTACAAGGTATTCGTCGCGGCATCCCAAAACTCGATATAATCCCCAAACTTAGCAGTCTGTTCTCGTGTGAGGTCGGCTATAGTCACCTCGATCTCAATGCACGGTGGAACTTTCAGATTTATTTTACCAGACAAATCAGATACAACAGTATCCTGTGGGGACGATGTATTTCCCTCTTGTCTTTCTGCTACAGTTACTCGCGGAGCTTCTTGCTCTGAGATGGACTTGGCAATATATTTTCCGTGAAAGAAGTCGTGCTCTTCAATCGGTGGCTGACGGTTCAGCCTATCTGGCCCGAGGGTTAAATCAATCGCTTCAAGTATCGTGGTCTTACCTGTGTTATTGTCTCCTATCAGTACCGCGTGTTTGGAGAGAAAAATAACTGCTGAACGAACTCCGCGAAAATTTTCAATTTTAAGTCGAGATATCCTCATACCAAATCCTTTTGGTTCACTCAAAAAGTTCTTTATTAAACGCTTATGAGATACTCATCATCCTAATGTAATTTTTTTATCATCCTATCGATATACCGATCACGGTCATCAGTCATGAACAGAACGTGCATGTTTTCAAGCTCTTCCTGGCTGTTGTTCCATTTCAGTTGCGGGTATTTCGTCCATGATAAAATGAAGCTGTTCAGAATAACATCAGGATCGTTCAAACGCCGTTCGACATCCTTGATGCGTTTATGGAAAAGAATTTTGTCACTGCCCGGACCTTCCAGCATTAGACCATGAGGTTCAATGAAAGTCACATATTGTTTTCCTCCAACCAGAACCCATAGAATGAAGTCCGGATGAAAATTGCCGGCTTCAAAAAAGCCTACTCCCTTACCCCGGCTCATATTCCTCAGGAGAAACACTTCCATACCGTCACGCTCAAAATCAGCGTTGTGCTTCTCGCACCATGTTTTCAGGTCGGTAACGAACTGGTACTCGCTTTCATTCAGTGTCACCGGAAGTATAGTTATCTTTCCGCCTCGCCGGACATGAAACAATGGCTGGAAAAGATGCTTAACAAAATTGCAGGCATGCAAATCCCCTGCTTTCAACAGATCATCTTTTTTCTGCTCCAAGTCCTTTCTGATTTGCTGGATGCCCTGAATGACTTGCTCCTCATCGCCATCTACGATAAGCTGATAGAACTCCTCCTGAGGAATGTTGTCATCGTCCTCGGTCAACTCCCGAAGCTCAAGACGAGGTTCAATATATTCCCGCTTTCGATAGTTGTAATAGTGATCACAGTAGCGTTTGAGCAGTTCTGCTGCAACCTGCTGCAGAAGCATAACGCCATCAAAGCTTGTGGGATTCAAACGGGTTTCCGGCAGGTACAGTGTGTACCAAGTGGGATTTTTCAGCAGGCGTTCAATACCCTCTTTCGAAACATTGAAATTATACCAGCTTCGTTCCCGTTTGAATTGCTCAATTTCAAAAAAGAGCGCATCATAGTCCAGAAGAACCAGATGCTGTTCACGAAGGGATACCCTGTCCTTCTGCACTGCAAGTGCAGCTCCGCGTGACTGCATGGCATGAATACGAAGATACCAGTCAGCTACGACCGTATTCTGAGTCATATAAGCTGGCACATCGCCTACTGATGGAACTGGAGCATCCTTTTTAAAATCATATTCCTTCCCGTCTGAAGCCTTGCGCTTAGGCCGAAGAATTTTGAGTTTCTTGCCAAAATCATAGGTAACATTCAATGGAATGGTAATGATCTTGCGGCGTTCATTGCCCGGTAGACCTTCGTCTTCAAGAAACTTTCGGAACTTTTCCATAAAGTCAGCCTCGATACCGAAAACATTCAGGGTTTCCTGTTCCTCAATAAATGCAGGCCGAACTGGAGCATAAGTATGGCCACTTCGCTTGAGACTCCACTCATAACCTTTTAAACGAACACCACGGCCAAACAACTGAATGATTTGCGATCCTTCGGAACGACCGACATGCATCAGGCCCATGGTGCTGACCCTCCAGCAATCCCAACCTTCAACAAATTTCTTCGATCCGATCAGGAGGTTAACCGATGAATCAGAATCCTTCACTGAGGCAAACATTGCTTCAGTGAAGTCACTGTCTTCAGTGAAGTCACTGTCTTCAAAAATCATATTGGTTCCATTCTGAAGGGCAACTTCCTGAACGTGATCACAAAGGCTTTTAGCGTCACCTACGTTGATCAAGCCAAAAGGCTTCTCGGAAGTCCCAACCTTCAGTGCCACTTCGCCGGATTCACCCTTGATCCTCTCAAGCGAAAGATGACCGCCCGCTGCGTTATGGAAAAGTAGAGAAAGAATGTTCCGATACATATCCTGAGCACTCTCACCGGCATTCATGGCTCGTGCAAGATAAGAGAATGCGCCGGCAAAGATATCATTGGCATCTTTGTCCAGAAGCCCTGTATCCTGCCCTTTTCCCGTAAGGATTTCCTCAATTCGACGAACCGCAACCTGCTGTTTATCCAGAAAATCAGCGATAAACTGAATGATCAGCCCAATATCGGAGAGCATTACCTCCCCCGGGGTTTCTACTTCCTTCTGACCGCTTTTTTTGACAACGGTACTACCCACAAAGACCCATAGCGGTTTTTCAAGATTGAAAAGATCGAATTCTCTGGCCTTTTCTTCGTAAATCCGGAGCTGCTGATAGAATTTGAGCAGGCATGCAGTCAGGTACATTTCCTGATTCTCTTCATGCGTTTTCGGCAAGTTCAGAATCTGATAATCCTTACCAAAACCATCCTCATAGAACCACCGGTATGAATAATCGAACAGAATTGCTTTTGCATAATCGTCCTCATGCCCGGTGTCAGATACTGCCTGCTCAAAGGTTGCCGAATACTCGAAAGTAAATCCCTTTTCGCTCAACATGGCTCTGTGTTTAAACCATGCATTTTCATTTTTTTTCGCGTCTTTCCCTGAAAGTCCCCGGTGACCTTCATCGACAAGCAGCAGGTTCTGGTCGCCCAGGCTGCGTGTCGCAATCGTATTAGGGCGTTCCTGATCGCCCAGTTTGGTAATTTCAAGCACGTCAACCCGCTCCAGCCCTTTTGCCTGTGTAAAGAGGTTATGGCCTTCCTGCGCAAAATGACCCGAAGGAATATCACTCTCACGAAACTCGGCAATATGCTGTTCCGAAAGGCGCTCGTTAGGGGTCAACAGCACAACACGTGAAAGCTCATTCTCTTTACCATGCTTTCGTGCATAGTGCCGATACTGGAGCATGTTGACATGCATCAGCAGCGTCTTGCCGCTGCCGGTGGCATTCTGCAGGCATATCTTGTTGAGATCATCCTCTTCGTATCCCGGTAAATCAGCAAACTCAACCCAGCGGCGATTGAAACGCTCAATAAAATTATTCAGCTCTATGAGCAGTTGCTCGTGGTTTCTGAAAAAGCGATCAATGTAGATTTCAACAAAGAGAAGCGTCAACCACTGGTAATACTTCCATGTCACCGGACGTTGCCGTTTTTCGTTGATCGCCTGGGTGTGCCGGACAATGTTTTCTTCGTATAACAGAATTTGCTCCTTGCTCACCGCACACGAATCATTCCAGAACAGGTTGCTGCTGACAAGTGCATGGTAGAAGTGATGCAGATTGTCATGATCGAGTCCTTCGAGTCGAGGATCCTTGATGGGATCAGAAAGAAGATGAAACGGACGAACAACCACACCATTCAATTTATTCTCAACCAGTGGATCAATGCCAAAAAGGCTGATCAGCCACTGGTTGAGCAACAGCTTGTTGCGGAAATCATGCCTTTTGGGTCCATTTGCTTTTTTTCGCACAGCCATTATCAGAGTCCCAAATTTTCAAGTGTTGTTACCCAATTATTGAACAACGGACAAGCTTCTCGCATCTTCGGGATGCCTATTGCTGCGGCAATTGCAATGCCGGTTGACGTTTTTTTGAACCGATCCGAGAGTTTTACAATCCTTTTGGAAGGAGCCGTCGTAGAGTGATCATTGATCTTCTCAGGTTCTCCACACTCCGTCAGAATCTCGTCGATTTTTCTTTGTTGCACACCTAACTTTTCGGCGAGACAAGGTGGGTCACTGAAGTACAGTGCCTCAAGTTCATACATGGATACATAGGGAATAAAACGGGAGTCAGAATTATGGCTTGGAAAAAGCTTTTTAACCTCATCATGAGTAGCCTCGTTCATGATTTGAGATTTACGGGAATGCTCTGTTTGCATTTTTGATTCCGAATATCCCGGCCAATCCCCCCGTATACCGTAATAATCAACCAAAAGAGTCACACAAGTATCCCGCCTTTGCTTCAGATGTTTTTCGATGTCATTTTTGGCACGTGCAAATTTCACATCCCCGCCTTTTTCACCCGGCTTATCCAAAATGATAGGGATAAGATATACGCCTCGTTGCGCCAGATACGGTGTAAGTAACTGCTTTACAAATTGCTGTTCTGTTGGCCCCTCTACCAGAACAACCACTTCTGCATGATTATTCATAGCTTGTGCCTCCCTGGATAACATTCTTCGACCAGAGTTCGCCCACAGAATAGTTATTCAGCCATTCATTGAAATCTTCACGATTTAATCGTTCAAAAGTGGATTGACCCTCTTTGCGATTCACGACAACAATATCCTCAATGGAAAACTGATCAAGCAACAGAGGAGATTGCGTGGCAACAATGATCTGAGTCCGCTTAGCCGCATCCTGAATAAGCTCACCAAGAATCCGGATAGCTTCGGGATGCAAGCCAAGTTCCGGTTCATCAATCACAATGGCTGATGGTGGAAATGGATTTAACAGGGCAGTCGCGAGACAGATGAAGCGAATTGAGCCGTCGGAAAGGTGATAAGGCTGCATCGGAAAATCGGAGCCTTTTTGTTGCCAGCCGAGCTTGACTTTTTCCTGAACACCTCTTTGTTCCACATCCAGACGGAAGTCGTCAAAAAACGGCATGACCAGCCGGATTGCATTGACGAGGTCCTGATAATGTGAGCGGGGGAAGGGCTGGTTTTGTATTTTCAGCAGAAAAGGTGCAATATTGCCGCCATTGCTCCTTAGAAGTTTATTATCCTCGACAATTTCAGATCGGCGCATAGGGGCCGATGAGCTTGTGTCATGAAAATGGTAAACCATCCAATGAGCAATGGACTCATACACAAAATGGCCAACCCCGTTGTAGTTATTATCAGCAGATTTTTCATTTCTCTCATCATATAAACCGCTTTCCAGTGACGGGGTGCCATAGGAACGCCAATTGGTCGTCACATATTTCCGCTCTTCACTGACAAGAAACCGTTCATCCACAGTGGGGGTCAGCTCAAAACGATAGAAATTCGACCCTTTTCTGTAATCATTTCGAGATTCGAACTCAAATTCCATCGTAATTGCCGAAGTACTCTTTGGGCCATTGTGCAGAAAATTGTCAGCCCCTCCGTTTTCGAGAATAAAAGACTGAAACGTTCTGCCTGACATCGCCATAAGTAACTGAAACACCTGCACGAAATTACTTTTTCCAGAACCATTCGCACCGATAATGATGTTCAGATCCCTGAGTTCAAATTCATGTAATTCACGAATCGATTTGAACCCGTTGATACTTAGTTTCTTGATAGCTCCCTTCATGACAGGCCCTCCTCGTTCCACATACGTTTCATAAACTCTTCCTCAATGAGGCGAACCTTCCAGTTCTCATCATCCAGCTTGAGGTTCGGCAGGTTGTTGCTTCCGTTGACATAGATGGTATCGAACTCGAAATCACGGGTACTGATACGATTCTTTTGGAACCATTCATCAAGCATCAGGTTATCCTTTTCAAGATCGCCGGTAAGTTTGCGCCAGACAATCAGCATATTTTCGCGCTGACCGTTGTTTGGATTCTGCGGATCCCTGGGCACCCATCCTTCTATCTTGCGAAACCACCATGCACCTTCAGAATCAAGCTGAACCCTGCCATCAACCGTCAGCTTGGTATGTTGAAGCTTGGTGTGTTGATCTTCAGGCAGTTCCGGATCAGGGGTTCTTTTAAAAACGGCATTGAAGGATTGCGGAAGAGCAATATGCAGAACACGCAGCCCGATCAGGTAACTGAACGTCTCGATCAGATCAACCGTTTTTACAGTTTGCTCATCCGTACCCGCTTTCTTGACTTGCAAAGTGTAGCTGCAAGGATCGGCAAAGGCATCGATATTCAGAAGCGACTGACTGCCACGAGTCTCGACATCAAGCATATAGCGAAGCATGTAATCTTCCTTAAGGGAAGGATTATTCAGCAATGCGCTGCTTCCGGGCTTTTCGTCGAAAAGCAGGTTATTCAGAGTGTCTTCGTAGGATTCGATTCGAATGTATTTGAAGCAGTGGGAAACACCGCTATGGCGAGAAGTCGGTTTACCACCTTTCCAGTTTTCGGAGTATACTACTTTTGATATTCGGGGTTTAAGAACGGTATCGAAGTAGTCGCCCATTTCGATTAATATGTATTTACGCTGGCCACCATCTTCACGATTGAGGTTAATCACCGCATGGCCGGTGGTTCCTGAACCAGCAAAGTAGTCCAAAACATTACCTTTAGATGCATTATTTAGGGCGGCATCCAAACAATCTCTGACTGTAAATATTGACTTTGGATATGTAAATGGGTTTCCCGGAATAAGAGAATTTAGTATTACACTCCCCCAACTATTTGCACTATATCTCTTATCGTTCCACAGAGATTTGAAGCGAAATCTGCTCTTTGTTCTGATAATATCCCATACGCCCTTTTTCTTATTAAACTCAGCCAATAGTTCATTAATAATCGAACCAACAGTATTGCGAGCAAAAACCCACTTACTTTCTATACCCTGAGGATCAATTGGATATACTTCCGTCACACCATCACTTCTTGTCTGATTGATTCCAGAAGGATGAAAATCATCATCACAAACATCCCCAAAACCAATGATCTCGCCATCCTTCACGTAAATCGGATAGAAACAGTTTGCCGCCGCTTCTCTCAAATGATTCTTTCCGGAAGAAACATTTCTTAATGGCCTCACATCGGGGGATACTTCACGGGTATCATCATTTCTTTCTTCTAAACCTATGCAGTTCGTGCCTTTAGGAAAAACAAAATGGGCAAACTCGTGTGTAAATGAAAAATTGTTCCCTTGTTGACCAGTCGGATTATGAACAATAGAAATACATGCATCCTCACAGTCCGGATAAAGCCAATCATAAAGCAAGCCCAATCGAAAATTCTCCACCTCATCAATTGCTGTTACGTGGGTAAATGGTTTTGAGTACAAAGAAGATACAGCTTTCGCCCTATCTTGAATCAATGTCAACCATGACGAATTCTTATATGAATTCTTGTAAAGGATTTCACTAGATTGCGCATTGTAAGGAGGATCTACATATACACATCGTACCTGCTCGCGATATCGCTCCTGCAAGAGGTTCAGCGCCTGAAAATTCTCCGAGTGTATCAACAACCCGTCACACTGTTCATCGAAATTCTCAATTGAAGAAAGTAGCCTCTCTTTGAAAGAATCACCAAAAAAATGAGTATCCAGCACCAGCTTATTGTTGGCCTTGAGAAACCCCTGCGGCAATGGCCTGGAATATCCTTCGCTTTCAAGGTCACTCTGTATCTCATCTATAGCGAACAACCTGACCCATTCTTCAATCTGGGCTTTGTTGAGAGCAATTTCGGGATAGAGCTCTTCTGGAACACTGTCAAGCGTGATGCAATAGTTTGTTTCGACCACAAACTTTTTCTTAAGCCAGAGCTTTTTTTGAAAATCCTCAAGCTGGGCAAGAAAGTCAATCAGTTTACTGGCTATCTGTCGTAAAACTTTGATTTTAGCAAGATATGACTCGACGGCAGGCGCGTCGGCGTTTTCAATATCATCAAGACGCATAACCTCATTCTTGATGTAAAAGTCCAGCTCACGACGCAGGAAACCGCCCAAATCTTTATGGATGAAGTAATCCATAGTGTTGCGGGCTGTGTACTGATTGATGTAGCGGTCGAGTATGGTGCGGCTCTTGTTGCTTTCGGTAGGAGCCTGAAGTTTCAACATGGAGAGATAACTGTGCAGCATCTGATGCTGTTCATCTCCTGCCTGAAGGATTGAAGCAATCGAATTCAGAATGGTGTCAACGGCTTCCCCATTTCGTTTGTCTCTCCACGTGCCTTCCTGACCGGTTTTTTCAGGGTCAGTACGATACTCGAAATTGATGACGAGTTCACCATGCTCATTAATCTCTACCGGGTTATCATTGTGAATGATGAAAAACCGTTTATCTGACTCGGCGGCCTTGACGTTGCCATGCTCGCCTTCAGTGGCTTCAACAACCCGAAAATGTACTTTGAGTGGTTTATCTTCGCCGAAATCCAGACTACCTTTAACATCTATGACCTCTTTTGCCTGCCGGAGATCGAAAGAGTAATTCGAGAAGTACTCTGCCGTTTTAATGTAGTACTGATCGGCATTTGCCCAGTGCAGCTTCACTTCCTCCCCATTATAGGGAACAGCGAAGGGTGCCGCTTTTCCGGAGGTCTCACGTGTGTAGTACCGCCGGGAAATGAAGTCGCCGTTGTCATAATAGCGTTCAAAAAAACGGTAGAGATGGTCATACACATCCGCCTCTGAACCGTAGGCATCCTTTATTGCAGCATAAGCTTCCCTGGCCTCCCTAACCTTTGGTGATTGTTCAGGGTCTGCTACACCGTACTCTTTCGCTGCTGCGATTTCGTGATCGATCTTTGTCTGCAACTCCCCTTTGCGGTTGTCATCAACCTTACCAAAAGCGTCCGAAACAATGTTCAGGAGGTCTGTTTCGATAAACGCTTTCACATCCTGCGCCTTGGCATGCATAATGCGATAAAACCCAAAATCCAGATCAGGCTGATCAAGCTGAAACAGCTCCGAAAGCTTTTTGACAAGACGGTTGCGAAGTTGTTGCGTTGTGGGCATAATTATCTCCTTAATCCTTATATCACTTTCCAACGAATAGTAAATACAGGTGTAATTGTTGTTTTTTGTCGCAGTCGCTTTTCGAGTAAATCCACCAGCTTGTCACGCTTTGCCGCAATTTCGTCCTCTATCTCAAAAATTCTCGACCTCAGATGACGTTTTTTCCGTTCCTGAGTGGCTATCTCTTCCTGCAGCTTATGCTGTTCGTCCATTGTCGGGGCCTGCCGGCTTCTTCGTTGCAGATCACGAATCTGCCGCTTGGCATCATCCAGCTCTTTTTGTGCTGCCATTTCCATATCCTCTGCCCATTTATCAAGCTGATCCCGAGCTTCTGAAAAATGCCGATGATTCTCTTCAAGGTTACGAGCAATAACGGCTTGAGCGTGACGTGCCTGATCCTGGTCGATGCGCTGCCCCAATTCGTGCGGCACATGCGTGCGTCCTGCGGTATGGCCTAAGCAGTTGAAAAGTTTTTCGCAGGTTTCCTGATCGATGTTATTACCATCATCATCTATAGCAGAAAAAAGCAGATGCTCTTCGGATTCGAAAGAATCGATGCTCAGCTTTTGCAAACAGAGCCATCCACTTTTTCCCTTGAGGCGACCCACAACGGCTATGCGAGACGTATGACCGCTCATATCGAAAACCACTTCAGCAGGAGGGCAATCCAGGTTCTTCGATTCAGCAAGAACATGTTCGCCAAGCGGATGACTAAGTCGGTATAGAAATTCTCCGGGAGTGTTTACCTGTATTTTAGAGATCAGGTGATATCGTCCAGTTAAAACATTGTGTGCCGGGCTTTTTTTCAGGATGAACGAAAGAGTGTTTTCATCAAAATCCGCATAATCCTGAAGGAGATACCTGCTGACTGACCAGAAAAGCTGCCCTATCCGGTCGAGCCGTTCTTGTGTTCCGGCCAGATTGACTTTCAACCGTGCATGAACATCCTCATCAAAATGCTCCAGCAAAAGCTTGCGGGTGTCGAGCATTTTCGTCTGTATCTGTTCATCCAGATCACGCTGCAAGGTTTCGAAAGCAGACTGGATTTCGGCTTCTGTTCTGCATTCCTGATAGATTTCAAGAACGCGTCGTTCGAAATCAACACCGGATTCAATGGAGCCCAATATCTCATCGCTTGCACCGAAAACGCCGGTAAAGAGGTTAAACTTCAGTTCGAGTAACTGATGAACTCTCCGGTCGGCCTCATTCCTTTCGTTGAGGAAGTTGATGACGACAACATCATGTTTCTGGCCATACCGGTGGCAACGACCTATGCGCTGTTCAATCCGCTGCGGGTTCCAGGGAAGATCAAAGTTGACAATGGCTGAACAAAACTGAAGGTTGAAGCCTTCCGCACCTGCCTCAGTGGCAATCAGCACACTGGCACTATCCCTGAAACGGTCAATTATTGCCGCTCTGAGATCGATCTGCCGTGACCCCGATACCTGGCCAGTATCTTTATTCAATACGAGCCACTCCCGATAAATCTGACCTGAGGAATCGTCTTTGTTTGTGCCGTTAAATGTGAGCACTTGCCCAGCAAAACCATTGCCTTCAAGAAACTCTTTGAGCCAATTCTGGGTACGACGTGATTCAGTGAATATGACAACCTTTCTTGCTGCACCCATCTCTTCCATTTTGGCAAAGCCAATTTGAAGAGCTTTCAAAAGAGCCCTTGTTTTCGTATCAACACCGATGCCTCTTGCCCATCGGATATAGTCTTCAAGCTCCCTGATCTCCGCATCGAGTTTCGGCAGGTTTATCTCTTTGGAGCTTGATTCCTCTGGTAAAAGAGGTACATCCTGATCAGCATCACTCATGCTGTCTTCCTGATCTTCAATAAGTTCGTCCAGAAGATCATCGTCCAGCTCCTCTCCTGATATCAGCAGCTCAATAGGGTTTGTCTGCTGCTTTGCAGCTTCCTTGAGTTTGAGCAGACGGTTCCGTATGATTTCAAGTGTACCGGCAACGGCATAAGGGGAAGAGGCGAGCACTTTTCGAATCAGGAGAATGAGCAGATGCTTTTGCCCTGAAGGCAGTGCATAGGATTCATCCCGTTGCAGATATGTTGATATCGCCTCATAAAGGTTATGCTCCTGTTCAGTCGGCTTGAAAGGGCGGGTAATCAGTTTGCGTTCAGTATAACGGACAAATTCAGTAACCTGTTGACGGAGAGTTCTCCAGCAATATGACCGCAACCGGTCTCTGAGCCCTGCAATATCTCCACCGTAATTGACATACTGGGTTCTGAATGTGGCCAGGTCTCCGAAAAGTCGTTCATCTATAAGTGTCGTCAGACCATACAGTTCCAGCAGTGAATTCTGCAACGGTGTCGCTGTGAGCAGAAGTTTTTTCCTTTCTTCGGTTGCCCACTTGATACGCTGACCGATCCGGTTGCTTTGCCGGTAAGCATTTCGCAGTTTATGCGCCTCATCTATAACGACAAGATCCCAAGGAATTTCCTTGATTTCTTCTGCTCTGCCAGAAGCAAAGTGCATGGAGCAGATAATGATCTTGTTATCACGAAATGGATTTGAAAAACCACTTTTCTGCTGATCTTTGAATGTCTTGGCATCCAAAATAATCGAAGGAAGATTAAATTTTTCAGAAAGTTCTAGCGACCATTGCTTGCGAAGAGATGCCGGGCAGATTACCAGAATGTTGCGCTTACGTTCAGCCCAGTATTGGCAAAGCACTATACCCGCCTCAATGGTTTTACCGAGGCCAACCTCATCGGCAAGCAGAACACCTTTTGAAATCGGAGAACGGAGTGCAAAAAGGGCAGCCTCAATCTGATATGGGTTCAAATCGACACATGCATCAAAAAGAGCTCGACCGATACGATCAACTCCGCTGCCACCAACTCTGCTGAGTTCATGAGCATAATATTTTGCATGATAGTCAGTTATCATCTGTAAACATCTTTCTTGTTTGACTCCGATGCTCCTCCAGCTTTCACCCATTTATCTACCTCGTCCTTCCTGAATTTCCAGAGACGTCCCATGCGATGCGCTGGCATTTGATTTTTATCAATCCACTTATAAACGGTGTCCTTACTGACACCAAGGTGACTGCAAATCTCATGGATCGATAACCAACGGTCTTCAATCTCGACCATTTCTCGAGCTCCTCAATAGTGGGTAATTGAAAAACTGAACCCGTTCAAAAATAGATTACGCAAGGTAAAAGATACGATTCTATCGCACCCTTTTTAAACGTTTTCACCTGATTTAAGCCGATATCATCTAAAAAACGCGTCTGCGTTCTTCTTCGATGCATTGATCAACAGGTTGTGCCGGGAATCTGAAAAGAGGAGCTGTTTACAGAAGGGTTAAAATATCGGAACAAGCAATTTTACTCACTGCAGGAGGGTGCTGCTTAGAATTAGAGACAAGGCAATGACCACTTCTTCAAGGACTTGCCTGACTCTGATGCTCACGCTGCTGCAGCCAAGTACGAAACCCCTTATCCCTCTTGAGATGATTCCTCAGAATCGCCTCAAGCACCAGTGACTCATCAGCTCCCTTCGTCTTTTCCTGTGCGGCCTTCACATAGAGATCAAACTCCTCCGAGACTTCCTTCCTGAGCCTGAACCTCCGGGTAACCGGTTCGCTCTGCACCTGAATATCGAGATCAATCATATTCCGAGTTGTCTTCAGTTTTCGTATGGATCAACAATCATGTCCTTGTTGACAAGGATATTCACGGTATTGCCTGCCCTGATGTTCAGTGTCGGCTGAATATCCAGATTCTTTTTTGTGATCTGGCTTCCTGTGCTGCTGATCTCTTCTCCTACGTTGGCAGCCATGCGCTGCCGGGTGGTCATACTTGCTTCGTCGGTATAGGTTCCCTTCGATAGCGTAGCACCCATCGAGTGAACTTGCTGTTTAAAGCTTGGGGAAGTTATTGCGAGGGGAAAAAAAAAGCCCGCAACGTCGTTTCTTTGCAGGCCTTTAGGGTGTGTGTGGGTGGACGATAGAAGATTCGAACTTCTGACCTCTACAGTGTCAATGTAGCGCTCTAACCAACTGAGCTAATCGTCCTTTTCGAACGGGCCGAAATATAGAATATGATTTTTAAAATGCAAAGGAGAT
>Ga0208872_1000984_pt1 | contig 18649 bp, 25 predicted proteins | sample CryBogCBH12Aug08_FD_185508 | JGI IMG/M metagenome (GOLD analysis project Ga0208872, IMG submission 185508) | Freshwater microbial communities from Crystal Bog, Wisconsin, USA - CBH12Aug08 (SPAdes) | ecosystem: Environmental > Aquatic > Freshwater > Lake | place: Crystal Bog, Wisconsin, USA...
GTTTCGCTTGCGGTTGGTCGTGGTGAAAAGTTGCCTGCATCTAAGGGCGCTGGGCTTACCGCCAAAGGTCGTGCTAAGTATAATGCGGCTACTGGCTCGCATTTAAAAGCTCCACAACCTGAAGGTGGTCCTAGAAAGAAATCTTTTTGCGCTAGAATGTCTGGTATGCCTGGACCAATGAAAGATGAGAACGGCAAACCAACTCGTAAAGCAGCTAGTTTAAGACGGTGGAAGTGCGGAACAAAATGAGTAACATAGACCCAATTTCAACGGCTAGGGAACTAGCTACTCACGCTAACGATATTGAGCACTTGCAGGCTGACATGGATAAGATGGTTAAAGAAATGCAAGAAATTAAAACTGCCGTACAAGCCATTCAAAAAACTTTGGCTGAAGCTCATGGTGGGTGGAGACTGTTGTTAGGTGTTGGCGGTGCTGCAGCTTTAATCGGCGCTATTATGGCTAATTTGTTTCAAGGATTCTGGAGTAAGTAATGGCTAAAAATGGATATGATCAAACTTACGAAGATGACCGTAAGGAGAATGAAGAGACAGCGGACTTGTTACCTCGAGCTGGTCGGGCTATTGCTGGCGCTGCTGGGAAAGCAAAAGACTATGTTGTAAATGCCGTAGAAAACATGCCTCAAGTAAAAACTATGAAGGCTATGAAAGACCGGTATGATGCGGCACAAATGCCCGTAGAAAAAAAAGCAAAAGGTGGCAAGGTTAAATTGTTTAAGCACCATGATGGCATAGCCCAAAGAGGTAAGACCCGTGCCTAGTGTGTCTAAAAAACAACACAACTTCATGGCGGCAATTGCTAAAAATCCTGCTTTTGCCAAGAAGGTAGGTACTAAAGCTTCCGTTGGCGAAGAATTTTTAAAAGCTGACAAAGGTAAGAAGTTTGCAGCAGGCGGCATTAATATGATTAACCGTGATGTAACTAGACACGGTAGAGTTTTGGGTTCGTCTAAAGGCGTCCCTGCAGTTGAGTTAACAAAATACATCGGAAAGAAAGAAGGCGGTATGGCTAAGGCTGAAATGAAAGAATCCAAAATGGAATCAAAAAAAGAAATGGCAATGGACAAGAAACAAGACGTTGCTATGATTAAGAAAGCGTTCAAAGAGCACGACGCTCAAGAACACAAAGGCGGTAAGGGTACTAAACTTACGCTTAAAAAAGGCGGTATGGTCATGAAGAAGATGGCTAAAGGTGGCCGTGCAGACGGCTGTGTAACTAAAGGTAAAACCAAAGGAAAATACTTATGAAAATGGATCACGCACCCCTCGAGTCTGGTGTAGAAAACATCAAGCACGAAACACTAGCTAAATCAATGAAGATGCACGCTTCTGGTCACAAGCCACACGCTGAAGTTTTTGGCGAGCACGGCGCAGGTCATATGATTCACGATGACCACGTAGAAAAAATGTGCGGCGGCGGTATGGCTATGGGCGGTATGACTAAAATGAAAAAAAGCAAAGCCTGCTAAATGAAAGCTAGTCGTGGCATGGGTATTATTAACCCAGCCAAAGAGCCTAAAGCTACTAAAAGCGCCGTTCTGTTAAAAGATGGCGGTAAGGTTAATGCTGCTGGTAATTACACAAAGCCTGAGTTACGTAAGCGCATTTTGTCTCAAGTTAAAGCTGCTGCTACTCAGGGTACTGGGGCGGGTAAATGGTCTGCTCGTAAAGCGCAGTTAGTAGCTAAGAAATATAAAGCCGCAGGTGGTGGATATAAATGAGTGGGTTGGCAAAACCACAGCGTTCGTTAAAAGCTTGGGGTGAACAGAAATGGACAACTAAATCTGGTAAGCCTTCTAGTAAAACGGGTGAAAGATATTTGCCAAAGAAAGCGATTGAAGCGTTAAGCCCACAGGAGTATGCAGCAACCACAAAGGCTAAACGCGCAGGAAAAGCAAAAGGTAAGCAATTTGTAGCGCAACCAAAAGCAATTAAAGAGAAGACCAAAGCATTTAGAAAGGTAAAATGATGGCTGAGAAATGGATTCAAAAAGCAATTAAAAAACTTGGTGCATTACGTAAAGAATTAGGCGCTAAGCCTGGTAAACCTATTCCGGCAGCCAAATTAGCCGCAGCTGCAAAGAAACCCGGTGTCGAGGGTAAGCGGGCTAGGCTGGCGGAAACCATGCGCAAATTTAAAAAGAAATAAATGCCGTTTAGCCATCAATGCACTTTCTGTAGTATTAATTTTATCTCGCCAAAGAGGTTGGCTAAATATTGCTCACAAACGTGTAAAGGCAAAGATTTTGCTGATGATATAATTGCCAGAAATAAAGCTAGGCAAAAATACGCGGATGTGCCCGGGCTAACTAAAAAACAAATTGCGTATAGAGCAACAAATGGGATAGATGCAAAACGAGATATTGAAAAAAGACATTTTGTTTTGTCCGTTTTGGGTGGTAAATGTGTTTGTTGCGGATATGACAAAAATATACGTGGGCTTGTTTTAGATCACATAAACGGCGACGGGCACGAGGATCGCAAGCGTATTGGCAATAAAATAGCTAGGTATTACGCTAAGAACTTAGAAGAAGCAAAGCAAAAACTTCAGGTTCTTTGCGCTACTTGCAATCAAATAAAATCTGTAGAAAATCAAGAGCATAATAAATCACGTAGAATTAACAAAAAGGCGGCTTAAAAAATGAGATTACGTTACTTTTTTACTTGGTTGTCTGGCTTGTTTCAAAAGCCGGAGGAAGAAGTAGTTTTCCCTAAAGCGGAAATTGCTGCTTGGCCTTTCCCGGTATCAGAAGATTTTCAACCACGCCCTAAGCGTAAGTATGTGCGTAAGGCTACAACACGCCCAGTTAAAAAGAAACCTGTTGCTAAAAAAGCAACTAAAGTTGCTAAAAAGGCAAAGTAATGACAACTTCCGGCACCTCGTCGTTTAATTTAGATTTATCAGAATTAATTGAAGACGCTTTTGAGCGTTGTGGTGCTGAGCTGCGTACTGGCTATGACTTTAGGACCGCGCGTCGTTCTTTGAATTTGCTTACTATTGAGTGGGCAAATCGTGGCATTAACATGTGGACTATTGAGCAGGGTCAGATTACTTTGGTTCAAGGTCAAAACACATACGACTTGCCAATCGACACAATCGACCTTTTAGAGCACCAGATACGTACTAACGCAGGTAATACCGCAACACAGACAGATATCAACATTAGCCGCATCAGTGTTTCAACCTACGCCACAATCCCAAATAAGTTAAGCCAAGGCCGCCCTATTCAGGTCTGGATTCAACGTATGTCAGGCGCAACATACCCAAGCACTACCAATCCAAATGGCGTTAATTCAGGCGGTGTAGATGCTCCCAAAATCACAGTCTGGCCTACGCCAGATGGTTCTCAAACCTATACTTTTGTTTACTGGCGTTTGCGTCGGATTCAAGACGATGGTACAGGTGTGAATACCCAAGATATTCCTTTCCGCTTTTTAAACTGCATGGTAGCTGGTTTAGCATATTACCTTTCTATGAAGTTACCAAACGTACCAGCAGAGCGTATTGCCGCGTTAAAAGCTGATTATGAGCAACAGTTCCAATTAGCTGCTGAAGAAGATAGAGAAAAAGCACCGGTTCGGTTTGTGCCTCGTAGGATGTTCCTCGGGGGTGGCTAATGCCAAATAAGTTTTCATCCGGTAAGTTTGCGATTGCCCAGTGCGATCGCTGTGATTTTAGATATAAGTTGACTGAGCTTCGTACTGAAATTATCAAGACTAAGCCCTATCAGCTAAAAGTTTGCAAAAACTGTTGGGATCCTGACCATCCACAGTTACAATTAGGGATGTACCCCGTTAACGATCCACAAGCGGTTAGGGAGCCAAGACGGGATAATAGCTATGTAGCATCAGGTTTAACGGCGTATAACTATCAAGGTGGTGGTAGCCGTGATACGCAGTGGGGTTGGAATCCTGTAGGACAGGGATACGATTATCAAGAAACGCCTAACTATTTAGTAGGTCAGGGGCAAGTTGGAACAGTAACAATTAACTAGGAGTAGAACATGGGATATAGAAGCGCAGCTGACGGAATTACCAGCAAAGGTAAAACCAAAGGTAGAAATTTAGGTGATGACGGCGCAAGCGTCGGCATTGAAATGGGTAAAAAAGTTGGCAAAGGCGTTGTTGGCGGTAAAACAAATGACGACATGCTATCTATGGGCCGCAACATGGCTAAAATTAAAGCGAATGGGTGCTAATCATGGCAAATCAAGTTAAACCTACAAGCAAAAATAGTCCAGCTATTAAAGTTGGAAACAATAAAAATATTCTGCCAGCTGAAAAGTACGCTACGCCACACACAATGAGCGGCAAAACTGTCGGCAATGAATTACCTGCAGAATCAACAGAAACAGGCGCGGAGTTTTTAAATAACGCAAATATTGGCACTGGCACAACCACTAAAGGTAACTACGCTAAAACCAAAACTGACGGCATTGAAATGCGCGGTGCTGGTGCGGCCACTAAAGGTCGTATGTCACGCGGCCCAATGGCTTAAGGGTAAACCCGAATGAATTACGAGCAGTTATATAACAACATCCAAGCTTACGCTGAAAATACTGAACAGCTTTTCGTAGCTAGTATTCCTGTATTTATTCAGGAGGCTGAAGACCGTATATACAACAGCGTTAATCTACCTTCATTACGTAAAAACGTTACTGGAAATTTTTCAGCCAGTAACCCATATCTTTCTTTGCCAAATGATTGGTTAGCTAATTACTCATTAGCCGTTATTGATAGCTCCGGTAACTACAACTACCTTTTAAACAAAGACGTTAATTTTTTGCGTGAGGCGTACCCAACAGCCACAGCTACCGGTTTGCCAAAATACTATGCTTTATTTGGTTCGCAGTATGGCAACATAAACGAACTAAGCTATATTGTTGCGCCTACCCCAGATAACAGTTACCAAGTAGAGATGCACTATTTTTATTATCCACCTACTATTGTTCAAGGGCAGATTAGTCTTGTAAATTCATTGGTAGGCGGCTCGTTATACACTAATGGCGTATATCAAAACGTGGCTCTAACTGGCGGTTCAGGAGCTAATGCTACAGCAGATATTGTTATTGTTGGTGGGGCTGTTACATCTTGCACTATTACTTTTGGCGGCAATTTTTACGTCGTGGGCGATATTCTTTCTTGCTCTTCCCTTGGCGCTACTGGTAGCGGTTTTTCTATCACAGTAACGCAAGTATCAAACGCTACTGGCACAAGCTGGCTTGGGGATAACTATGACCCAGTACTATTCTATGGCGCTATGCGAGAAGCCATGATTTTCATGAAGGGCGAAGCCGACATGGTTAAGTACTACGAAGATAAGTACCAAGAGGCTATGTCTGAAATTAAACGTCTTGCTGATGGTATGGAACGCGGCGATTTCTACAGAGATGGTCAGCTTAAAATTAATGTTGGCGGCAGAGGTTCATAATGTCTATCCAACAAGGCCAGACAACTATATTTAAAACTAACCTGCTTAGCGGGTTAGAAAACTTTGCCGTCGGTACCCCCTACACATATAAAATAGCCCTCTATACCGGTAACGCCAACTTAAATAACACCACAACGGCTTATACAACAACTAGCGAAATTACTGGCGCAGGGTACACTGCGGGGGGAAAACCCCTAACTATTACCCAAGTTCCTACGGGCGATACTAGCTCAAATACGTCTTATATTTCTTTTGCCCCAGTAGTTTGGACAGGGGCTTCCTTTACTGCTAGATGTGCTTTAATATATAATGTAACAACTGGCGCTGCAGTGGCGGTTCTTGATTTTGGCTCGGATAAAACCAACACATCAGCAGGAACTTTTACTGTAACATTTCCAACCCCCACGGCGACAAACGCCATTATTAGACTTAGTTAAGGAGCAATTATGCACAATGAATTATCAAACTTTGGCGATGCGGCTAGCGCTGCTGTAACTCGTGGTGCGCCACACGAAGAAATCTTTGGTATCCAAGGATATTACAACGTCAAATGCTACGATGCAGACGGCAACCTAAAGTGGGAAGATATTGCTCCTAACTTGGTTACTGCTGTTGGCAAGCAAGACTTGTTTAACTACTACTTTGGTGCAACATCAAACGGCGGTACAGCTTCAGGCGCTAACTACTTAGGTTTGCTTGGTGGTACTACTACTTACACAGCCGCTGATACTATGGGTTCACACGCATGGACAGAAGTTGGTGGTACAAATGCTCCAGCTTACACAGGTAATCGTCAAGCTCCAACATGGACATCTGCTACTAGCACAGGATCTTCACCATCTAATATTACTTCCAAAACTGCTCCAGCATTGACATTCTCAATGACTTCTTCTGGTACTGTTGCAGGTTGCTTTATTAACTCTGGTTCTGGTGCATCTGCTACTAAAGATACAACTACTGGTGTTTTGTACTCTGCTGGTTCGTTTACTGGCGGTAGCAAGACTGTAGCTAACGGCGACTCTTTAGCAGTAACTTACACTACTACAGCTACTAGCTAAGCCATAGGCAGTGCTTGACACTGATTAAATATGGCTAATAGATACTGGGTTGGGGGTAGTGGTACTTGGGATTCATCTACTACTACCCATTGGTCAGCTACATCCGGAGGCTCTGGCGGGGTATCTGTGCCGATCAGTACAGACAATGTATTTTTTGATTCTAATTCGAATGGCGGCGCCGGTAGTTTTTCTGTAGGTTTAATTGGTGATACATTTGGCAATAATATAACTATCTCCCCTGCAGTACCACTAACTATTACTGCAAACGGATATAGTTTTAATATATACGGCAATTTTTCTGTATCTGCCTCAAATGTTACTTTTGCTAATACTACAGGTGCTTTTATATTTAGAGCAACTTCTGGAAATATATCTATAAATACCAATGGAGTGGATTTAAAATTTGGTATGTCTATTACTAATACAGTATCTAGTACAGCAATATTTACATTAGCATCTAACCTAAATTTTTCATCTGGAGGAATTGATTTAAGTTCTGGAATAGGTGGATTTACTCTAAATACAGCAGGATTTTCTGTTACTGGCGTAGCGTTTAATTGTCAAGTGCCAGCTACTATAAATTTAGGAACATCTACAATAACATTGAGTGATTCAACAGCTCCTTGGTATGTAACTAGCGGCACATTTAGTGCTAGTAATTCTACAATAGTTTTATCAAACAATATAGCATCAATTAACCGTGGTTTTAGCGGTAACGGAATTGTATATGGCACATTAGTTATAGGCGGAGCAACATCCTCTTCTACAACTACTATTTATGGTGCTAATACATTTAACACAATTTCTAGTACAAAAACAGTTGCGCACATAGTTACATTGGCAGCAAATCAAGATGTAACAAATTGGACTATAACTGGAACTGCTGGTAATGTTGTAACTTTAAATTCAACTTCAGCTGGTGTTCAAAGAACGCTACATAAATTAGGTGGTGGGCCTATTATTTTAAATTACCTTTCCATAAGAGATTCAAATGCAACTCCAACAGCTACTTGGTATGCAGGACATACGTCCACTAACGTCAGCAATAATACTGGTTGGATATTTGGTGATTATTTTAGTAGCAGTATTAGCGAAGGAATTACTTCATCTGATACTTATAACGCATTAGTTACTTATTTCGGATCAGTTATAGAAGCAATTATTTCTGACACCGATAGCGAGGCTGTAGTCGCTACTTTCATAGCTTCTATTATTGAAGTGTTTTCCTCGTCAGAAACACTAGTGGCAAATATAAGTACATCCTCAAATATCACCGAAACCATAGTAGCGAATGATTCCGATATAGCCACACAAACTTTTGTTGTACAAGCTATAGAGGCGCAAAATATAGCAGATTTATCATATGTTGCAGCAGCCTTTAAAGGTTCTCTTTTTGAGGGAATTACGACTAATGATATTATAATTTCTGTATCTGCAAAATTTATTACCTATATTACTGAGTCTTTAAACACGGCTGATATACCAACATCAATAGCTAGCTTTGTAAATATTAATGTAGTTGAGGGTGTAAATATAGCAGATATAGACCAAGTAAAGAGTACGTTTTCAAAATCAATAGTAGAGCCAGTAAGTGTAACAGACTCAACAACTTGCTTTGGTTTTGGTACTATAGATAACACCCAGAATACGGTCTGGGTCCAAGTAGATAACCGACAATAAGGAGGGTATATGGCTAACTGTGCAGTTATTGATTCTAACAATGTAGTAGTAAATATTATTGTTGCTGAAGTTACAGACCCGCCACCAGAAGGTTGCACGTTGGTGCTTATTCCTTTTTGCGACATTGGTTACATTTGGGATGGTAAAAACTTTAACCCACCTGTAGGTAGCTAATGGCAACGTACTACTGGGTCGGTGGGACCGGTACTTGGAACACTTCCACTACTACTAACTGGGCTTCTTCCACTGGCGGTGCTGGCGGTGCAGGAGTTCCTACATCTGCCGATTCAGTAATTATTGATACAGCTTCGGGTACAGGTACGATTACTTGTACTGCTGGTGTTTGTTTAGATTTAACGGTTACCGCTACTCAGGCGATTACTCTTGGCGCTTTTTCTTCTTCATTATCTATTTATGGTAATTTAACTTTTCCAAGTGGAGGTTCGTTTGCGTGTGGTGCTAACGCTGGAACCATGACTTTTGCTGCAACTACTACGGGCAAAACAATTACTACAAACGGTAAAAGTGTAACTTTCGCACTTGCATTTAACGGTATCGGTGGTAGTTGGACATTAGGCTCTGCTTTAACTTGTACAAGTACTACTGCACAAGTATTTACTGTAACAAACGGCAGCTTTAATACCAACAATTTTAATATGACCTTATCCCAAGGTATTGGTTTGGGTGCTGGCGGAAGTCTAACACTAGGTTCTTCAACAATAAGTTGTGGATACAGAATTACACTTACTGCAGGAGCAACATTTTCCGCTGGAACATCAACAATCAATCTTTCAGATACTGGTGGTTCATGTATATTAACAACTGCAGGTTTTAGTTTTTATAACTTTAATTTTACATCAACAACAGCAACTGTTACTAACGTAATAACGGGTTCCACAACGTTTAACAATCTTTCTATAGCAGCCCCCCCTAAAAATGGTTATAAAATAACAACCCTGTCTGCAAATATTACTGTCAACGGAACTTTTACAACTTCAGGAACTACAGTAAATAGAATTTGGCTACAGTCTGTTACAGCAGGCACACCGTACACAATAACTGCAGCCGCAGTTTCTTTAACTGATACAGATTTTACCGATATTACAGGAGCTGGTGCAGCAACTTGGTCTGGAACTCGTTTAGGCAATGCAACTGGTAACTCTGGCATAACTTTTGCTACCCCAAAAACTGTTTATTGGAACTTAGCTGGCGCACAAAACTGGAGCGCTACTGGATGGGCAACAAGTAGTGGTGGAACACCAGCTGCGGCAAACTTCCCACTTCCACAAGATACAGCAGTATTTGATAACACAGGTTCTGTAACAGGCATTATTACAATTGATAATAGTTGGAATATTGGTACGCTAGATATGTCTGCACGAACAAGTGCAATGACACTAGCATCAGGTACTACAAATCCAATAGTCTACGGTAACTGGCTAAACGGTTCCGGAACAACTTTAACAGGCACAGGTGCAATAACTTTTAGTGGTAGAAATACACAAAGCGTTACAAGTAATAGCGTTACTTTTACACCCCCAATAACAGTTAACTCTATTGGCGGAACAGTACAACTAGTAGATGCTCTAACTCTCCCCACTACTGTTACATTTACTTTAACCACGGGCACATTAAATTTAAATGGATTTAATTTAACTTGCGGAATATTTTCTTCAAGTGGTTCAACAACTAGAGCAATTGCTTTTGGTACAAATAGCATAAACATTACGGGAAATGCTGCAACTGTTGTTAACATTCCACAAGCAACTTCATATACGTATACAGGCACACCCACATTTAACCTTATATATTCTGGTTCTACTGGTACTAGAAGTGTTATCTTTGGTAATGCTACTGGGGCAACGGAAACAAACGTACCAATTATTAACGTTACTGCTGGCTCTGACACTGTATCTATATACAACTATATTAAATCCACCAACTTCACTGGATTTTCTGGAACCTTTAACAGTGGCGCACAACAGTTAACTTTATATGGCAGCTTAACGCTTTCTACTGGAATGACCGCCGGTGCAATTAATACAATTGGATTAACTTTTGCAAACACTAGCGGTACGGCAGTAATAACATCTAATACAAAAACATTAGCTTTACCAGTAACTATTAACGGAGTTGGTGGGACTGTTCAATTAGCAGATGATTTCAATACAGGAATACAACCTTTAACGCTAACTAATGGAGCATTTAATGCTAATAATAAAAATGTAACTATTGGAGTATTTAGCAGTAATAATTCTAATACTAGAACAGTTACAATGGGTTCAGGCACTTGGACATTAAGCGGAACAGGAACTGTTTGGAATACGACAACAATTACGGGATTAACTTTTACTGCTTGCCCTAATATTATTTTAAGTGATACATCAACAACTGCAAGAGCATTTAATAGTGGCGCTTTAACTTTTAATAAATTAACTATTGGTGGTACAACAGGCACATCAACATTAACATTTGGTACTGCAAGCTGTTCATTTACCGAAATTACTTCTACAAAAACAGTTGCTCATACAATTACACTAACAAATCCACCTTCAGTTGGAAATTGGACTGTAACTGGAACTTCTGGAAATATTGTAACTGTAAACTCATCTACGGCAGGAAGTCAAAGAACAATAAACTATACAGGTAGCGGAACAATATCTATGGACTATATGTCCATTCAAGATATTAACTTTTCTTATACTTTAGGTGCTTCAAACCCTTATCTTGTTTATGCTGGTGCAAACTCTACCAATGGTGGTAATAATGCTGGCATAGCTTTTATTCCATCAACCCAAAAAGCTTACATATTAACTTCAGGCACTTCTTGGACTGTCCCATCTGATTGGAATAGTAGTAACAACACAATTCACTTAATTGGTGGTGGAGGTGCTGGTGCAACTCCTGCTGTTTCGGGAAATAACAGAGCCGCAGGTGGCGGTGGCGGTGGCGGTGGATATACCAAACTCACCAATCAATCTTTAACTCCGTCTGCTTCTGTTCCTTACACAATCGGTACTGCCACAGCAAACGCTAATGGAGGCAGCACTACTTTTAATACAGTAAATAGTGCTGGTGGTGGTGGAGTCGGAACAGCAACAACAACTCCCTCATCTTCTGGTGGTGCTGGAGGCACAGGCTCTACCTATAATGGTGGCTCTGGCGGTGCTGGTGCATTTGGAACAACAGCTTCACAAGGTTATGGTGGCGGTGGTGGCGGTGGCGGTGGCGGCCCTAACGGAGCTGGTGGTGCTGGTGGAACAGGCTTTGGTTCTACAACTGCGGCAAATATTGCTGGTGGCGGTGGTGGTGGTAATGGTGGTGGTTCTGCTGGTGGTAATGCTTCTTCTGCAACTCAAGGGAATGGCGGTAATAACTTTGGCGGTACAGGAGGAGCTACAACTAGCGGTGGGTCTGGAACATTAGGTGGCGGTGGCGCTGGAGGAGTAAATGCTAACGGAGGAAACGGAGGCTCAGGTATAGATATTGCCAACACCATTGGCGGTGGAGGCGGTAGAGGCGGTGCTGGAGCTAACGGAAACGGAACAAATACTGGATTATATGGCGCTGGCGGCGGCGGCGGTGGCATAACAACTGCTGGTATTTTTAGTTCATCTTTTGTTGGCTCACAAGGTGTTATCTTTATTATTTATAGCGCAGCAGGTTCTTACACGGGGTCAATAACAGAAGCATTTACTATTGCTGACTTAATGTCTGTACTAGCTAGTTTTTCAAGCAATATTTCAGAATCAAATACATTAGCAGATACCCCAACTACAACCGCCTCATTTAATAGCGCCATATCAGAAGACAATACCTTAGCGGACAGCAACGTAGGTAATGCTACGTTTAACAGTGCAATATTAGAACCCAACACCCTAGCAGATAGTGAATCAGTAACCGCTTCTTTCGCATCTTCTATTTCAGAAGCCATAACAGCAGGTGACACCGAGTCCATCATAGCTGCTTTTGCTGCCGCTATATCCGAGGCAATTCTTTCCGAAGCTGATACCGAATCTTTAATTGCAACATTTAGCGTAGCTATTACCGAAGCTATTACAGCGGAAACTGACACTGAGTCTTTAATTGCAACATTCTCATCTGCTATAACAGAAGCCTTAAATATTGCTGATGCGCAGTCGGTTGTAACCGCTTTTGCTGGAGCCATTACTGAAAACGCTGGTATTGCTGATACCCAAACCGTAGTTGCAGCTTTCTTAAGCGCTATATCTGAAAACGCAAACATAGCCGACACTGAATCGGTAACTGCTTCATTTAACAGCGCAATTTCTGAAACCTATACTCTAAGTGATGCAGAATCAGCAGCAGCCTCATTCTCTACGCAAATCTCAGAACCCAATACCCTAGCAGACACCGAATCTGTCCTAGCTACTTTTGCTTACGCTGTTTCTGAAGCTTTAACCGTTGCGGACACGCAAGATGTAGTAGCTGCCTTTGCTAGCGCTATATCTGAGAACATAAACCCAGCTGATACCCCGTCAGCCGTAGCCAGCTTTATCACAGCTATTACTGAAGCTATTCTGGCAGAAGAAGATATTGAGTCTTTAATTGCTACGTTCTCAGTATCTATTACAGAAGCCATCCTTGCAGAAGAAGACGCAGAGTCCCTGATTGCCACGTTTTCGGCAGCTATATCCGAGGCTTTATCCGTAGCTGATTTAGAAACAGTAGTGACCGCTTTTGTCGCTGCAATTACAGAAAACGCTAACCTAGATGATACCGATGTTGCAAATGCACAATTTAACAGTGCTGCCACAGAACCCGTAATCCTAGCCGATACAGAAACAGGGGTAGCCAACTTTGCCGTTGTAATTAACGAAAACACCCAATTAGCCGACACTGAGTCTGCCGTAGCTGCTTTTGCTGCATTAATTACTGAGGCTGCCACCCTAGCCGATGCACAATCAGTATCACTTGTATTTAACACTAATATTTCTGAAGCTATAACCCTAGCCGACTTCCAAACAGTCGTAGCTAACTTTGCTAGCTTAATTTTTGAAAACACTAGCATAGCTGATTCTGAGTCTGTAGTAGCTAACTTTGCTGTTGCTGTGTCTGAGGGTAGTAGTATTGCGGATATTGAGGTGGTATTAGCCAGCTTTGCACCCAGTATTTCCGAAGCGCTGACTGCAGCTGATTCCAGCGTAGTAGTAAAAATCTTTAATTCCGCTATTACCGAAAACCTTTCTGTAGCTGATGCCGAGACGGTTAAGGCGGTCTTTGCAGGACTTATTTCAGAAAACTTAGTTCCAGCCGATTCAATTACCGTTATCGCTTCGTTTAGTAGTCAAATAGCCGAGAATTTGGTATTATTAGATAGCCCATTCCCACGTGGTTGGTTTAAAATTGATGATAGCCAAACGGGTTCATGGAACGCAGTAAACAACGGAAATACAGCAGTTTGGACAGATATCAATGACGGACAAACAGTAGTTTGGACTAAAGTTAATAACAACTATCCATAAGGATAAAATATGGCATCTACATACACAACTTCGTTAAAAATCCAAGAAATTGGCAACGGCGAACAGTCGGGCGTTTGGGGTACAACTACCAATACCAACTGGACTTTAATTGAACAGGCGGTGGCAGGTGTTCAAACTATTACAATGTCCAATTCCAACTATACGCTAACAAACCTTAATGGCGTATCAGACGAAGCCCGTAACATGGTGCTCGTTGTTCAGGGTACAAACTCAGCCATTTATCAAGTTGTAGCCCCGTTAAATCAACCTAAGATGTACGTTATCTCTAACCAAACTACTGGCGGATACGCAATCACTATTGGTGCTGCAACGGGTTCTGTTGTTACTATTCCTAACGGCGTAACTGCTCAAGTATATACAGACGGTACAAACTTTTATTCAGCCCAAACAGGTTCAGCCGGTAACTTTAACGTAAACGGAACTTTAACTGCTTCTGGTTTGACTGATGCCGGCAATATGTCTATTGGGGGCACCTTGGCTGTTACAGGAACAACCACACATACAGGCGCTGTAGCGCTTAACGGCGGAGGTACTTCTACAACACCAACAGTAGGCGATAACTCAACTAAGATTGCTACCACTGCTTTTGTGGCAACTGCAACAGGCGGTTTGGGCACCATGTCTACACAAAATGCCAACAACGTAGCTATTACCGGCGGAACAATTACGGGCGTTACTTTACCCGCTGCAGACATAACTGGAGTATTGGGTGTAGCTAATGGCGGTACTGGGGCTTCTTCTTTATCAACTAATAATGTTTTATTAGGCAACGGCACCTCTGCAGTACAAACAGTAGCACCCGGTGCATCGGGTAATTCTTTAGTTTCTAATGGTTCAACTTGGGTATCCGGCACCCCAACAATTAGAGGTTTGGGTTTTGGCGGCGAAACTTGGCACGATGTTACAGGAAGCCGTTCACAAGGTGTAACTTATACAAATAACTATGGATACCCAATTTCTGTTTCTATTTCTTTTAGCACAAGTAACGACCAAAGTTGGAGATTTTATGTAAATGGTGTTCAACTTGGTGGTATTACAGAACACCAAGATTTTAACTACGCTTGGGTTGGAGGCATAGTACCTCCGGGTAGCACATATTTATTTACTGGTAATTATTTATCTGTTTGGGCAGAACTATACTAATGAACAAAATTATCAACGACCTTCTTACTGGTAAAGATAACCAAACGCATGATTTAGTGCGTTGGTCGTTGCTGTATTCTATTTTGACGCTTACTGCCGGCTTAGTGTTTAACGCTGTGCATACTGGCTTGTTTGATATTGAGAAGTTTTATTTAGGTTCAGCAGCACTTGTCGGCGCCCACGGTTTTGGGTTGATGATGAAAAAAGGCACTGAACCAGAGGAGCAATAATGTGGAGTTTGTTTACGGGATTTTTTTCTAGCTATGGAACCTACATCAAAATTGGTCTACTTATTGTACTTGTATGCGGCATCTTTTTTGCTGGCTGGCATACTCGTGATAGGGACTTTACTGTATACAAGCTTGAGCAACAGGCTGTCGTCGAGAAACAACTTGCGGAAAACGAATCAATCAAGAAACAACAAGAAATAGTTACTAAAGGAATCCAAGATGAATATGATGCGAAACTTGCTATGTTGCGCCAGTATTATGCTAACGGGGTGCGCCAGTCAGGTACCAGTCCAATGTCCGGCATTTCCTCAACCTCCAAGCTCTCTGATGCAATCGCCGCCTACAATCAACTTGCTTCAGATTGCGCAGCCACAACCCTCCAAGCAGTAACGCTTCAGCAGTGGATTACCGAGCAGTTGAGTATTAAATGAGTCCGCAGCAATTAGAAAAACTGGGTATAAGTGAAGAATGGTTTAAGCCTTTAACTGATACATTTATTAAGTACAACATATCGACAACACAAAGACAAGCATCTTTTATAGGACAGTGCCAACATGAGTCAAACAATTTCAGAACTTTGGAAGAGGACCTTTATTACTCTGCCGATGGACTTATGCGTACATGGCCCTCAAGATTTCCTAGTCGAGATGTGGCTGAACAATTTGCACAAAATCCAGAGAAAATCGCTAATAAAGTGTATGCAGGACGGCTGGGAAATACAGAAGAAGGCGATGGATGGGCTTTTCACGGACGCGGCATTATTCAGCTAACGGGTAGAGATTTATACACTGCTTGCGGTGCAGCTTTAGGATTTAGTTTTATTGATAGCCCAGAGCTTTTAGTGCAGCCAAAGTATGCGGCTTTAAGTGCGGGGTGGTATTGGAACAAAAAAGGATTAAACGATTTAGCGGATAAACGGGATTATCCCGAGATGACCAAAAGAATTAACGGCGGGTTGTTGGGTTTAGCCGATAGAATTGCTAAAATTGATGCAGCCAAAGAGATACTGGATACTTACTAATGCCATTACAAAAACTACAATTTAGACCCGGTTTAAACCGTGAAGGCACAGACTACTCCAATGAGGGCGGTTGGTACGACGGTGATAAGGTACGTTTTCGTTCTGGCTTTCCAGAAAAAATTGGTGGTTGGACTCAAGTATCTAATAATCAATTTAACGGCATTTGCCGTTCATTATGGGTTTGGTTAGATGGTGACGCTGGTGCGGGTAACACGTATATTGGATTAGGTACAAGCACTAAGTATTATCTTTACTTTGGTGGTTTATATAACGACATCACACCTATTGTACAAACCGATACTTTAACAAACCCATTTACCACTAACTATGGCGGTAACGCTTACACGGTTTTAGTTACAGACGCATCATATAACCCCGGTGCCGGTGACTATGTTAACTTTTCTGGCGGTTCTGCTGTTGGTGGCGTAACTATTAGCGGCGACTACAAAGTCACTTCAGTTGTGTCTGCTACAACTTACACAATTACTATTACAAGTCCAGCAACATCAGCAACTGGCGGCGGCACTGTAACTGCAGCTTATGAGTATCCTAGCGGTCTTGATGTTTACAGTATTGGTACTGGCTGGGGTGCAGGTCCTTGGAGTCGCGGTACATGGGGTTCAGGCTACTCCGCTGGTATTGGTCAGCAGCTACGTCTTTGGTCTAACGATAACTTTGGAGCCGACCTTGTTATTGCCCCCCGCGGCGGTCCTATTTTTTATTGGCAAGATAGTACTGGTGTAGGTACCCGCGCCCAGTATTTAAAAAACTTAGCTAATACTACAACACTACTTACAGACGCTACAACGTTTAGCTCTGGTTCTACTTCAATAACTGTTACATCAGCTAACGCCCCCTACGTATACCCTTATTCTTATATCACAGGCTCAGGTATACCCGCAGGAACTTATGTACTGTCAATTAACAACGTAACTGGCGCAGCAACAATTAGTAACAATACAACTAGCGCCAGCGCTGGTAACTATAGCTTTTCATATTCAGGCTCGTTTGTACCAAACCAAACGTATCAAGTTATTACATCCGCTATTCAAGAGTTTGTTATTGCGTTTGGCGCTAACAGCTATATACCCGGAACCCCTAATTCAACGTTTAACCCTTTATTAGTTCGTTGGTCAGACCAAGCTAATGCGTACCAATGGATTCCAGAAGTTACTAACCAATCAGGCGAATTTACGCTAACTAACGGCTCTTATATTATGGGCGCCCGCGCAACGCGCCAAGAGATTTTAGTATGGACTGATTCTGCTATATATTCTATGCAGTATATTGGCGCTCCTTATGTATGGGGCTTTCAGATTTTGATGGACAACATATCCATTATGTCGCCTAACTCGATGATTACGATTAACAACGTGACTTACTGGATGGGTAAAGACAGATTCTATATGTACTCTGGCCGTGTTGAGGTTCTTCCTTGTGCACTACGCCAATACATTTTTGATGATATTAATACAGACCAAGCGTACCAAGTATTTGCTGGCGCTAATGAAGCGTTTAATGAAGTATGGTGGTTCTACGTAAGTAAATCTGGTAGTGGTACGGCTGTTAACAAGTATGTGATTTATAACTACCTTGACCGTGTTTGGTACTATGGAACAATGGGGCGCACTGCTTGGACTCAAACTGGCACACAGCCTTATCCTATTGCCGCTGACTATAACGGCAGGTTGTTGTACCATGAGAATGGCTGTGACGATAACTCAACAACCGCAACTTTACCTATAGACTCTTATGTACAATCCTCAGACTTTGATATTGGTGATGGCCACAACTTCGGCTTTGTTTGGAGAATATTGCCTGACGTTAATTTTAATGGTTCTACTACTAACCAGCCAGCTGTAACGATGACCGTAAAACCACGGGAAAACTCTGGTACTGCCTATGGACAAGCAGATAACCCACAAGTACAAAGCGCACAAAACTATACTGTTGCACCGCAATACACAATTCAGCAGTTTACTGGGCAGGTCTATACTCGTCTAAGAGGGCGTCAAATGGCGTTTAGAATTGAGTCTACTGGCACTGGTGTAGCTTGGCAGCTAGGTAGCCCCCGTATTGACATTAGACCTGATGGACGTAGATAATGAGTATCCCAAAGTATCAAACGTATAACGGGCAGATTAGGCCAACAACATCGCCTAACTTACCTATTGCGCCTACGGATTATCAGCAAGCTTATCAGGACCAGATTAATAACGCATTACGGCTATATTTTGCCCAGTTAGATAACTATACCCAAGGCTATGCGATACCCGCTTCAGGGACTACAATTCAAAGACCTACGGCAAAGTTACAGGTTGGGCAGCAGTTTTTTGATACAAGTTTAAATTCGGGGTCTGGTTTGCCTATTTGGTGGACAGGAACTAAGTGGATAAACGCTAGTGGAACGGCGGTTTAAATGTTAAAATTAGCAAAAAGTAAAGGATAGACTATGTCAGGTGGCGGCGGTGGCGGAGGCGGGGGCCTATTAAATAACCCTTTAGAATTGGCTTTAGTAGCCGGTACAGCTATTGCCGCGCCTTATGCAGCGCCTGCTTTA
>Ga0208872_1000985_pt1 | contig 18641 bp, 12 predicted proteins | sample CryBogCBH12Aug08_FD_185508 | JGI IMG/M metagenome (GOLD analysis project Ga0208872, IMG submission 185508) | Freshwater microbial communities from Crystal Bog, Wisconsin, USA - CBH12Aug08 (SPAdes) | ecosystem: Environmental > Aquatic > Freshwater > Lake | place: Crystal Bog, Wisconsin, USA...
CGGACGCGCAACTGGCCTCCGAAGAAGGTCTCACTTATTATGGCAGCGAGGCGGCCTACACGCGCTGGATGCTCGATTTTGAGGCGCAACAGGCCGAAGACGGTAAGCTTCCCTGCATCATTCCCGATGGCGGCGAGGGCTGGGGCACGCGCTTCCTCGACGGTCCGGCCTGGGAGAGCGCCTACCTAATTATTCCCTGGAATATCTATGAATACCGAGGTGATCGACGGATTTTGGAGCGTCATTACGAGAATTATAAGCGGTGGATAAGTTGGTATCGGGATGAATCCAAGGTGGTTGATAAAAAACGCTTTGGCCAGGAGAACTCAGGCGGCTCCAAGGATTCCAAATATAAGAATCCGCAAAACATCAACCAAGGTAATATTATCTACTACGGAATTGGCGACTGGCCGCCTAACGGCCAAACGCCGTTCGAAATTACCTCGACGGCCTATTATTATAATGCCGCCCGCATCATTTCCCAAACCGCCGGGTTGCTGGCAAAAAAAGCCGAAGAAAAAGAATACGCGGAACTCGCCGCTAAAATAAAGGAAGCCTTCAATCAGGCCTTTTACGATGAGGCGACGGGCACGTATTCCAAAGGTTCCGCCACCGGAATGTCGTGTGCTTTGTATTTTGGCCTAGTGGACGAAAAGTGCCGGCAGAAAGTCGCCGACCATCTCGCCGAGGGACTTCGCCAGAATGGCTACAATATCAAAATCCGTTGCCTCGGTTCCAAATTTCTGCTGCGGGCTTTGGCCGAAAATGGCCACTTAGAAGATGCCTATAAGATCATTACAAAAACCACCGCGCCCGGCTGGGGCTTTCTCGCCGCCAGTGGCCGAAGCACTCTTTCCGAATCCCTTGATGGTGGCGGTTCTGACAATCATGCCTTTCTCGGCGATGTTGCTGCGTGGATGATGCAATATCTCGCCGGCATTCGTTTCGATCCGGCCCACCCCGGCTTTCAGCGGTTTCTCATCAAGCCGGAAATTGTCGGCGACCTGACTTGGGTCAAGGCGCACCACGATTCACCTTATGGCCGAATCCAGAGCGAGTGGAAAATAGAAGGCCACCACTTCTCGTTGAATGTCACCATCCCGCCCAACAGCGTGGCCGAAGTATTTGTTCCCACCGGCAATCCCGATGGTGTGTTGGAATCTAATGAACCGGCGGCAAAAGCGACCGGCGTAAAATATCTGCGTCAGGAAAACGGCCAGGCGGTGTATGAAGTGGCGGCGGGGATCTATCGTTTTAGCTGCCAAATTAATAATTGAGAATAATTAGGAACATCTCAACACAATGAAAAACATTGCCCTCCTCGCCACCTTGCTATTGGTGCCGCTCTCTGCGCTGCACGCCAACGATACGCCGACAAAGCAGCCCAACATCGTCATTATTCTAGCCGACGACCAAGGCTGGGGCGACTTGAGCATCAATGGGAATACCCAGATCGAGACGCCTAACATTGACCGACTGGGTCGGGAAGGTGCGCAGTTTGACCGATTCTTCGTTAGTCCGGTATGTGCCCCGACCCGGGCCGAGTTACTGACCGGACGACAACATGCGCGCTGCGGTGTTTGGGGCGTCTCGGAAGGCGGAGAGCGTATCAACACAGATGAAAAGACGATCGCCGACATTTTCAAGGCCGCGGGCTACAAGACGGCGGCATTTGGAAAATGGCACAACGGGGCGCAGTTCCCTTATCACCCGAACGCGCGCGGCTTCGACGAGTTTTACGGATTTTGCTCCGGCCATTGGGGCAACTATTTTAGCCCGGTGATTGACCACAACGGCCAGCTTGTAAAAGGCAACGGGTATATCATCGACGACCTCACCGATCATGCCCTCGATTTCATTGGAGCACACCGCCAGGAGCCGTTCTTCGTCTATCTTCCTTACAACACTCCGCACGCGCCGATGCAAGTGCCGGACCAGTGGTGGAACAAGTTCAAGAACAAGCTCCTCCCATTGCCGCATCGCTATCAGGACAAGGAGGACGTCAACTTTACCCGCGCTGCACTGGCCATGTGCGAGAACATGGATTGGGACGTCGGGCGCGTCCTCAAGAAACTGGATGAATTGAAGCTGGCGGATAACACCATCGTGGTCTATTTCAGCGACAACGGGCCGAACAGCTACCGTTGGAATGGCGGCATGCGCGGCATCAAGGGCTGGACGGACGAAGGCGGCGTGCGCCTGCCGCTGTTCATTCGCTGGCCGGGGCATATCCAGCCCGGAACGGAAGTGCGGCAGATCAGTTGCGCGATGGATTTGCTGCCCACGCTGGCCGGTTTGGCCGAAGTTCCCCTGACCGGCACCAAGCCTCTCGACGGGTTGAGTTTCAAGCCGCTGTTGTTCGGTGGAAAAGAGCCAACGACCGACCGCATGATTTTTTCGCATTGGAACAAAAAGGTTTCGGTTCGCACGCAGCAATACCGGCTGGACGACCAGGGAAACCTATATGACATGGTCACCGACCCGGGGCAGACAAAGGACATTGCTGCGCAGCAACCCGAGAAAGCCGCACGCTTGCGCAAAGCGGTAGCGGACTGGAAGATGGAAATGTTACCCGCGCTTTTCGACGACAAGCGGCCCTTTGTGATCGGCCATCCCGGCTCGAAATCCACGATGGTGGACGCTGCCGACGGGGTTGCCCACGGAAACATCCAGCGCTCCAGCCGATGGGCGAATGAATCGTTCTACACCAACTGGAAGCATCTCGAGGACAGCATCACCTGGGACTGTGAAGTGGGGCGATCCGGCGACTATCTGGTGGACATCTACTACACCTGCACCGCCGCCGATGTCGGTTCGACGGTTGAGATTAGCTTCAATGGGAGCAAGCTGAGCGGAAAGGTCAAAGAACCGAATGATCCGCCGCTGATCGGCAAGGAACAAGACCGGGTGGAACGCGATGTGTCGTATGTCAAAAATTTCGAAGCGATGACGCTCGGGAAAATCCGGCTTGAAAAAGGCCGGGGCACGCTGAAGCTTCAGGCGTTGGAGATCCCTGGCGCGCAAGTGATGGGCTTTCGTCGGATCATTCTGACACGGACAGAGAAGTAGCCCTATGAAACCTATTTACGCCACACACCTCGTCGCCCTGCTGCTGGCACCGATGGTTACACTATCTGCCGCCGATACGTTACTCGCCCCGTCGTCGCCGAGTGCTGTCAAAAAAGGTGCGGCCGGACAAGCTAAGGATGTGGGAAGTTTATATCTGGAAAGCGGTGTCTCTTGGACTTATAACTGGCGACCGGGTTCCAGTTCGGCGATGCCCACCGGCGTGGAATTTGTTCCGATGATCTGGGGGAAGAAGGACATTCCCGAAATTGAAAAGGTGGAGAAGAAGGGCGGCGTATTGCTGGGCTTCAACGAGCCAGACCGGGAAAAACAGGCCAACATGACTGTCGAGGAAGCTCTTGATTTATGCCAAAACTGGAGACAACCAAGATGCGTTTGGGCAGTCCTGCACCAGCAGGCGGCGGTGCGCGCCCCGGCGGCTGGCTGGATCGTTTCATGACCGGCTGCCAGGAGCACGGTTACCGAGTCGATTTCATCTGCCTTCACTGGTATGGTGAGAATTATAATTCGGAAGCTGCCACCAAATCCCTCCAGTCCTATCTGACCGCCGTCCACGACCATTACCACAAACCAATCTGGCTCACCGAATTTGCCTTGAGCAATCATGGCAAGGGAGCTCCGGCAACCACCGCCGAACAGCAACAATTCATACTTAAGGCTCTGCCTATGTTGGAAAAGCTACCATTTGTCGAGCGTTACAGTTGGTTTGTCTTCAGCTCAAACCGCAAAGGGAAACCTGAAAATTGGTATCTTGTTGATTCCAACGGTCAACTCTCCGAACTCGGCAAAACCTACGCCGCCACGGCGCGGTCGGTAAAGTGAGTTTCACCACGAATGAATATGCACGTCTATCAAATAAATAACACTCTCTGAAAAATGAAACTCCTTCTCAAATTCTGTACTGCTCTATTGTTGGCAATAAACTTACCCGTCGGAAGTGTTGGATTAGCGGCGACGGATTCGCGGGCACCGGAGTCGGGTGTTTTTATGTGTGGCGTGGTGGATGCCAATCGCGTGTTGGTTGATTTCTCCAAAGATAAACCCACGGTGACGGGCGAACGGGTTACGATTCGCCAGAATCAGGCGCTGGAACTTACTTTCAACGGACGGAATGGCTTTGCCCGGATGGATGTTCCGGAAAAGGGTGGTTGGAATTTAGAAGCGTATGTGGCGGTGGCCGTAGATATCAAAAACACCGGCACCAACCCGGTTACGCTCTTGGGTAAGATCAATAACAATGTGACGACGGCTTCGCTGGTTCACTTAAAAGCGGGTCAGGCCGATACTCTAGTGCTTTATCTTTTCCGCAAGGGCGGCGTGAAGCATTTTGAAAACATGAATGGTGCGCCGGGCGGTGATATTCATTTTTGGGGTGGCTACGATCCGGTGGTGGTTAATGATATGGAGTTTTGCGATTTGGACGGACAGGCGGTGGGGGGGACGGTTGCCATCAAGTCTATCCGCGCTGTCGGCGATTATCTGAAACTCAAACCCGCCGGCGATGCCTTCTTCCCGTTTGTGGATCGCTTCGGTCAGTATCTGCACGCCACCTGGCCGAACAAAGTCAACTCGGCGGAAGATCTGCACACCCTGGCTACGCAAGAAGCCGCCGCCATCAAGGCCAGTCCACGCTGCGTGGATTGGAGCAAGTTCGGTGGTTGGGCGGCGGGGCCGAAGCTTAAGGCCACGGGACATTTCCGGACGGAAAAAGTCAACGGCAAGTGGTGGTTGGTTGATCCGGAGGGTTGTCTGTTTTGGTCCATCGGAGCCAATGGTGTCGGCTTTGGTTCGTCAACCCGCGTGCAAGGGCGGGAACGGTATTTCTCGTCCATTCCGGAAGCTTGGGCAAATAAAGGTTTAGTGGATTTTGCTCAGGCCAATATGCTGCAAAAATATGGAGACGATTGGCGCGCCGTTTCCGGTGACCTCACGCACGCGAGACTTTCCGCCTGGGGCATGAACACCTGCGGGAACTGGTCTGATTCAGAAATCTACCTGGCGCACAAAACGCCCTATGTGGTGGCGATTCATCTAGGTGAATCGAAAGGACCAGAGGCGGCGGCGATTCGCGGCAATGAAACGGTTTTGCGAAAGGCACTCAAAAAGGCACTGGCGAAACACGCAGAGTCTGCCGATGACCCGTGGTGCATCGGCTATTTTGTTGACAACGAACTCAACTGGAAATTCGTGCCGGACATTGAGCTGTATTTCCGCGTGGTGAGCGAAGAGATGAAGTTGGCCGCGCCGAACAAACTGTATTTGGGAAGCCGCATTCACAACGGCAATGTTCAGGCGCTTGCGGCCAGTGCGAAGTATTGCGATGTGGTGAGCATCAACTGTTACGAACATTCCCCGGTGGCGACGCCGCTGGACAAACCGTATCTCATCGGCGAGTTCCACTTTGGTTCACTGGATCGCGGCATGCTGGCCACCGGATTGCGATCGGCCAGCAATCAGGAGCAGCGTGCCAACAGCTATAAGCACTATATGCAGGAGGCATTGAAGCGGCCGAACATTGTCGGCGCACATTGGTTCACCTTTCGTGAGCAGGCGCTGACCGGGCGACGCGACGGTGAGAATTATCAGGTCGGCTTGGTGGACATTTGTGACACGCCCTACACGGAGATGATCACGGCGATTCGGGAAATCGGCAGTGGTATGTATCAATTTCGAAATGCAAATTAAAACCAATCTATGAATAAAGCCGTCATGAAACTAACAAATCACAACCAGCTTTCACTTCTAAAATTTCTGGCGCTTATATTTTTAAGCTGTGAATTTACCGGCGCAATTCCCGCCGTTGAAGAAAATCAATTTCAAACCTTTTCCTCTTACAAAAATGTGGGTTACGACCAAGCCTATCGGCCCCAATTCCACTTCACCTCGCTCAAAAACTGGATCAATGATCCGAACGGGATGCTTTACTACGACGGGGAATATCATCTCTTCTTCCAGCACAATCCTCTCGGCCAAGGCTGGGGGAATATGACCTGGGGCCACGCGGTTAGCCCAGACATGGTTCACTGGAAGCAATTGCCACACGCGATTTTGCCCTTTGGCAATGGCTACCCCTTTTCAGGCAGCGGCGTGGTTGATTTTAACAACTCTCTCGGCAAACAGGTGGGCGACACCAAAACGCTTGTTATGATGTATTCCTACGCACTCGATATCAGGCCGCGATTCGGCGTGCTGCCGCCGCCAAAGGAAACCAGTTACTATCAGGCCATCGCCTACAGCACCGACAAGGGGCGCACCGTGAAATTGCTTAATGACGGAGCTTCCGTGATTCCCAATCAGGGCAAAGAGGTTGACCCGCTGGGCACGGAACGCGACCCGAAAATCTTCTGGCATGAACCGAGTAAAAAATGGGTCGTGGTTTTGTGGCTTGGCGAAACCAGCAAAGGACACATTCGCATTTTCAATTCGGACGACTTGCAGCACTGGACGGTTGCCAGCGATTTAGTCCGCCCCTGGGCGCATGAGTGCATTAATCTGGTGGAGTTGCCGGTGGTGGATGAATCGGGGAATACTTTGGGCCAGAAGAAATGGCTGTTGCACGACGGCGGATTTCATTATGAAGTCGGTTCGTTTGACGGCAAGGAGTTCAAGGGAGAACAACCCATGAAGATACATAAATTGGGCGATTGGAATGCCGCGCAAACTTTCAACAATAGCCCGGATGGCCGGACCGTAATCATTGGCTGGCTGGTCAAAGCGGAATTTTTCAAAAAGAAAATGCCGTTCAGTGAGCAACTGACCTTTCCGGCGACGATGGAGTTGCGCAAGATCGGTAATGAATACAGCCTTTACCGCTGGCCGATCAAAGAGATCGAGAGCCTTTATGGCAAGTCATTGATCCTGCCAAAAAATATTGGCGTAAGCGAAGCCAGCACCAAGCTGTCGGCCATGAATGTCGAGTGCGTTGATTTGTCCATGGAGTTTGAGCCCAAAGGAAATCAGAACCTGATCCTCAATCTTCGCGGCAGCACGCTCACCTACAGCCCGGAAAAGAAAAGCCTTTTCTTCATCAGTTCCGAAAATGCGGCAAAAAAAATCGCGGCAGCGAATAAAGCCCCCGAGGAAATCAAAAAACTCCGCATTGACGAATACCTAATTCCTGACGCGCTGAAGAACGGCGTCGTTAAACTTCGCATTCTAGTGGACCGTGGCTCCATTGAAATATTTGTCAACGAGGGCAGAACCGTTCTGACGCACTCGGTGATTTCGGATCTGGCCAATAAATCGTTCTCAATCACCGGTGGTGATGCCGCAATCAAATCCCTGGAAGTGCATGAGCTGAAAAGCTCGTGGGATGCGAAGTAAAGCCTGATCAACGGCAAGAACAAAAATAGAGATTAGATGAAAAAAAATCTGACACGCATGGCTGCGATTCTGCTCGCCTCCGGCTTCCTCCAAGCCGGTGAATCCGCCTCGCAACTCCCGCCCAACGCGCGTGTCGCCATCCTCGGTGATTCCGTCACCGAGCAGAAGCTCTATTCCAAATTCATCGAGACTTATCTCTTTGCCTGTGCGGGTCGTCCGGATGTCAAGTGTTTCCAATTTGGCAAAAGCGGCGAGACCGCCGGTAGCTTCCTGACTCGCGAGGAGCTCACCTTGGGCGTGTTTCATCCAACCGTCGCCACCATCTGCTACGGTATGAACGATGCGTGCAACGCGCCGTATTCCGAGAAGATTGGAAATGAATACGCAACCAATATGCGGGCCGTGCTCACCGAGGTCCGCACGCTGGGGGTGACGAACATCATCGTCGGCACGCCGGGCGCTGTGGACACTTACTATTTCCGCCGGGGTCAGCTTACGCCCGCGCAATTCAACGACAACCTCGCACATCTTGGGGAAATTGGCCGCAAACTCGCCGCCGAGTTCCATCTCGGCTTCGCCGATGTGCATGCGGAAATGGTGCAAACCATGGCAAAGGCCAAGGCCGCGCTCGGCCCTGATTTTGCGGTCTGCGGCAAAATGGATGGTGCTCATCCCGATGCGAACGGCCACCTGCTGATGGCCGCCGCGTTTCTCAAGGGACTCGGCGTGGACGGTAATATTGGCGAAATCACCGTGGACATGAACGGTCCCAGCAGCGCCACCGGCGAGCATCAGGCCAGCGGCTACAACGGTGTCGCCGAGGTTGAGAGCGCCCGGTATCCCTTTTGTTTCGACCGCGACGCGTTGTCGTCCGACGGCACGCGCAGCATCGTTCCTTTCTGCGACTTCAATGAAAAACTTAACCGCCTCACGCTGCGGGTGAAGAATCTCGACGCGCCAAAGGCCAGAGTCACCTGGGGTTCGCAGAGCCGCGTCTTTACCAAGGCGCAACTCGCGGTCGGCATCAATCTGGCTGCTGAATTCACCGAGACGCCGTTTGATGACGCTTTCTTCCGTGTCATGGCGGAGGTGGGAGCGAAGCAAATTTATGAGACCTGTATGATGCAGGATTTACTGCGGCGATTGGGAAAGTCCGGCGTGGACAGCAAAATCAATCGCGAATCCGTTGCAACTCTGGAAGCTGCGACCGCAAAACTATTCGGCGAACAGGTGAAGCTCGAGGCGCAGGCGCGGGCCAAGCTGGTGCCGGTGAAACATACGATCAAAGTCGAAGCCGCGAGTGCGTTGGCGCAAAATTTGGATCTACCGCTGGAGCGGCAGGTGTTCCAGCGGAATGAGCAGGAATGGGCCGAGGTCAAGGTGGCAGGCCCTGTCCCAGACGGCGCAACCTTGGTCGAGGCGAAGGCGGAGTTGTCCGGCTCTGGCTTGCGTGGGGAGCCGGTGAATTGGACCGTCGTGGCCACGGGCGATAAAATCAAGGATGGCAAGTTCAGCGGCAGTCTTAAGCTGGCCACCGGTAGCTGGTATAAACTCACGGTGCGATTCCGCAAATCCGCCGACGAGCCGACGATTCTCGGTGAAGCCACAATCGGGCAGGTGGGCGTGGGCGATATTTTTGTCACCGCCGGTCAGTCCAATTCCGTGAACCACGGCCAGCCGAAGCAGAAATCAGGGGAGGATCTCTGCGTGTATTTTGATGGCAAAAAATTTACGCCGGCCGCCGATCCGATGCCCGATGCCAGCGGTGAAGGCGGCACGCCGTGGCCTATTCTCGGCGATATGTTGTCGCGTTCCACGCACGCGCCGGTCTGCTTCCGCTCCGCCACGGTGAATTATACGCGAGTCCGTTTATGGGTGCCGGGCGCGCCTTCGGGCAATATCGAACGACTGGTGGAGCGCGCGAAATGGTTTGGCCCCGCCGGGATTCGCGCCGTGTTGTGGGTGCAGGGTGAAGCCGACGCCGATGCTCCGGGAACACCTTCCACCACCGCCGCAGAATACGAGCGCGATGCCACCGCGATGATTGAATACAGTCGCAAACAGTTGGGTTGGAATGTGGATTGGTTCGTCGCCGGCAATTCCTATATCCCGGCCAAACCTGGCAAGGATTATCGGAAGAGTATTGCCGATATTTTGGGCGCGCAAAAAACGCTGTGGGATAAAGGTGTCGCTTTTCGCGGACCGGACACGGTTGATCTTTTTGGCAGTCAGGCTTACCGACACGATGGCGTTCATTTTGGCCCGCGCGGATTGCTGATCCATGCCGAGCGGTGGTATGCGGAATTAAGTTCTCACTATCAATGGGCCAATCCGGTGACGAGTAATAATAAATGAATAGCTCGCCGAAAACCATAAAACGGGCGGCGTTGGACTTAATCGGAATATTGCTCCTGACTGCCACCGGCATGGCGGGAACGGTTTTTGTTCCAAAAGACGGCGTGTGGATGTGGGACACCTGGGTTTTTCAGGATGGTTCGGAATATCAGCTTTTTTATTTGTCGAAAGCGGGCGGACTTGGACGGGCAGTTTCGCCGGATCTCATTCATTGGACGCAACTGCTAATGATAACCAATATGGCCAAGCTGGGGGACTGGGATGAGAAAGGCATGCTCCTAACCGGTAGCACGGTGAAATACGCCGGAAAATATTACATCGCGTATGGCTCGAAACATCCCGAACCACTCGGTTTACTCGTGAGCGATGATTTGAAGAATTGGTCGCGGGTTGGCGATCCGGTGTTGCCGCGCAAAGAACCTTACACTCAAGACTGGCGGGATTTATCGAGCTATTGGGATCCTATTCGTAAAGTGTGGGACGGCTATCTCTGCGCCAGATACAAAGGTATGCCGTGCGTCGGCCATGTTTCATCGCTCGATCTTCAGCATTGGTCTTATCAGGCGCCGCTCTTCGTGAGTGGAGACTACACTCGCGATAATACCGGCTTTGTGGAATTCGAGGTGCCTGAAACTTTCGAGATGGATGGTAAATATTACATCACCTTTTCCAGCATCCGCAGCCGCAAGAATTTTACATCCGGTCGCGAAGATGCCGCGGGAACCTGGTATCTCATCGCGGACAAAAAAGAGGGGCCGTATCGCGTTCCCGCGAATCCGCTCCTGATGGGCACCGGCATGGGGCGGATTGATCACTATGTCGGACGCACGATAATGAACAAAGGCAAACGCCTGATGTATTGCCAGAACTGGGGGGATTTCGTCGGCTGTAACTGGTCTACCCCGAAGCTGGTCCAGGCGGATACCAATCACGAGTTATACTTAAGCTACTGGCCGGAGTTGGATGTGCTCAAGAAAGCCCGGATATATGCGACAAATTCTCTGTCGGTTAAATCCGACGCGGATAAACGCTACAAAATTTATGATCTTGCCGGCGTGAAAGCGTCGGACTTCATGTTGACCTGTGAGGTGGACATTACGAAAGCGAAGAGCGGCACATTGACTTGGCGGAGCCAACTGCCACTGGAACCACCACAGTCGGAGAAAACCATGACCTATGGTTTAAGGATTGAACCTGGGGAAGGACAATTCTCGCTGGTGCAAGTTTATCCGCAGCTGCACTTTGGCAGCAATACCTACCAGACTTTTCTTAACGACCGCTATACCAACAAAGGTCTGGTCGGCGGCGGTAAAATAAAACTTCGCCTGATGGTGCGCAAGGATCGCTCCGAGATTTATATCAACGACCGCTGGATGTTTAATGTTGGGTTCAGAGAAATGCTGCGCGAGGGCGGCTTTAGTATTCTGGCGGAGTCCGGCGAAGTGAATATCAGCAACCTTGAAATCTACGAGTTGGAACCTCTATAAATCTCGAACCCTATTGTTTTTTTATGCGCCTTAAAAATCCAAGTTATTTTCTCCAAATAATTTGTCTTCCATTGAAGACTGCCGCTGGCATTGTTGCCTGCCGCCACTTGCCGTCGGTAACAAGCCTTTCCATATTGTTGGTTTCGTTAGGCATGGCGTTCGCGCAAAATGTCACTGCGGCACCCTCAGATAGTGGGGGGCAGTCGAGCGAACAACCGAGGGCGTATAAAATCAAATCAACCTTTGCGGATACGGAAACGTGCAATTACAAAACAAAGGGCATTTTCATTATCTGGTGGGACAAAGCATTTGATTATAGCAAACAAGCCGAGGAATCCCTCGACACTTTTATGGAAGTGCAAAAGGAGTGTGTGGAAACCTACCATATGTCGAATCCTCCGGGACCCTTGGCCGGATATTACTACAACATTTACCTTTACTCGGAACAGGACCGCTTTAGGAAGTCGCATAAATGGGGCATGGGCCAGGGAACGGATACCAACGGGTTTCCATTTTTGACCCTTCCATTGAATTACGCCAAGGCTGGCAGCCCGGGAATTTATCACGAAGGACTGCACATCTTCCAATACAAGGCCACTTCGCCTTTGTATACCTACACCGGTGATGGCAAGTGGATAATTGAAGCCTCCGCCAATTGGAATGCCGCCAGTAAGCACGCGAATGACAAGAATGATTACATCACCGCCGCCACAATTACCGCCAATCCCCAGTTGCCGATGTGGTATACTTACGAAAACCGCGAGCCGGGTGATGAAAAACTGTGGCAGCGATTCTGCCACCTTTACGGCATCCATACCTTTTTGAATTACTTGACGGATGTGTGCAAGGTGTCACCGGGCGTGATTCTGGGCGGCTTTTATGCGAATACGAAAGAGTTGCCACAGGAGTATATGTATCACCAGATTGGCGAAGCGAAGTTCGCTGATTTATTCGCCGACAATGCTGCCCATAATGTATGTGGTTACCCGTATTTTCCAACTGGCGTCGAAGAGCGAGCGGCCAAGGAATTAAAAGATTACGGCACTCCTCGTGATTTTCACGCGGTGGTGCAAACCTTTACCAACGAAGGAACCGGTGGTAACTGGATTCGTCCGTCGAAGGATTTTGTCACGCGGGGCTGGAGCTATAATTTATATAAAATTAACAACAGCTTGGACGGCGTTTACTCATTCCAAGTTAAGGGTGATAAAAAGGGGAGTGCTGGCGCGCCGGCGGAATTCCGGGCTAGGATTGTTGTCAGAACCGGTAAATCGGTTAGAGTAGAACCGTTGAAAATGACCAATACCACCGATGGTTCCGGAAAGACCAGTGTAAGCGCCACCGACGCGCAAGTGTATCTGATCGTCGCGGCCACTCCGCCGTTTTTCAAAGGTAATCAGACTTATTCTTATCAGGTGTTAATCAGCAAGCAATAGATTTGCCCGCCCATGAAAACAGTGCGTTGCTTTATTCTATTCACCCTTGCGGTTGCCCTTATTGACAACACGGTTGGCAAGTTGTTTGGCGCGGCGGTTTCAGCGGAAGAGACCAATCTTTGGGTTACTCCCCAAACTCCCCCGCCCATTGAAGCGGGTAAAGGTTTGACGGTTCGCTGTCCCGATCCGCTTTCTGCCGACACGAAATTGGATAACCAAAATGAATCCTTCCACATCTATCTGCCCGCCGGTTTTGATCCCAAGGCAACCTACGGCGTCGTGGTGTTCATCACCGGTCCCAGCGATCACATCGGCTGTCCGGTCGCTTGGATGCCGGTTATCAATGAGCATAAACTGATTTACATTGCGCCGCAGAATGCTGGCAATAAGCAAATGGTTGGTCGCCGGGATAATCTGGCGGTGGTGTCAGCGCGGTTGATTCAAAAATATTATCACACAGATCCCAAGCGTATTTATGTTGCGGGATATTCCGGCGGCGCGCGGGTCGCTGGAATGGTTGCTCTCAATCACCCCGATCTGTTCCGGGGGACGATTCAAAGTTGCGGGGCGGACTTTTACCAGCCTGTGCCTCGCGTAGCGGTGACGGAGGCGGAGTCAAAAAAAGGTGAATACGGTGGCTGTTCACCCGGCCGCAGTCAGGAAGCCAAAGCCAATGTCCGCTTTGTTTTTGTCACTGGCCCGGGAGATTTCCGGTATCATTTCATCAAGGATATCTACAATGGCGGCTACAAACCAAACGGATTTCAGGCGCTCCTCATTGAGGTTCCGGAAATGAGACACACCCTTTGCAACGCGGAATCCTTGGCGCAGGCGTTGGCTTTCATCGAAGCCGGACGCCCCGCGAAATAGCGAATCAAGACATTGGCATTTTGCTACCGATTCCGGAGTTCAAACTTTGCCGCGTGCGTATCGCGGCTGTTGGAGCCGATGAACACCTCGAATTCGCCCGGCTCCGTGCCCACCGTCATGTCCGCGCGCAGAAACTTGAGTTCGTTCTCGCCGATGGCGAAGGTGATTTCGCGGCGCTCGCCCGCCTTGAGTTCGATTTTTTGAAAGCCCTTCAGTTCGCGCACCGGCCGCGTCACGCTGCCGACGCGGTCGCGCAGGTAAAGTTGCACCACCTCCGCGCCATCGCGTTGGCCGGTGTTGGCCACTGTCACCGACGCCGTAATTTTTCCGCCGGGATTCAGCGTGGCGCGATCCAGTCGCACCTCGGAGTTGGTAAAGGTCGTGTAACTCAAGCCGAAGCCGAACGGATACAGCGGATCGTTCGGGCAATCGAGATATGAGGATTTATATTCCTGCTTCGGATTCGCCGGGTCGAGCGGGCGTCCTGTGTTTTTCGCCGCATAGAAAATCGGCACTTGGCCAATCGTGCGCGGAAAAGTCACCGGCAACTTACCACTCGGATTGTGCTGGCCAAATAAAACGTCGGCCGCCGCCGTGCCGCCTTCCGTGCCGGGAAACCAAGTTTCCAGCAGCGCGTCCGCGAGTTGCGATTCTTCTTCGAGCGTGAGCGGACGACCGTTCATCAACACGACCACCACCGGCTTGCCGGTCTTCTTGATTTCGCGTAAGAGTTCGGTCTGCACGCCGGGCAGATTAATGCGGGTGCGGCATTTGGCTTCGCCGCTCATGTCGCAACTTTCACCCAGCACCAGCACGGCGATATCCGCGCGCTTCGCGGCGGCGACGGCCTTGGCAAAACCGGAACGATCCGTCGAATCAACTTTGCACCCGGCGGTGAAGGTCACCTTTCCGCCCGCGTTATTGCGTTTAATGCCGCCGAGCACGGTCTCGCAGGAATCCCATTCACCCTGGCCGATCCACGAACCGAGCAGGTCGCGCCGCGAATCCGCCAGCGGGCCGATGACCGCGATTTTTTTACCCGCTTTCAACGGCAGTATCTGGTTGGTGTTCTTCAGCAGCACGAAGGATTCGCACGCCAGACGATACGCTGTGGCCAGATTCTCCTTGGTGCAGAGCAATTCCTTCTCGCGTTGTTCGTCGCAATGGCGAAACGGATTGTCGAACAAGCCGAGTTTGAATTTGATTTCCAGAATTCGCTTGACCGCCGTATTGATTTGAGCTTCGGTGATTTTGCCTGCGGCCAGCAATTGCTTGAGGTGGTCGAGATAAGTGCTGCCTTGCATATCCATGTCTACACCGGCGATGAGTGCCTGGCGCGCGGCGTCGGCTTCGTCCGCCGCCGAACCGTGATCCACCATCTCGTTGATGCCCGCGTAGTCGGTGACGACGAAACCTTTGAAACCCCATTCGTCGCGCAACACCTGCTGGAGCAAAAAGCGGTTGGCCGTGGCGGGCGTGCCGTTCAACTCATTGAACGCCGCCATCACGCTCAGCGCGCCCGCGTCAATCGCCGCGCGATACGGCGGCAGATACACCTCGCGCAGCGTGCGCTCCGAAAGGTCCACCGTGTTGTAATCCCGCCCGGACTGCACCGCGCCGTAAGCGGCATAATGTTTCACGCACGCCAGCAGCGTGTCCGGCGAGGCGAGATTGGTGCCTTGGATGCCGCGCACCCGGGCCGCCGCGATGGCCGAGCCGAGAAACGGGTCTTCGCCCGCGCCCTCGCAAATGCGACCCCAGCGCGGGTCGCGCGCGATGTCCACCATCGGCGCGAAAGTCCAATCGAGTCCGGCGGCGGCGGCTTCGGTGGCGGCGACGCGCTCGGAACTTTCAATCAAGGCCGGATTCCACGACGCGGCTTCACCGAGGCAGATGGGGAAAATGGTTTTGTAGCCGTGAATCACGTCGAAGCCGAAGAGCAGGGGAATGTGCAGGCGCGTTTCCTCGACGGCGATTTTCTGGAATTTCCGGATTTCCGCGATGGAAATCACGTTCAAGATATTGCCGCAATCGCCGTTTCGGATTTGCTCCGCCAGCGTCTGCTGGCCCTGTTCCTTCGCCGGTCCGGTGATGCTGCTGTAACCGGTGAAGAGCACGAGTTGACCGATTTTTTCCCCGATAGTCATTCGCGCCAGCAGCGCCTCGGCGCGCGCGCCGGCCGTCTCTGGTTCGGTTCCCAGTGCTGTGATTGTGAAAAATAAAAACGCCGCGAGGGGCGCGAGCACGAAGCGGCATCCGGCGGAACTGGCCTGAAAAAAAGCGGGCTGAACCGAGGTGGAATTTGGCATGGCCGGAGCTTACGCCAACCGGTGGAAAAGGAAAAATGAAAATCGCCGCCCGCTGGCGGTGGGCGGCGGCGCAGCTTAACTAAAAACTTAACTTAGATTGAACCGTGGTTTTTTTGAGCAGAATGTTGTCGAGGTTGTGTATTTTGGGTAAACATCACATATTTTCAGACTAGGCTATCACCATGAAAATAAACCGCCTCTCCTTTGTCCGCCGGTTCGCCGGCTTTAGCCTCGTCATGGCACTGCCAGCTACCACACTTGCCGCGAACACTTGGACCGGTGCCGCCAGCGGCACGAAGGCGATGAGCATCCAAATTACCAACTCAAACAATTATTGCCCGATCGTTTTTTCGTAATCATTCAGATATAAACCCCTCAGCAATACCAAATGAAAAACCAACTTAACTTTTCCGGCACCGCGCCGAAATTTGGTCGGCGGTGGGGATTGCGTTCCTTCACTGCCTTCACGCTGATTGAGCTGCTGGTGGTGATTGCCATCATCGCAATTTTGGCGGCGATGTTGTTGCCGGCACTGGCCAAGGCCAAGGCCAAGGCGCAGCAGACCGCCTGCCTGAACAGTCTCAAGCAATTGGGCTTGGCGGTTCAGATGTATGCCGATGACAATCAGGGACAGTTGACACCCGTTTGTTATATGCCCGCTACGGGAAATCAGTATGCTTGGATGAACCTTTTGGCGCCCTATGCGGGAGCTAACAACGTGAACGCAGCTGGGCAGAATTTTAGCTGGACCAACCGGAATTCAATCTTCTGGGGTTGTCCGACCTACAAAAGCCTGCCCGCGACAGCCGGATTATCGGCTTATGATTGGAAAATTGGCTATGGCATGAACACTTACCCGGACTATGGCACCACGCCTGGTTCCACTGGCAAACTGAATCTTTACGCTACGACAGGTTGGGGACCAGGTGGCCTCACCTATACGCCTTTCAAGCTGGATAGCATAACCTATAAATCCACCCGCCCGCTGATTGGTGATGCCACCGGTGGCGAAGCGATTACGCCGCCCCTCTCGCTGTCGGCGACCAATGAGGCCATCATCCGCCACAACGGCCAGGGTAATTACGTTTTTTTTGATTCGCATGCACAGGCGCTGAAACCGACGTCGGCGGCTAATGCCTTCATCAATCCGGCGACGGGTTTTTAGCCGTTTTTTTGCCTTTTGCGCGCTTTTTGCGGACAAAAACTAGGCTGAGCTGGAACTAAACTAAGTGCTTAACTAAACATAAATTTACATTTTTTTGACCTTCCCCCCCCGCTGTGTGTTAAGGTCAATGAAGCAACCAAAACCCTAAAATAGTGGATCCATGAATGTTTACGAATATTCGTATATTGTCGGTTAGGATGATTCGGCTAAAATTGTAAAAATAATTTTATATCTATTTGCAAAATCGACCCAAACCCGGAAAACGCACCCCCCTCCCGTTACCAGCATGAAAACCAGACTAAAATCCTCCGCTCTCACCGCCCTGAACCTCGCCGCCGCGCTGCTCGTCCTCGCGGAGCTGCCAGCGTCGGCGCTCACCACCAACTATTGGACCGGTGCCGCCGGTGGCGGCAATGGCAATTGGTCTGCCGGCAACTGGAGCCCCACGATAACCATTGGCGGCGCCACGAACGTTCTGGCCTTTGGCGGCACGACGCAGACCACCACCACCAACGACTTTGCTGTCAACTCGGTGATTGCGGGCATTCAGTTCACCAACACCGCCGCCGGGTCGGCCTTCACCAATTACGGCAATCCCATCATCCTTAGCAATACCACCGCCGTCGCCGGCGGCATCATCAGTTGTGCCTATTCGGCGAATGCCATTACGGACAGCATTGTTCACGACGTGATTTTTACCAACAATCAATCTATCGTTACGTCGGGCGGCCACATTGTAAATCTGGCGGGTAATATCACCCTGTCAGCCGCTAACTTGACCATTGATCATTCAGGGGTTTTAGCTGGCAGTGCTGGCTCCATCATTGTCGCCTCCGGCTTCCCTTACGTGACTTATAAAAACACCAACGACCAGGGCGTCCTCAATATCACCCGCCCCATCTACAGCCTCACTACGGCCACTGGCAGTTTGATTTTACAGAACGATAGCACCAATGTGAATGCCGCCATGGTCGTCAGCGGCGTCTTTACCAACGGTGCCGGCATGGTGCAGTTGCGCGGTGCCAACTTGGGCACGAATACGTTCATGAGCAGCCTTGTCGGTGGCTCCGGTTGTGGTTATTCCAAGGCGGGAACCGGCAACTGGATAATATCGTCAGATTATACCAATGGCTACCAGATTCAAATTGCCGGTGGAACCATGACGCTGGCGGGCAATATCTACAATACCAATACCGGCAATTATATATCGGTCAATGCCGGAACCGTCGGCCTGACTGTGACGGGCAATATCACCAACGGTTCTCCTACTCTATCCGCCAGCGCGATCATCACCATTGCTGCCGGCTCAAACACTTTATCCGGCAACATTGTCAATAATGGCATTAACCGGACAATCTATGTCAACGGGGCTTCAACCAACTACATCTCGGGCAACATTTCCGGCACCGATAACACCGCCGATATGATTGATTGCAGCGCCGGTATCACCGCGATTTCGGGTTTGGTTAGCGGGAGCGGCAAAATCGGCAACAGCGCCAGCGGCGGCACACTGATTTTGACCAACGATAACAACTCTTTCACGAATACCATTGCGATCTACAATGGCGGAACCATCACCTGCTCCTCGTTCCGAAACACCGGCGTCAAC